>ERZ1046367.2243-NODE-2243-length-10400-cov-4.691735_pt1 | contig 10400 bp, 12 predicted proteins | sample MGYA00383091_ERZ1046367 | MGnify/ENA primary metagenome ERZ1046367 (study PRJEB29581, sample SAMEA5548361) | metagenome | biome: marine; feature: coastal; material: water | depth 50 m | study: Short-term variability in the microbial, nano- and picoplankton... | reverse complement strand
CAATATCTTTTTTTGTAATTTCTTTTTCTAAATTTTTATTTAATTTTTTTATTTTTTTTTCTAAATTTTTATTATTTTTTATATATAATATTAATTCTTTTTGATTTTTAAAATCAAAATTTATTTCTTTTTTAATATTTTCATCTAAATTTTTAATTTCTTCCTTGAATTCTTTTATTTCATTTTTTACAATTTCTTCTGATTCTACTTGATTTACTAATATTTCTTTTTCAAAAAATGTTGGTTGGGCAAATTTATTTCTATTTTTTGATAAATCTAATACAGATACTAATCGAGATGTATTATCATTAAATAATTTTAAACCTTTTTGTGAAAACTTTTTATCTTTTAAATATTTTTCTTCAAAGTGTTTTAAATTTGGTCTAAATCGATTGCTTTTTTTTGATATTATTAAATTTATTAAACTAAAATAAGACATTATATTATCTAATAATGGTGTTGCAGTTAAAAATAATAATTTAACTGAATCTTCTTTTGATATTCTATATGATTGATATATATTTTTTCTTATTATTGATATATTTGGTTTTTGATGTTGTGGTAATGATTTATTAAATAAATTATGTGATTCATCAATTATTACTAAAATTTTTTTTAATGGATCTTCTTCATTTCTTTTATATAAATCTAAACCAAGTTGATTCTTTTTTAATAATGCATTTGAAAATTGTTTATATGTTATTGGTGGATACCATCTTTTTTTTGTAATTTTATGAAATACTCTTTTTTGTTTATCAAAGTTATCTGGTATATCATAATTATCTTGAAAATGTCTATAACCTTCGTGACAACTAAAATTACCTAATATATTTTTCCACATATCATTTTTTAATTTATGTTGTGTTACCCATAAAATTTTATAACCTCTTTTATCAAAATTTGATCCTACTGCTACAGCACTACAAGTTTTCCCAGCTCCTACACTATGATTTATTATCATTCCCTTTTGAATATTTTTTGGTGTAAAATAATCTTTTAAAAATAATTGAGAATTATGAAATGTTAATCTTTTTTTACCATTTAGTTTTTTTTCTACACAATCATTTTGTAAAGGTTTTTTTCTCCATTTTAAACTTCTATATTTTTCTTCTATTTTTTTTTGTATAGCTTTTGGATCTTTTGTATTATATGGTTTGGGAATATATATAATTATACCATTTCTAACTGTATAATTCATTCTATACTATATTTTATATAAATATATTAAAATTTATTACATATTTATTATAATAAAATCTAATAGTATAACAGATTTAAAATGATGAGGACTATAAAAAATAAAAAGAAAATTTACGGATCTATATATGGTGGTTATGTTGGAGATGCATTGGGATTTTTAGTTGAAGGTCATTCTAAAGAATATATCCAACAATATTATATTCCTAAAGTTTTAAATGGTGAGGTATTTAAAATGGGTAGGGGTTATAATAAAAAAACAAAATTAAATGGCCCTATATATAAAAAAGATATTGATGATTGTGAATGGTTTTATCCTTTTGGTCAATATACAGATGATTCGCAATTATCAAGATTAGTTTTAGAAACTATTTCTGAAAATAAAGGATTTTTTAATTTTAAAAAATATGGAACTAAAATTGCAAAAATTTTTTTTAATAAAGAAATTATTGGATATGGTAATTCTACTAAAAAAGCAGCTGAAAAATTATATAATTTAATTGATTATAAATTTTCTGGAACTCAAAATGCATTATCTAATGGTTCTGCTATGCGTTCTGATATTTTTGGTCTTTTATTTAATGATCAAAAATTATATAAAGTTGTAACTAATTGTTCAATGATGACTCATATGAGTGCAAGAGCTGCAGCTGGTTCAATGTGTATATCATCATTTGTAAATACTGCTTTTAATTCGGATTCATCGAAAAAATTTGATATACATGAATTTCTTAATAATGCATTTGTTTTGATATCTAATATTGATAAGGAATATGCTAAATATTTATTAGAATTTCCTCTGATTTTAAGAATGAATAATGAAGATGCATATAAATTAATACAAAGTTATGATACCATAAATTGGGGTGAAAATAAAATTTCTTCAGGTGTAACAAGTAGTACTTTATATAGTATTTATTGTTTTTTAAAAAATCCACATTGTTATAAAGATTGTATAATAATGGCTTTAAGTGCAGGAGGTGATGTAGATACAATTGCTAAAATGGCTGGTTCAATCTCTGGAGCTTTTTTAGGTATTGAATTTATACCACAAGAATTTATTAATAAATTAAATGATAATGAAAAATGGTGTAAAAAAGATATTAATAATTTAATTAATACAGTATTTAATTATAACTATATAAAAATAAAATATTAAATATTATATATATCCATATGGATTCATTGATATTTAATTTTAAAAATAATAATTGTAATTTTATGCAGGAAATAAAAAAATATAATAAACAACCCAAATATCATAATAAATCTTTTCCACATCATAGTTCTAATACATTTCATCATTCTATTTGGACTGCAAGAGCTATGGAAATAATGTGGAATGATGAATCTAAATGGTTTTATCAAGTATTAATTAAAGATCATATCAAGAATGAATATAAAAATTTAAGTTTATTTTTGGCTTTTTATCATGATATTGGAAAAATGGATGGAGATTTTCAAAATACAATTAAACCACATCATCCTCAATATGGTTATAATTTATTAATAAATAATTTTGAATCATTTAGTAAAGAAATGTTTTCTTGTATTGAATATAATTATCCTACTTCTCACTTTAAAACTCACAAAATATTGGGGATTTTGGCAATAATTTCATTATGTCATCAAGATTTTGGAAATGTAATGAAAGGAAAAATGAAAATAAATGATTATTTAGAAAAAATGTTTTACAATGTTGAAAATTTTCCAGGTTTTAAATTTCATATATTAGATTTTAATTTAATTTTAAGATTAAATTTGTTAATATCTTTTGCTGATGTTATAGGGGCACGACCAATTTATTATCCTAATAATTTCAGGAGTAAATGGAATATGTTAAATTATAATATTAATATTACTGATAGTACTATTAGTCCTTGGGAAAACTATCGATATGAAGAATCTGCAGAGCAAATAACTAAACAAATTTTATTTTTATTTCAAAAAATCACTAATAATAAATTAAATATGAATGAACAAGGTATAGCTTCAGAAAATATTGAAAGAAAAATTAAAAATATTAAAATTAATAATAAAACTTATGAAATATTAGTGGGAGTAGTTTCAGAAGGAACTTTATTATATAAAGCAATGGGTAATTTTATAACTCAATCAATGCATCAAAATTATAAAAAAGCTTCGTGGTATGCATCAAGTCATACTGCTGAAATTTATACAGGTTTAGAAGGTATTGGAGGTAATTATAAATATATATTTGAAACAATAAAAAATATAGAATTAATATATTTAGATCATCCACGAAATATAGAAACATTATATCAAATTATTCTAAATAATAATAAATTTAATCATAATAAAAAAATATCATTAATTCATTTACTACAATTTGCATTTGGAATAAATGCATCACCAGATTTTCAAAAAAAATTACAAAAAAAATTAATCAAAGGTGAAAAAATTATAATATTAGATGAAGAAACTTTTGGTTCAAATAATAACACTATGAAAAGATGGAGTTATAAGAATTTAGATATAAGAATTATGGAAGAAATTATATGTTATTTTGGATTAGATGGTTATATGGCAACAAAAATAAGAAAATTTGATAGTGGAACTTTCCATGAAGAAATAGCAATATGTAGAAGTTATGAAAATGTAAAAATAAAAAAATTAGAAAAAATTGTAGATGGTAGAAAAATATTATTAAATTCCATTGATATGATACAACATATAATGGAAATACCAAATATAATGGATAAAATAATTGAATTTCAATTAGGTGGTAATAAAAAAGAAAAGAAAGAAATAATAAAAAAAAATATTAAAAAAATATTTGGATTTAAAATTGGTGGGAAAAATAAAAGAAATAAAAATATAAGAAAACATAAAGGAATTAATCAAAATACAGGAAATTTAAATAAAGGATATAAATATTCAAAAAAAATATTAAAAAATGGTTTAAAACAAATTGTAAAAAATTAAATTAAATTTTTTCATAATAATAAATATAACCATCATTAATAATATCTTTATTATATAATTTTTTTACTAATATATCGTCATATTTGTACCATATATTAATTAAATTTTTTCCAATAAAATAATAATGTCCACCTTTAATAGTTCCAGAATGAATAATTATACCTCGCAATTCATAATCATTTTTATTAACAGTAATATAATCTGGACAAATTATTTTTGATCTATCTTTAACATATTTATTATTAATTTCTTTAAATCTTTTAAAATGAATAATTAAATTATCAGATAATTGATTAAATTCGTATTTTTTGAAAGTTTCAGTTTTTTTTCCACAATTTTCACAATTTATTTTATCTTCTAATTTTTCTTTTTTTAAAAAATTTTTTAAAGAATCATTAATATGATGTTTTACTTCTATACTAAGAATATTAAAAATTTCTTCTTGTATTCTTATTTTTTTACAATTATTACATTGTAAAAACATTTTTATATTACTTTGAAAAATGTTTGAAAATTTTTTATTTAATAAATCTATTATATAAATCATAGATTCACTACTATCATTTTGACTACAATATAAAGGATTAAATAAATCATTTTCTTTAGCAATTTCTTTTTGAATGATTAAAGGATTATAATTTATTTTATTACTAAACCATTTATTAATTATTAAATATAATAAAGTTTTTTCTATATTTGCCAATTCTTCTTTCTTTTTTTTTTTTCATATAATTATATAATTCTAAAGTTAATTTTCCTGAATGTGATAATAATTGTAAACATGCATTTAAATAACAAGTATTACCATTATTATTTAAACCAATAACTCCAATTTTATTGTAATGTAACATTTATAATAAAATTATAATTATATATATTGGTAGATATTTAAATTATTTTTGAGGTTTTAAATCTTCTGGATATGATTGTGCAATTTGACCTAAATCTTTATCTTTTTTTGATAAACCAGATTCAACTTGATTTTTTATATCTTTTTCATCTTTTAAAACTATTTTCATATTTTTTTGATTATATATTTTATATAAATAATATATAACAAATAAAGATAAAGGAATGAATATTTTTTCAAACATTTTATTATATTATATTAAAATATTTTTTATTCTTTTATATCTATTTCTGAAATTTTAGAAAAATCGGAAATTTTGGAAAATTCTGATATTTTAGAAAAATCTGAAAATTTAGAATTTTCTGAAACTTTATCGTAAGATCCATCAGAAGATATTGATACTTTTTCTAAATCATCATTTTTTGATCTCATAAATTTTGAAATATTAAAATATGATAAATATGATGTATCTTTTTTTTCTTCTTTTTTTTCTTCTTTTTTTGGATTTTCTACTATTTGATCTATAATATTATATAATATTGTTTTTACTTCTCTTTTTTTTATTTCATTATCCATAATTTCAAATAATTTTTGTTTAGTTTTCAATCTTCTATGTGGTAATCTTGGTTTTTCAAATGATATTTTATTATATTTTAAAGAATCATTATATTCATATTTATCATACACACTTGGATAATATATATTAACTTCTTCTTTTTGACACAACTTGTAAAATATTACAGTTGCCGGTATAACTAATAAATATTTTGGATTAAAATCAAACATTTATATATAAGTATATAAGAAAATACTTTTACTTTATTTAAATGAAATAATTTTTTTAAATACTAAATTATAAAATATATTTCCAACAATATTATAAGATAAAAGTGATAAAGCACTATATTTTTTAATTGGTTCTAATAAAATTAAAAAAATAAAACTAAAAAATATTTTTAAAAGTTCATCTATTAATTTTAAATAATCTTCATCTAAACCAAGATCAAATTGATATAAATTTTTCATTATTTTTATATATATTTTTATAATATTTTTATTTTATTAATAGATATATATTTATGAAGTCATACTATATTTCATATATTTAACTAAATCATCATAAGTGCGATCACCTCTATATTCTGAAATTTTCTTATTATCTCGTGCATATAAAATTGTAGGAAAACCTTCAATTCCAAAAAATTTTACTAATTCTGGTTTTTCATTTGAAGATAATTGAATTAATTTAATATCTTTGATATTACCATAATTTTTTACTAATAAATCCCATGTAGGTCTAAAATTTTCACAATGACCACATCCAGGCATAGAAAAGAAAATTAATTCTTTATGTGGATTATAATCAAATGATTCTATTGTTATACTTTTTATTAAAAACATAATTATTATAGGGATACTAATTATAGAAAAAATCATTAATACTAAAGATAAAGTTTCATGATTAATAAAAAAATCTTTGATATTATTTAAAAAATCCATTTTTATATGATATATAAATATATAAAATAAATAAAATTTATTGAATATTATAACTTAATCATAAATATAAATGACTTTAGAAGTTAAAAAACAAGATTTGTTAAATTATAATGAATTAACAAGATTATCTTTTGATGTTTTAAATAAAAGAATTGCAAATAAAAATTATATTAGTGAAGTAAATACTTTTTTGAATGATGTGATGAAAAAGGTTAATACATTATATCGTTTTGATAAAAAAACAACTAAAGTTTTTCTATTATCTTTTGTTATTTTATTTCATACAGAAATTATTAATAATAGAAAAGATGATTTTGCCGAAAAAATGAAATTATATTCTAGTGATTTAGTATTTAGTTTTGAAGATATGTTTAAATATAAATTAAGTATGAAAGCATATGAAACTTTTAATCAAAATTTACAAAAATATTTTATTTTTTTTGAAAAATGGAAACAAAGAGATGCTTTAATTTTAATTAGACCTATGTTACAAACATGTTATACTATTGAAGGATTAATTAAGCAATTAAAATTAAAAGATAAAATTGATAATGAAAAAATTTTAGATTTAGAAAAAAAACATACAAATCTTTTACAAAATATTAAAATGATTGGTGGTTCTAAAGGTATTGAATGTTATAATAGTAAAAAACTCCCTGTTTTTGTAGATGAAAAAATATTTACTGATACTGAAAAAGTAGTTAGAAGAGCATTTTGGGATGTTTTTGAAGAAAATATTCAAGAAAAAAATAATAAACAAGTTCCAGAATTATTAAAAGATATTAAAAAATTAATTAAAGAAGTTGTAAAAGATGAAACTTTTATTAATGATTTAGATATTAGTATTAATACTGATAATATTTCTGCTATTATTGATACTGATGAATTTATTATTGATAATATTAAAGTTTATATTTATTATTTAATTTCAAAATTAGAAAAAATTCAACAACCATCCGAAGATAAAAATACTAAAATGTTTTTAGAAAATATTAATGAAATGATTCATAAAGAAGAAAAATTAGAAAAAATTTTAAGATATTTTTTTGAAAATTATTTTCAAAAATTAGAAAAAATTAAATATTTAACATCTTTTATTAAAAAAAATATTAAAATTGAAGATATTTAAAAATTAAAATATTAATTAAAAATATAAAATGGTTTAAGTATTTCAAGCTAATATTATTTGTAACAAATAAAAATTATCTGTCGTGATAATCGACATTAAACTTATCATTAACTTATAAAAAAAACGCTTCTAAAAAAAGTGGTCCACTTTTTTGATAATCAGAAATGATTTCTTTCTGACTTTATGAGATGATTGGATGTTCTCGGTTTTTTTCCATATCCTGACCTTACAAGGATATACTGGTTTTTAGTGCAAACTAAAAATCATTTTCTAGCTTTAATTAAATTTACTATTTAGAATAGGAATTTTTAAATAGTAAATTGTCCGAAAAGACAAAAAACTACTAGCTTTCGTGGCCCAATGGTTAAGGCGGTTGACTGTTAATCAATAGATTGCAGGTTCGAGTCCTGCCGAGAGCGGCAAAATATCAATTTTGTTTTAAAATAATTAATATTTTTTAAAACAAATGTCCGAAAAGACAAAAAACTATTGGGGGGCCTTTTTTATAAACTATATGCCTGGATGGCGGAGTGGTCTAACGCGGTAGACTTAAGTTCTATTATCTTCGGATGCGCAGGTTCGAATCCTGCTTCAGGCAGTTTAAAACAATGTTTTAAATATTTTTTATGTAAAAATTTTTAAAGTAACACAATCCAATAACCATCTAAATACTATTTTATTTTTTTTCCAAAATTTTTTAATTCTTTTCATTTAATTATATATTTATATTATATATTATAATTATGGAATCTTTATGTTCTATAAATTCTAAAAAAAGTAAAACTTGTATGAATATGAAATCTTTAAAAAAAATTGCTAATCGATTAAATAAAGATAAAAGATTTGATCATTATAAAGATATTGATATTCAAAAATATAATAAAAAAAATAAAGAAAAATTAGTTCATGAAATTAAAAAAAAAATAACTTGTGATTCTAAATTAGATTTTTGTATTTTAAAAAAAAATAAAACTTTTTTAAAGATGATTAAAGATGATTTTAAACCAAAAGGTCCAATTGATAAAGATGAATGGTTATCTTCTTTAGATTTAATTAATGTTATGGAACATTATGAAAAAAAATATGAAGATTTTGAATTTATAGGACCTTATCCTATTGATTTTAAATATATTTACGAAGAATTTTTTAATTTAAATTTAAAAAAATTAATGAAAAATAAAAAAAGATTAGGTATTGTTTTTAATACTGATACTTCTAATGGACCTGGAGAACATTGGATTTCATTATTTCTTGATTTAGATTCAAATACTATATGTTTTTTTGATTCTGCTGGTGATAATCCACCAAAAGAAGTTATGAATTTAATAAAAGAATTTAAAAAAGAATGTAAAAAAATAAATGAAAAAATGTCCGTTATTATTAATAAAAAACAATTCCAATTTGATAATTCTTCTTGTGGTGTTTGGTCATTATTTCATATTATTAGTAGATTAAAAGGACAATCTTGTGATTTTATTTATAAAAATAAAAAATCTAATGATAAATTAATGTATAAAAAAAGAAAAGAATATTTTAGAAAATAAAATATTAATTAAAATTTATCATCTTTATATTAATATAAAAATGATTAATCCATATAGTGAAGGTAATCAATATGCACCGAATGCACCTCCATATGCACCAGAAGAAGAAATTGAACATATGAATTATTCTCATATCAAATATGTCGTAATTTCGTTATTTATTTTATTAAGTTCATCTTATATTCCAGGATTTCTAAGTGTTGGTGATGAAGAATGGCAACCATCTTTGATGGCAGTCGATATTCATTTCAAAAATACAAATAATGGAAGAACTTTATATTTTGGTTGGGATTCTATTTATAATTATGAACAAAAAACATCAATCGAAACGATTGATAATTTAGATGGGTGGGGAACCCTTTATTTAAATTTTACTCTGTGTTCATTCATTCTAATAGCAGCTGGATCATGTATATCTTATTGTTGTTGTAAAAGTTGTTGTTTCGTAAGATTTTTTGTATCATTATTATGTTTTTTTTTAATTATATATCCAGTTATTGAATATATTCTAGCTACAAAAGATTATATGGAAAATGATTATGAAAAAGAATTTGATGGAAATATAAATATTTCTTATAAAATGCATTTAGGTTCTGCATTTTATGCAAATTTCCTTGGTTTATTATTAATTCCAGTTATTCATTTATTAATGTATATTAAATAAAATTGAAATATTAATATATTATAAATAAAATTAATTTTGATATACTATAAATATGTCTAATATTTGGAAAGAAAAAATGAATGAATATTATATGAGAAAAAAATATAATTTAAAAAAAAATGAAAAAATTTTTAAACATAAAAAACAATATTATTATGAAGGTATATTATTACAAGAATTTCCTAATCCAAAAATGATAGATGGGAAATTAATTGTAAAAAAAAAAATGAAATATATCAAATGTTTTTATCCAATGAATTTATAAATAAAATTGTTAAGAGAAAAAATACACAATCTTTAATCAAACTGGGTCTCAAAGTAATATTTCTAAGATACGCGGCAGCACCACAAAGGATCAAATACATTAAACTACTCAATCCAATTGGGGTTCCTAATACAACATCATTAAATAATCCTGCTATAAAAATATAAGTATACCCTAAGCTTTCACTTTTTTTTAAACTATAATAAAAAATTAAAATATAAGAAAAATTAAATGAAAAATATTTCAAATTTAAGTAATTAAAATCATAATCATTCAAAACAGATAAAAATAGTATAATTATTGGT
>ERZ1046367.2232-NODE-2232-length-10425-cov-7.351880_pt1 | contig 10425 bp, 10 predicted proteins | sample MGYA00383091_ERZ1046367 | MGnify/ENA primary metagenome ERZ1046367 (study PRJEB29581, sample SAMEA5548361) | metagenome | biome: marine; feature: coastal; material: water | depth 50 m | study: Short-term variability in the microbial, nano- and picoplankton... | reverse complement strand
TTGCGTCTCTTGTAAGGTGAATAATTTTAGCCTCAGGGATAGCAGTTAGTATTGGTCCAATCAATCTAAAGTTAACTGGCATTTTATCTGTAATTATTTTTTCATCTACATTAAGATCGGTTAGTGATTTAATGTAATTCCTTCGGATTGATAAAAGATCATCCTCATTAATTGTATTTGTTAAATTATTAATATAATTTTTTAAGGCTGGGGTAACGACATTTTTAAAATTATTTAACTCACCAGCTCCATAAACTGAATGATGACTTGAAACAATTTGCTCTACAAGGCTTGTGCCTGAGCGAGGCATTCCAACAATAAAAATAGGCCTTATATTTAAAGGGCTTAATGATGTTTTTTTAATTTTAGGCTTATCTTCGCTAAATAATTTAACAAGATTTGAATGAAATTTTTCGGTTTCATTAAAATTATAATTTAATTCCTTTTTTCGAAGACGGTTGCCTTCATCTAAGTGTTTAAAAAACTCTTTATTATTTCCTAAGTCTTCATTGACTTTTGCTAATGCAAAATTGATATGCACTTTATCTGAAATACCCAAGTTATTGCTAGAGTAAATAGATTGCATTTTGGCAATCTGAGGATCATTTTTCTTAAATATTTTTGTTCTACTTTGGTTACGATAGGCCTCGGCATAATTTGGCTCTACAGCAAGTGCTTTTTCATAATATTTTGAGGCTTCATCTGGAAGGTTGATAATTTCAGATAAGATAGCCAGGTTGTGAAACCCTTGAGCATATTTTGGATTAAGAGTTACAGCCTTAATGAATGCGTCTTTAGCTTTTTCAAATTGTTTGAGTTCTTGGAAGGCGGCGCCAAGACTATTGTGTGCTTCAGCATATTCTGGGCTATATGCTACAGCCCATTCAAAGCATTTGAGTGCATTATCTAACTGGCTTAGACTTAGAGCAATAAGCCCCAAGTTGTTGTGGGCGGTTGGGTAGGCATGTTTAATCGATATGGCTTTTTCATAACTATTTATTGCCTCTCCAAGCTGTCCAGTTTGGTGAAACGCTACACCAAGATTGTAGTAGGCTTCTTCATAATCTGGTTTGAGGTTAATAGCTTTTTTGAAGCTTATTATTGCTGATTCAATTGGACCTAATGCACTATAACATGCCCCACTTATATTATGCAATAATGGAATATTTGGAAAATCTTTAATTAATTGGCTAATGGATGAAAGAGCCTTGTCCATTTGCCCACCAGAGTATAGCTGTATGACAACATCTAGCTGCTCTTGGGTTGGTTGAGTTTTGTCTGAATTTTCAATGTTCTTTAACCCAATTTTAGCCTCATTGTTTCTTGGTGAAGATTCGAGAATATTTGAATAGATTTGTTTTGCTTCCTGAATTTCCCCTTTCTTTACAAGTTTATTTGCTTTTGATAGAAGACGGTCTTTTTTAATTGACATTTTTAGAAGTTATTTTTATTTAAAAACATTTTACGATAGGAGAGTATATTAAAATAATTTATTAATGGATTTACAGATTTATATTTGAGATTATATTGAATTTTTACTTCCCAGATTAAAAATTGGTGTTTACTTCTAAGCCTCTTCAATTTAAATGAAATTAAATACTCAAAAACTTTTACTAAAAGCAAATAAACTTTTAAAGAATGGCGAGATAAAAGAGGCTCGACAAGTCTATTTATCTATTCTTGAGGTATTTCCAAAAAATGTTCAAGCACATAATGGTCTCAAAGAGCTAGCCAAGAAAGTCAATAAAGTTAATCAAATCAATCTTTCAAGGGCTCAGCTTGGTCCAGTAATTAATCTTATCAATTCAGGACAAATAAAAAAGGCGATTGGGGTAATTAATCCTTTGATTCAAAAATACCCAAATGCACCAATATTATTTAATCTTTTAGGAATTTGCTTCAACTCCATTTCAAAGTTTGAAGATGCGATAAAAATGTTTGCTGAGGCGACAAAGATAAATTCTAATTATGCAGAGGCGTTTTATAATCTTGGATCTGTTCAGAAAAAACTAGGTAGATTTCAAGAGGCTATAGAGAGTTATAAGAGGGCTATTCAAATAACACCAAATTATTTAGATGCTCATAACAATCTAGGCAATATTTATAAGGACTTAGGGCTTTTAAATGATGCTATAGAGTCCTATGAATGGGCAATTTCCTACGGACCTAAGTATGCTATTGCACATATCAATCTTGCATCAATTTATAGTTCATATGATTTAGAAAAAGCATTGCATCATTATCAGGAAGCAATCTCGATTGAGCCCAATTTTCCAGAAGCTCATTACAGTTTAGGTACTGTGTTTAGTTCTTTAGGTCAAAAAGATGAATCAATGAAAAGTTATGAAAAAGCTCTTGAACTTAGGTCTGACTATGTTGAAGCGCATAATGCATTAAGTACCATAAAAAAATATAAAAAAAATGATCCACAAATCAAACAAATGAAAAATCTTCTTAAGCAAACTAATTTAATGCTTTCAGATAAAATATCTTTAAATTTTGCTTTAGCAAAGGCTAGTGAAGATCTTGAGAATCACAAAGATTTTTTTAAATTTTTAAATGAGGGAAATCATTTAAACAAAGAAAAATTAAATTATTCTATTGACAGTGATCTTGAAGGTATTTCTAATATCCGTAATATTTTTATCAATTCAAAGGGCAGTACTCCAAAGTCTAATTTAAAAAAGGGGATGCCAAGACCAATTTTTATCGTTGGTATGCCTCGCTCAGGTACGTCACTTGTTGAGCAAATTATATCTAGCCATACCGAAGTTTATGGCGCTGGTGAATTAGACTTCTTGTCTAGAAGTATCCTAAAAGAAATCCACACTGAAGTATACGGAGCTGGTGAATTGGACTTTTTGTCTAAAAATGTTCTAAAAGAAATTAAACCTGACAATATAAAAAAAATTGACTCTAAGGAGTTCTTTGAAAAAATCACTAACAATTATTATCGCTCTCTTTCCTCATTTAATATTTCAGAAGATATATTTACAGATAAGATGCCCTTGAACTTTAGATTTATTGGCTTCATTTTATCTGCTTTTCCTGAGGCTAAAATTGTTCACCTTAAAAGAGATCCTATTGCAACATGCTGGTCCATTTACAAACACTATTTCAAATCAAATGGTAATGGATACGCCTCAAATTTCGATGACCTATCATCCTATTATTTGATGTACAAGGGCCTAATGGATTTTTGGCATAAGACTTTTCCTAACCAAATTTACGATATCTCTTACGAAGATTTAACATTAAGTCAGGAAAAAGAAACTCGTAAATTACTTAATTATTGTGACCTTAGTTGTGATGATAGGTGTCTTAATTTTCATAAAAATACCCGCGCTGTTCATACTACGAGTGGGTTCCAAGTTCGAGAGAAGATGTATCAAGGAAGTTCTGAGGCCTGGAGAAAGTATGAGCAGTATTTGGAGCCCTTAATCTCAAAAATTGGCGACGAAAAATAAATATATAGCAAATAAGTTTTGTAATACACTATTTGTTCAAGAAAAACATAGACACCAGCTAAAATATACCTATGGATGCGATCAACATTATTATTCCTAAAAGGATGAAAGGGGAGAGATTAGACGTCGCTCTGGCGGAAATGCTTCCTGACTTTTCGCGTTCAAAAATTACTACTTCAATCAAATCTGGCGATATTTTAATTAGCGGTAAAACATTTAAGCCAAAAGAGAAGTCAAATGGTTTAGAGGTTGTAAGCTTTAATTTTAACCAAAAAGAGAATAATGACTGGCTTCCTGAAAAGATTGCTTTAAAGATTGTTTTTGAGGACGAAGATATCATTGTATTAGATAAGCAGTTTGGTTTAGTGACTCATCCAGGGCCTGGAAACTGGACTGGAACCCTTGCAAATGCCCTTCTTCATTATGATTCTAATCTATCAAAGCTTGATAGGGCTGGTATCGTTCATAGATTGGATAAAAATACTTCGGGTTTGATGGTTGTTGCCAAAAACTCTAAGTCGCAAAAATACTTAGTAGAGCAGCTTCAATCTCATTCTATTTCGAGGGAGTATTCTGCTATTGTTTATGGTTATATGATATCCGGCGGATCAATTGAAGAGCCCATTGGAAGAGATCCTAAAGATAGAGTAAAGCAGGCCATTGTTTCTAATGGTAAAGATGCAACAACGCACTTCAGAGTGATTGATCGATTTAAGAGTCATACCCATGTGAAAGCAATTCTAGAGACTGGCCGCACCCATCAAATTCGTGTGCATCTATCTCATATTGGGCACCCTTTAATCGGTGATCCGATGTATGGAGGTCGCGTAAGATTTCCCAAGAAAGCCAGTATAGATCTCAAAGACTCTTTAATTAATTTTAAAAGACAGGCCCTTCATTCAAAAAAATTAACACTGACTCATCCTATTTCAGGGGAGAATATGTCATGGACATCTAAACTCCCTGATGACATGATGAAACTTTTAGAAGTTCTACAAGAATTTGATAGTGAATAATTTAGATTTTAAGAGTCAAAGATTATGTTTCCAAGAAATGTGACAATACTCTCAACTGAGAGATTTATTGAGGGTGGAAAAAGCTCTGCAAGTTTTGAAAACTTTAATTTAGCTCTCCATGTTAATGATAAGCCAGAAAATGTATTAGCAAACCGATCAATATTAAGAAATCATTATGATTTACCTTCAGAGCCGGTATGGGTCAATCAAACGCACTCATCAATTTGTATAAACGCTTCTTTGAATGATTCACTGGTTGAAGCCGATGCAAGCTTTACGTCTAAACCAGGGGTTGTCTGCGGTATTCTCACAGCCGACTGTCTGCCAGTCTTTATCAGTAAAAAAGATGGAGCAATGGTTGGGATTGCACATGCAGGATGGAAAGGTTTAGTCTCAGGCATCATAGAGGGTTTAATTCAATCCTTCGATTGTAATGGAAATAATTTACATGTGCACCTGGGCCCTGCAATTTCTATGAACTCCCTTGAGGTAGGAGAGGAAATAAAATCATTATATTTGTCAAAAAATGATAATTTTTCTCGTTCTTTTTCTATCAGGAACGGCAGGAATTATCTTGATTTGTATGAAGCAGCAAAGGTAATTCTGGAAAGTTTTAATATATCCTCAATTTCTGGAGGCAATCGATGCACATTCGAGGAGTCAAATCATTTCTTCTCTTATCGTAGGGATGGAATTAATTCAGGAAGGATGGCGCATCTGATTTGGATGAAGTAATTTCACCTTTCTTTTGGTTTTTCTTTGCCTGTATTGCTAAACTCTAATTCACCACTAAGTTTATTGGGCGTGTAATAATGAAGTGATTTTTGTTTACGTTGTTTTTGCTGAATGATACAGCCACGAACTTCAAATTCTTCATTGAGTTTTATATCATCGTAGTTTGAATTAATACACCGGAGTAATTTATCACCTTCCTTTTCGACATATTGACGAAAATAAAGATCATCTTTAAATTCTATAATGACATAAGCATCATTATGGATTGGCATTGAAGGATCAACAATGATAATACAATTTTCACTAAATTCTGGTGACATCTTATCACCGATATTTTGAAGTGCGTAGGGCTCAGAGTTTGTAGAGCAAGTACTCTGAAAAAGTTTTTTTTGGTCTTCTAATGCTGACATTTGGGGCAGTAATAGGTTGCTCGTTGATTTTGTAAAATTCTCTTGATTTTACCATCACATCTAATGCAAGACTCGTCCTCACGGCCATATACAGAAAGAATTTGTGAGAAATATCCTGGGCTGCCATCAACATTTGAGAAGTCATTAAGTGTTGTGCCGCCATTATTAATTGAGTCAATTAAAATTTGCTTTATTGAGGCAGTTAAAATTTTGTATCGATTTTTTGAAGTTTTTCCAGATACTCTTTTGGGGGAAATTCCAGCTAGAAATAAACTTTCTGAAGCATAAATATTGCCAACACCAACCACTATGCTACTGTCCATAATATACGCTTTAATATTTTTTGTTTTTCCAATCGACGAGTTGTAGAGCGCATTATTATCAAATTCTTCACTTAATGGTTCTGGACCAAGGTTCAGTAATTGTTTAAGTCGATTATTTCTATCTTGCCAAAGAATAGATCCGAAACGACGAGGATCATGAAAACGAATACTGGTTGAATTATTGAGCTTAATCTCAAAATGATGATGTTTTTTTAAAGGCTCTTCTGAAGGGACAACACTAAGAGATCCAGACATGCCAAGATGGATAACCAGTTGACCATCAATAAAATTAATTAAAAGATACTTTGCACGCCTTGAAATTTTTATGATGGTTTTTTGCTTTAGTGAATTAACGAGATGGGAGGGGATTTCCCACCGAAGTTTTTTGTTGTAGATATGAACAGATAAAACCCCTTTATTAACTATTAAGGGCTCTAATCCTCTTTTGGTTGTTTCAACTTCAGGAAGTTCAGGCACTTAAATATTTATGATCATTTACAAGTGCAATCTTCTTGGTTGCTCCAAAATCAGTTTTTCCACCACCACTGCTTGGTAATAAAAGTCCAACATTTTGTTCTGGACTGTAAGCTTCAATCTTTTTTGAAAATAAAAGAACACCAGTCAAAAACTTTTTGTGAGATATTTCTACACCCTCAATATCAGCAACGGCAAAAGAAGTGGGATGATTCGACATAATGATTTATCCTCCAAGCATAGCTTTTTTTAGATTTTTTTGTATTGGATTATCTGATAGAAAAATTCCAACAAAGGCTTTTTTAAATTCGAGTCCAGGGATTAGCTTCTTGAGCTCAGAATTTTTAAGTACATGAGTTCCAATATCAGGTAGGTATATAAATTCGTAAAAATCACCAGAAGTGACACCACTATCAAATGAAGAAGACAATTGATTGATTTCGTCAGTTATTGGACTTGTGTTATTGCCGGTTGATTTTTTAAGCCCCTCAGTTAGGGCTTTCTTCATTGCCTCAGAAGTTACCATAGTTGATGTAATATCGAGTCGAATTGCCATTGGAGAGTCTAAACTAGTTATTTCATTCGCATTAGAACTTTCAGTTTCAAGATACAAGCTACCTTCATATACCTTCATAAAGAAAATAATTCGAGTGCCTTGACCATTTTTATTTAATGTGATTCCTTGATATTCTATTTGATCAGGCGAGGAAGCTCCGTAAATTGGAGTAATTGAAAATATGCCAAATATTAAAGATATAACCAAAATTTTCTTGAGATGTAACTTCATTTCTTGTAATTTATATTAAATAAAAGTTTGATTATAAATACAAACCACAAAAATATAAATGCAAAAATGCATTTACTGTAAATATGAATTATCTATAATGTAACTTTTTAATTAAATAATAAATATTATGAATCCATTAACTTCTGTCAAAGGTACTATTATTAGCGGCTTTGTTCTCGCAATTCTTGTTGCTTTTTATTTATCACCTGAAAACTCAGATCTTGTGCAGCGCAATCTAAGTGTTTGGTTGCACGCCTTATTTGGAGTCACATGGATCGGCCTTTTATATTATTTTAATTTTGTTCAGGTTCCAGCAATGGCTGATGCGCTTGCAGATGAAGGCGGGCCAGGGCCAGCAGCAATTGGAAAATATGTTGCACCTAGAGCGCTACTATGGTTTCGTATGGCAGCAGCTGCTACATGGCTTACAGGGGCGTGGGCTCTATCTATCTCGCCACAGTATGGCTTTATGAAGACTTTTCTTTTTCAGGCGCCAGCAGGAGCTATGATGAGTTTGGGAGCTTGGATGGGAACAATCATGCTCTTTAATGTTTGGGTTTTGATCTGGCCTAACCAGAAAAAAATACTTGGTATGGTCGAATCCAGTGCAGAAGAAATTGCAAAATCAAAATTTACCGCAGCAATGGCATCACGCACTAATGTTGTTTTATCGGTTCCGATGCTTCTTTGCATGATAGGCGCAGGTCACGGCGGCTACCTATTTTAATAGGAATAGCAAATTAATTAAAAAACCGGGCTTGCCCGGTTTTTTAATTTGTTGTAACAACTTTTGTAAAATTACAACAATTATCATTTAAGATTCAAAATATTCCAACTAATTGATGTTTAAACGTGTACTTACATTCTAGAATTGAATATATTTTAGCCCTTTAAGTATAAGAGATTACGAGGTTAGCATGAGTATATGTTGCAAAAAAACAACTAATTGTGATATTTTTTCAAATATTTGTTGACATTAATCGAAAAAGGCGTTATTATTACGTCATTGGTATTCGAAAGAATGGCATAAGGGTGTTGAGGATAACTCAACAATATAAATATTCTAAATGGAGAATAAAATGAAAAAACTAATTTCACTATTTGCTGTAACGACTATGGCATCTACTTCGGCAATGGCTGCAGTAGCGCTAGGTGGTTCTGCATCGGTAGCATATGATGATAACGGTTCGACTGGTGGTGCTGTATCTAAGAACGGTGCTTCTGTAACTACATATGACGCTGATATTACTTTAACTGGTACTGCTGGTGCAACTACAGTTAACTTGGGTTGGGACGTTGATGGTGCTGCGCCTTCACTTAATGTTGGTAGCATGTCTTCAACTGTTGGTCCTTTAACACTTGCTGTAGACTTCTACGACGAAAGTAACTCTGATGCAGTTGATAATATTGCACGTGCTGGTATGCCTGATGGTAACGACGACGGCGGTGTTATCGTTGATAGTACTGTTGACAGAAGCGTATCTGTAAGCTTAGACGCGCCACTTGGTGACGCTACTATTGCTCTAGATGACTCTGGTGACGTAACTATTTCTGGTACATGGTCAGGTGTTACAGTGTCTCACACTGCATCTGATGATGGTGATGCTACTAGCGCTGCAGCTGCAATCGCTGGAATGGATATCACAGTAACTAACGATGATGGTTCTACCACATGGTCTATCGGTACAACTGTTGCAGGTACTGCGGTAACATTGAACAGCGATAAAGCTGTAACTGCTACATTTGGTGTAACTGGTAACACTGTAGTTGTGTCTCACACAGCTGCTCGTGCTGCTGCGTCAGCAACAACAAATGCTGGTACAGGTGCTTTAGCAACTACAATTGCTAACACAAACGCAACTGACTCAAGAGAAGCATTCACAACAGTGGCTGTTTCACGTGATCTAACTTCAGGTGCAACTCTATCTGCTACGTATGACACGCAAGATGAGTCACTAACACTTAAGGCTGCTGTTGCATTCTAAATTCGTTTAGATGTAGTAGCTGACTTAGTAATAAGTTAGTATAAAACCCAGGGCTTGCTCTGGGTTTTTTTACATGTATTAAAAAAATAATTAGAAAAAATGGATAAAATAGTCACAATTAATTTAATTAGCGTTAGTCAATAATGCGTGTTCATTTAAATAATCGCTCCCTTTTACTTATTACTGGAAGTGATTCAGAATCCTTCCTTCAAGCGCAGCTTAGTAATGATATTAGCAAGCTTACTGAATCTTCAATCCAATTAAATGCCTATTGCCAGCATCAAGGGAAAATCATTGGTCTCTTTTGGGTGATGCGTTATATGAGTGGCTTTCTAATATCATTTCCAAACGACCTCCTTGAAAAAATTCAGTCTCGCCTCAAAATGTTTGTCATCATGTCAGATGTCGTTATAGAGGATCTATCAAATGATTTATTTCAAATAGGGTTAATTGGTGAGCAAAAATCTGATGCGTATACTCTGAATGATAGCTTGTCACTGCTAGTTACTGATTCATTAGATCAGAGTAGGGATGATTTTCAAGATATTAAAGAGTGGGATAAGTCCTGTTTTGATTCTTCGCTCCCAGAGATCTTTCTAGATACGAGTGAAAAGTTAGTGCCGCAAATGCTCAATCTTGACATTGATGAAGTAGGTGTGAATTTTTCAAAAGGATGCTATCCAGGTCAAGAGGTTGTTGCAAGGCTGCATTATTTAGGGTCTGCAAAGCGTCGTTTATTTTCTTTTGTCTCCGATAGTGATTTGCAGGTCGGTGATTCACTATATTGTGCATCATCAAAGACCGCAATGGCAAGAGGTAATCGATATAAAGGTAGTGGAATCGTAGTATCTAGGGTAAAATATAATTCGTTATTTTATTGCTTGGCTACACTCGATGTAGACCTTAAAGATGGCGAGATAACTCTCAATAATCAACATGGACTTAAACTAAAAAGAATAAAAAATGAATAGAATTTTACCGATATTAATAGGACTACTTCCAGGCCTTAGTTTTGCTGCTTCTGATATTGCTGCTCTTGATTTAACTAGTCATTGGGCAGGCTATTTGGCGGTAATTTTGTTTGTCATAGCGTATGCATTTGTTATGCTTGAAGAATTTACCCATTTCCGTAAATCTAAGCCTGTTATCTTGGTTGCCGGAATTATATGGGGGATTATTGGCTGGGTTTATGCATCTGAAGGCATTCCTCATGCTGCAGAAGCTGCAG
>ERZ1046367.2229-NODE-2229-length-10437-cov-4.428049_pt1 | contig 10437 bp, 8 predicted proteins | sample MGYA00383091_ERZ1046367 | MGnify/ENA primary metagenome ERZ1046367 (study PRJEB29581, sample SAMEA5548361) | metagenome | biome: marine; feature: coastal; material: water | depth 50 m | study: Short-term variability in the microbial, nano- and picoplankton... | reverse complement strand
GGCCACACTCGATGACGAGGCTTGAATCTCGCCAACTTGTTCAGCGTTGACCCCAAGCGGCAACGACGCCATTCCGAGCAACAGAATCACAACAAGGGCCTTCCATGTGTTCGCCATACATAGGGATGACACCCTGCAAAGCACTTGAACCCATCTCAAACAGATACGAAAAATCGTTGTTCCGAAAAGGATTCTCAGGTCGCCATTGAGCCTCGGCGTTGATGGTTTTCGACCCATGTAGCAACCCCCCAATCGCCCACCTTTCTCGATTCGCAAAGGGGAGCATTGAAGGACAACCTCACCCGTCAAGGGTCCATGGGAAGGACCGCGGTGACTGCGTTGCTCGTCTTCCTCTTGGTTGGCATGACCGCCTCTCCATTATGGCAACCCGCAGAAGCACCACCTGCTGCTCTGCAAGAAAACGTCCCAATGGCAACCTCCTCAAACCTCGTGATGAGTTTCTCAAACGGCCCATCAACCGGTGATTCAATCACTGGCCAATACCAATTGACCTTCTCCTTAAGCGGCGATGCAAATGTGTCCTCAATCCTGATTGAAGCCTCCGATGACGGGACATCGTGGTCATCTGTAACCAACCTCACCAGCGTCCCATGGCTGACCTATTTTGACACAACCGCATACACCAACGGCAGCTACACCCTCCGTGCAACCGCTTGGGATGACGATGTCAACGAAAGCGTCGTAGTGACCTCCGATACCTTCTCCATTGCCAACCAAATTCCACTCATCACCATCTTTACTGCGCTCAACGCCGAAGCAGGCAGTGGCGATTCCGCAAGCGACCGAGCCTGGTTTGGAATTGATGCTGATGAAGCAATTGCATTCCGTTGGGGCGCAAGCGATGACGACCTCACCTATGCCACACTCACCAATGTCCCCGGCCCGGGCGCACCCTCCAATGACGGCCCAACATCCCTCAATTACGGTTGGGACTGGTCAAGTGGGGCCATGAGCGAAGGAACCTACAACCCTAAACTCACCGTGCATGACGATTCTGGATTGTCCGCCACAGAAACGATGTTTATTGGAATCGACCGAACTGGCCCAACACTGAGCGGCCTCACCGTTGGTTCCGGCTCAACATGGCAGAACAGCGGCACCCTCACCATCAGCGGCCTCATCAGCGCTGCTGACGATGGCCAAGGAAGCGGTGTTGCCTCATGCCAATACAGCACCGATGGCACAACGTGGACAACCGTCACCACCGACGCTGCTTCATTCGAATTTACAGAAGGAAACCACACCGTCCAATTCAGGTCTGTGGATCGGGTTGGGAATGTTGGCCCTGCATCAGATGTAATTGTCCGAATCGATCAAACTGCACCCGAACCAAGCGGATGGATTGTTGACGAACTCACAACGAGTCGAGTTGGACCTGCCAACGTGAGTTTCAACGCTCAAGACGACGGCTCTGGAATCGATTTGACCGCTTCCTACATGCAGTATGGTTTCGATACAAATGGTGTGGGTCAAACGCCCGACCTCTCAGGCCGATGGTTGAACTTCGGCGTTACAGGACTTGATGCCACGGTGGCCCTCTCAAATTGGGCGACGAAATCTCGTCAGCACCTCATGCTCCGTGCAGTGGTGGTTGACCAGGCTGGCAACCAATACAGTTCAAGCCCAAGTTCGTTCCAAATTCTTCCCGGTCTTGATTTGTCCTGGAACAGCACACAAACCAACCTCGACCGCCTGATCGTCCGCCCTGGTGAAAATTCAGGAAACGTGACCATCACCAGCGTTTTGGAAAGCAATCAAGACTACGGCGGCAGCATTGTGGTACGATTGGAGTCGGCTCCTGCCGATCGAACGTCCTCGGTCAGTTGGACCGTGATGGAGGCGAGAACATTGCCTTCAGGAACTCTTTCCGACAGCACTGAAACGCTCATCTGGAACTACACGGTTCCACAGACCGGTCAGTATGATTTACGACTCGTCATCGACTACCTCAACGTCATTGACGAATACGATGAAGGCAACAACAACAACCACTTGGTGGTCACTGGAGCGTCGATTGGGTCACCCGGCCTTGTGCCCTCTTTTGCACCTTCAATCATCATCCTCCTGCTTGTTGGAGTGGCTATTGGCTTCCTCCAGCGCCGTACAAGAGTTTGAAAAGAGGTCGGCCGCAGGCACAGCCATGCGACAACCCCTACCTCGTGTCCCAATGGACCGCATAGCGGTGCTTATCGGCGCAAAGGGTGCAACTGCGAAGTCGTTGCGTCACGCTGCTGGATGCAAGACGCTGGACATCGACTCGAACACCGGTGATGTCGAAGTCGAATGGGGTGCACCGGGTTCCTACGACCCAGTCAAAGCCATGAAATTCCCGGATGTCATCAAGGCTATCGGCAGAGGCATGGCGCCTAAGGCCGCCATCCGGTTGCTCGATGATGATCATTTCTTCGAACTCGTCGACATTCGCTCCTTCGTTGGAAAGCGCTCCAACCAACAACGACGCATCCGAGCTCGAATCATCGGAAGCCAAGGTAAAATTCGCAAGTTGATCGAAAACTTGACTGACACACAAATCACAATTTACAACTCCACCGTGGTTCTTGTCGGTGAAGAAGACGGCCTGGCTGCTGCTCGCCAAGCGATCGAAATGCTTGCTGGAGGAGCAGAGCACGGTACCGTGCTCAATTTCCTCGAGCGAGACCGGCGTCGCAGTCGTTTGGTCAATCGAAGCCTCGATACCATCGAAATCAAAGCAGACCCCGTACCCCAAGCAGGTGGGTTCGAGAACCTCGTGCCGGGACTTGTTGATGTCTCCAACCGACGCAGCCGACGCATGCGTGCGGCGCAAGTCGATCCTGAGGATGAAGGCGCTGTCGAAGCCATGATGGAATTGGCTGAAGACGAACAAGTCGAATGGGAAGAAGAGTGATTCACTCTTCCTCGTCATCATACTCAATCTGTTTGACGTGATCGAGGTTCATATTGAGGACTTCATACATCGCCTCTGCCAATGTCACTTCGATGCCGTTCTTGTTGGCCCATTCGACCAAACGAGTGACGTCACGAACAAGGAATTCCTCTGCCTTCGGGTGGCCTTGAACAACGGCTTGCCCAACATCAATCACAACGGCTCTGTTTTGGTGCCACAAGATGTTGAACGGAGAAAAATCGCCGTGAACGAGGTTACTTTTCTGCCACGCTACAGCCAAGAATTCAAGCAGATCGTCGAACACAGGCTCTGGTTCTTCCACATGCACTTCCCTCAATTTAGGAGAAGAGCCGGTTTCGTGACCCAAATAATCCATCACCAGGACGTTCTTGTGAATGCCAAGAGGCTTTGGAACGTTTAGTCCCCAGCGAGAAAGGCGTGAAAGATTTCGATGCTCTTTACGGACCCATATGTCGACAAGGTCTCGATGCCTTCGTCGAAGACCGCCAAAGCGTGGATCGCCTTCGATGTACTGAACAAGGTTCTTGAACACCGCATTCGATGTGTGGAAGATTTTCACTGCCACCGATTTTCCATCGATGTTTGTCCCGTGGAACACGTGCGCTTCTTTGCCTCGAGCAATTGGATAATCGAGGGTGTCGATGACGCCTGTTTTCATCAATTTGTAGAGCGACATCAGCGTAAGGCGGTCAAACACCTGATCAAACACTCGGCGATCAACCCAATCGAAGGTACCGGTTCCCATGGCTCCCTGAATTTTGTTTTCGATGTCGCTGAACATTCGCTTGTAGCGAGCCTCTTTCATCCACCCATAGCTGTTCTGCTTTGAGGCGAGGTTGCTGAGAAATTTATCCTCTTCCGACGAAGCGTATTCGTCGTCGAGGTCTTGAGATCGAGAAGAGCGCTTGCCCTTCTTTTTGTTCCGGCGATGGTTGTGACGGTTGTGCTTGCCTTCGTTCAACTCATCCCAGTTGTCCTTGGCCATCAAATCACCACTGGAACGCCATAGGCTTCAATTCATTCAGCCAAAGAGGTCTTCCAAGTCCTCATCGTCGTCGTCGTCATCTTCGCCTTCTTCCGATGGATACTCTTCAACAACGACAAATGGTTCTTCGGATTTTTCCTCGCTCGCCTCTGCTTCCTCGGCACTGGCTTCCGCGGGTTCTTCAGATTCAGAAGAGGGATCGTCGTCATCGTCATCCCCTTCGCCAAACAAATCGTCATCATCGTCGTCCTCTGGTTCGTCTGCTGCGCCAAAGAGGTCGTCCTCATCGTCGTCATCCATTGTCCCGAACAGGTCGTCGTGTTCATCGTCATCATCGACAGCGGTGTTCATTCCAAAGATATCGACATCGGGCGGCAAAACGCCCTTTCGAGAGAGGTACATTGCTTGAGTTTTGGTGTAACGGTGCTTCACGTCAGCTTTGGCGTCTTGGAAATCCCAAGGCCAAACGATGATCAAATCGCCATCCCGGACCCATTGACGTCGGCGCATTTTGCCAGGAATGCGAGCCATTCGAGTTTCGCCGTCTGCACAAAGCACGGTCACCCTTCGGCCACCGAGGATTTGCTCAGCGAGAGCAAACATTTCGTTGACTCTTTTGTTCGGCATCTTGACACGGATTTTGCCTGACGACGAACCTTCTGGAGATTCAAGTCGAGCGAGTTCTTCCTCGTCCACTTTTTCTTCACGTCGTCGACCCATACGGTTGCACCTAATCTACCCTACAGCCCACCCTTCTTGAATACAGCACCTCACAGGGTGCCTCCCTGTGCACAACCAGCGAAAGAAACGCTTCACCACTTGGTAGTGAGGCTCTCCGCGGCGTCGCGACACATCTCAAGCACGGAGTCACCAAAGACACCAAGCAGAATCGTTGCTGCAACACAGATGAAAATCGAGGTTCGAACTTGCCAACCTGATGGAAGCGGTCCTTCTCGTCCCTTTTCAGGTGCTTCAAAGAACATCACTACGGCCACACGGAGGTAATAGAACACCGAAATGGCTGAGTTAAGCACCATCAAGAGTGCAAGCCACCAAACCCAGTGAAGATCTCCGAATGAGTTGACACCAGAACCAACACCAACATTGACGATGCCCATGATGACCATGAGCTTGGATAGGAATCCTGCCATTGGTGGCACACCAGCAAGTGAAATCATGAAGATGAACATGGCAAAGGCGAGCAGTGGTTCACGCTTTGCAAGACCGCCAAGCGAGGAGAGACGGGAGGAATCACCGTCGTTCTCGAGGATGGAGAGCACAAGGAACGCACCGAGTTTGAACGCAACGAGGACGAGCAAGTGGAACATCAAGGCGGTCATGACCAACAAGGCCGCTTCGCCTTCTTGTCCAGCGAAGGATGGATCCCATGTCCATGCACCGATCGCGGTGAGCCCAGCAAGCATGTATCCTGCGTGAGCCACAGAGGAGTAAGCAAGCATGCGCTTCGGATTCGTGCTACCAAGTGCTGCGATGTTCCCCCATGTCATGGTAAGAGCTGCGAGGGCGCCAATAGCGACGAGCCAAACTGCTGAACCATCAGAGGATTCAGGTGCTGCCACAATCAACAGCATTCGAATGAGACCGACCATACCCATGGCTTTGCTTGCAGTTGCCAGAACACCCGCTACAGGGCTGCTTGCACCTGCGTATGCATCAGGAGCAGCAAAGTGGAACGGTGCAGCGCTGACCTTGAAACCAAAGCCAACGAGAACGAATCCGATACCGATGAGTGGCAATGGTTCCGTTCCTGTTTCAGCGAAGGCAACAGCAAGGGCATCAAACTGAAGCGAACCCGACCAGAGGTAGAGCATCGAAAGACCATAGAGACCAACACCGGATGCAACGGAACCGACGATGAAGTACTTCATTCCGGCTTCCGAGCCGGCCTTTGATTCCTTCATGAAGGCCACAAGCACGTAGGTGGAAAAGGAAGCCAACTCCAGTCCAATGAAGAGCACAAAGAGGTCTTGAGCCAATGCGACAACGGACATTCCAAGACCGCAAGTCAACATCAAGATGTAGAAATCTGCTTGGCGTCGGTTGTTGAAGAGCTGGTCTTCAGTGAGTCTTCCGCCAGTGCCTTCAACCTTCAAGCGGTTCATGCTGGCGAACGAAGCGAGCGCCAATGCACCGAAGAAGATCAGTTCGAAGACACGACTGAATCCGTTCACCATGAGCAATTCCTTTGCAGCGTCTGAATCGCTGCTCACCACAAGAAGGCTATCAACGCCTCCATTGAGGGAGGCAGCAACGGCTGCGAACGCTCCTGCAAGTGTGATGGTGGCAATCCATGCAGGTAGACGTGGGTTGCTTGTGAGGCCGTATCGTTGACCGCCCAAGAACCAAGGCAAGCGAAGTTGCGTTCCAGGAATGCGGAACGTACCCTTTCCAAGGTTCGGGATGAGGATAAGAGCGATCAGTCCAGCGAACAGAAGCATCTCTGGGAGCATGGCTGAGTAGAACTCGTTGCTGAACGCTTGTGTCTCACTCATATCAGGCACCTCCCTTGAAAATGCCATTCGAAATCATGTGTTCGAAGAACGTTCGGCAGTAATCATCCATCATGTCCAATCCAATCCATGGCATGACACCGAAGAGGATGGTGAAGGCCGCCAAGATGAGCATGGCGATCTTTTCTTCGTTGGAAATATCTGGTACTGGGTCGCCATGAAGGGACGCAGGTGGTTGCGTTTCGTCGCCGCCTTCGAAGATCGTGCGTTGCATCGACCAGAGGTAGTAAGCAGCGGTGAGGGCCAACACGAGTGCAGGTCCGATCATCCAAAGTACGCTCCATCCTTCGAGGTCAATGAAGTACCACAAGGCGATGAGCATCATCAATTCTGCAACGAATCCTGCAAGCAATGGAAGGCCAAGTGAAGCCATCCAAGCGAACATCATCGACGTAGCAAGCCATGGCGAATGCTTGGCCATGCCGCGCATTGCACCAATCTCCATGCTGTGGTAGTGGTGCTTGAATGCGCCACACACTGCGAAGAGCATTGGGCTGATGATTCCGTGAGCGAACATCATGAACAAAGCCGCAGCCCAGCCCATTGGTTGCATGGTAGCGATGCCGATAAGGATGACACCCATGTGTGAAACAGAGGAGTATGCGACCATCTTCTTGAGGTTGGTTTGTCCCAAACAGACGATGGCACCCCAAACGAGGGAAACCATACCGAAGATCATCAACGCCAGTTGGAAGTGTTGCAACGCATGTGGGAACATGCTGAGTGGGAGGCGGAACATACCGTAAGCACCCATCTTGAGCATCACACCGGCAAGCAGCATCGAACCACCTGTTGGTGCCTGAACGTGCGCATCAGGCAGCCAAGTGTGGAATGGAACCGCTGGCAACTTCACGAGGAAACCAAGCATGAGCATGACGAAGAGCACTTTTTGCATGCTTTCTCCCATGAACCATCCTTCTTGATTGGCCATGGTTGCACTCTCAACAAGCGTTGGAATGTCGAAGGTACGTCCGGTCATTGTGCCGTACTTACCGCCCGTTCCGATTTGATCAGGTTGCATGAGGTAGAGGGTCACAAGACCGAGCAACATCACAACAGAGGCCGTGAAGGTGTAGATGAAGAACTTCTGAGAAGCGTACTTCCGGTCCTTGCCGCCCCAGTTCAAGATCAGGAAGAACATTGGAATCAATGTCAATTCCCAGAACACATAGAACATGAACAAGTCTAGAGATACGAACACACCAATCAAAGCGCCACCCATCAAAAGAAGTGTTGGGAAGTAGGTTGCACCGTTTTTCTCGTGCCATGTAGCGATGATGGTTACTGGAAGCAAGAAGGTGGTCAACCAAACCATTGGGAATGACAACGCATCCAACCCAACGGTCCAGTGAATACCCAGTGCTGGGAACCATTCATACGAATCGTGGAAGGTGTAATTGTTGAATGCAACGCCATCGGTTGTCATGTCTGCAAACGAGTTGAAGAACATAGCAGTGGCGTAAACGAACAGCACCAACGAGAAGGCAAAACTGGCCATTCGGATTGGGTTGTTGAGTTTCTCATGTGCTGATTTCTTAGCGTTCGCAACGAATGCCAACAAAACAATACCTGCGACAACAGGGAAACCTACGAGCTGCATCGAAATCCAATCAGTACCTGGCTCGAACAATCAAGCCACCCCCCAAACAAGCATGAAGATCGCAAGCATACCAACCGCCACCATGAGGATGTAATCACGGGCAGAGCCGGTTGTGAGCGAGCGAACGACTTCGGAAATCGATTGCGAACCGGATTCGATGGTCTTGATGGTTCCATCAATGACATCCGAATCTGCGTCAGCAGCCTTTGCCGAGAATCCTGCAACAATCTTGACCATGGCCATATCATAGTAATGGTCGATGTACAGTCGGTTTTGCAAGGCGACTGCGAGGGTTGATTCAGCAAAAGCGCTGTTGTCGAAGTTGAACCGAGCCTTCACCCACGAGTTGAGGCGGATCACTGGCATCATCCAAGGCTTGGCGGATTCGCCTTCTTCTAACTCGCCACCATAGAGGGCCATAGCAAGACCCGGGCCTGCGACAGCACCGAGGGCAATGGCGATGTAGGTGAGGATGAAGAAGTAAGAGTCTTCATTCGCAAATGCGTGTTCCATTTCGTAGATGATTCCCTCAACAAGGGACTTCTCCGACATGAAAGCGTAGTTTTCATCGGGCGCCCAATGGGTGAAGCCCATGCCTGCAAAGAACACTGAGGAAAGGCTGACGAATGTGAGGAGGAACAGTGGAATCTTGATCCATGTGTTGGTTGGACCGACGTGAGCTGCAACCTCGTTGTTTGGCTTGCCTGCGAAGGTCTTGAGCCACATTCGGGACATGTAGAACCCGGTCATTCCAGCACCAATCAGCACGCACATGGCAGGCAAGAGGAACTTTGGGTCGTCTTGAGCAACTCGCCATGCATTGGCAATGATGCCTTCCTTGGACCAGAACCCGCCAATCAACGGAAGACCCATGATGGAAGCGGAACCAACGAGCATTGCAGTTGCCGTGATTGGCATCTTTGAGGCAAGGCCGCCCATGTTCTCCATGGATTGAGCGTCGAAGTGGTCGTCATGGTGATCATCACCGTGATCGTCACCGTGATCATCATGATGGTGCAAATGGTGGTGGGCGTGATGCACTTCGTGAATCACTGAACCGCTGGCCATGAACAGCATCCCTTTGGCCATGGCGTGGTTAAACAAGTGGAACAAAGCAGCACCGAAAGCGACAATCACAATGTAGTGATCCTTGTCATTGTGGTGCCAATCAAGTGTGTTCGCGAGGTAAAGCGCACATCCAAGTCCCGTGAAGATGTAGGCGAGTTGACTCATTGTTGAGTACGCCAGGACCTTCTTTAGATCCATTTGGACAAAGGCGATGGCTGCTGCCATCACGGCGGTAATACCGCCGACAACGGCGATGATGTACGCCAGGTCAGCAAGGTCGCCGTGAAGCGCTTCTGCTCCGAAGAATGGGAACATACGAGCCACGAGGTACAATCCAGCATTGACCATGGTTGCTGCGTGAATGAGTGCAGAAACTGGTGTTGGACCTTCCATAGCGTCTGGCAACCAGACGTGAAGTGGGAATTGAGCCGACTTACCAACAGCGCCGATGAACATGAGGCCAAGCGCCCATTGGAGGGTGCTGGCAGAGTGTTCTGCGACGTGCTCGATGTTCGCCGAATCAAACACGACGGTGTAATCAAGCGAACCAAAGAGATCCCAAAGCATGACCAAACCGATCATGAGGAACACGTCGCCGATACGGGTGGTGAGGAACGCCTTCTTGGCAGCGTAGGCTGCGCTTGGGCGCTCGTAGTAGAATCCGATGAGGAGGTAGGAACAGAGGCCCATAATCTCCCAGAAGATGAACAACCAAAGGAACGAATCTGCAAGGACCATACCGAGCATACCAGAGCAGAACAAGACGAACTCAGCATAGAACCGGTGGTTACGGTTGTCGTTGATTGGGTCGGTGTTCATGAAACCGATGCTTAAGGTGTTGATCAGCAAGCAGAGGAAGGCTGCGACGAACAAGAGCATCACGGTGATGTGATCGACGTAGATGCCAAAGCCAAACTTATCGGTACTGACACCGGCTGAGGTGCCGTCCCAGACACCAGAGGTGAACCAGTGGAACACTGAGTCGTGGCCTGCTTGCACTGAGCCGATGAAATCGGCAATTAACAACAAGGAAAGCACGAGCACTGCGCTCATGACACCAAGGGCAATAATGCCCCCTTCTTTGACTGCATTTTTCCAAGTTGGGTTTCCGTTGAATACCTTACCAAGGAAGAGAATGACCGCAAAGGCAATCATCGGCAAAAGCACGATGAGGGGTGCCAATTCGGTCACATGAGGAGCTGCGATATCTGTAACTTCTGAACCTGCCATCATCTCACCTCAGTTCTTCAGGACATCCACATCGTCCAATGATATCGTGTCGTGTTGGCCGTACATGGCGAGGAATATTGCCAATCCAATGGCA
>ERZ1046367.2209-NODE-2209-length-10489-cov-3.568813_pt1 | contig 10489 bp, 8 predicted proteins | sample MGYA00383091_ERZ1046367 | MGnify/ENA primary metagenome ERZ1046367 (study PRJEB29581, sample SAMEA5548361) | metagenome | biome: marine; feature: coastal; material: water | depth 50 m | study: Short-term variability in the microbial, nano- and picoplankton... | reverse complement strand
AACTATGAGGAAACTATGCGAATACCATTGTATGTGGTCGCTCCAGGCATAACTTCACCAGGAACTACAACTGATGCAATGATGAGCCCCATCGATCTCGCAGCAACTATATGTGAACTAGGTGGTATTAATGCAGGCGAAGCTGACTTACCTGGCCAATCGATGTTGCCCCTATGGCAAGACCCTTCGCTTTCAGGAAGAGATCATGTTCTCTTCGCACAAGACTGGGCATGGTACGACGGTTTATTAGATACAAGGTATGCAAGTAGGGGAATCTTTGACGGACGCTACAAATACTGTCGGTACTATGGTGTCGGAGGCTCGAGCACAACACGAGGCACACCAATAGAAGGTCCAAAAATCTTCACAGAAGACGCCCACTTTGACGATCAAGAGCATGAGTTCTATGACCTCCATGAGGACCCCCATGAGTTGGTTAACCTTGCTATGGACCGCAACCGCCGAACAGAGATACGAGAATGGTACGAGCGTCTAAGGGAAGTTGAAGCATCGGAGTTTGTTTCACTCTTGGACAACGCGTGATCCACCCCCCGCCATTTGCAGCGTCAGTTGATCAACTTAGCGAACGCTTTCTCAGTGATGCTATTGGATCAGAAGTGTCGGGCTTTCATACCGAACGCATCGGGGAAGATCGGGGAATGCTCGGTGAGATTTTCAGGCTTGAAATTTTCTTCGTAGACAATGAATTAGAACCTCTTACAATAGTGGCAAAATTCGCGGCGATGCGCGAAGAAACTTTAGCTTTGGCGAGGCAAGGTCGGACACACGAACGGGAACTCCGTTCTTACGATGAGCTGCTAGCTCCAACACCGGTTAATGTTCCAAAAATGCTCGCATCGTGGTACAACGCGGAAACTGCTGAATTCCTACTTTTACAAGAACTTATTAATGCAGATACCTCTGTCGACCAGATCGCCGGTATATCGGAGAAACAAGCGCGTCTAGTAATTACAGAAATGGCGAAATTGCATGCTTTTTGGTGGGGTGATCCATCTCTCGAATTGATGCACTGGTTGCCAAGACTAGATGATCAGAGGCGACGGGTAAATCTAACGACGATTACCAGAAAAGGTTGGGATCGTTTAGCTGAACTTCTTGATGGAGAGATCGCATCAACTGTCACTCAAGATGCGGAACAACTTGCTGGAGAAATCGACAAGATGTTATCCCGAACTGCGAAATTTCCATCGACTTTCGTTCATAGTGATTTACGAGCTGACAATCTGCTCTTTTCGCCTGATGGTTCATCTGTTGCGTTAATTGACTGGCAGGGATGTTGTATCGCCCCCCCAGTGTTTGATTTCACCTATTTTCTTATCCAATCCTTGACCGTTGAAGACAGGCAAAAATTTGAAGAAGGCCTCCTGCGTTTCTACATGCAAGAATTAGATAAATGCGGCCTCAGTATTGGCCTTGATAGTCTCCGTGAGGTCTACGAATCATCACTCTTCTACAGTCTTGCCATTGCTTGTTCGATACCGCTCATTAACGACACTTCTAAACCACGGGTGCGAGAGCTAGGGGTCGCCATGGGAACTCGCTCAATTCAAGCCCTAAAGGACTATGGCCAAATCTGAAGTATTTGAATTTGCTAGAACTTTGAACAATTTTATGATTACTTCACCATCCTCGGTTATTTCTTCTGCGCGAAAATGCCGCTCAAAAAACCATCCCATGATTAATGCTCTCAGCAGTTCGGTACCTTCTTCGATCGAGAACCTTTCAAGCTCTCCCGTTCTGACCCCAATGGCAGCTAATGCCGCAAACGTTTCATCCTGAAATTCCGTTCTTCGCCTCAGAAGGGGTGAAAATTCTGGATGTAGACGTGCTTCAGTCGGTACAGAAGCAAGAAACTGACTGTGATCCGGCAGTCGATCTGTTATGGATCGAGAGGATTCAATAAGGTGTGATATCGCTTCAACAAGGGTTCTTTCTAAACGTGCGGAACTCACATCAGACCAGATCTGATCCGCACTATCTTCAAATACCGCTACGTAAAGCTCACTCTTGCTTTCGTAATGATTGTAGATCGCGCTAGGGGCAAGGTTCGCCAGTGCGGCTATCCCTGCAATTGTTGCCCCATCGTAGCCTTTCCTAGAAAACTGTATGCGAGCTGTCTGTATGATCCGCTTCCTTGTTTCAAGACTTGAAATGCCGCGCGGCCTTCCCCGTTTGCTCATGAGGTTCCCCTTGCCTTAAAGAGAAACAACATTGCCTCGCGTGGTGTCATCTTGCCAACGAAGGAATTTGCGCTCTAAGAAGCCAATCCCAGCGTTGAAAAATAGGGCTACAAGCGCAAGGATAGACATCAAGGCGATAGCGGCCCCCATTCCAAAGTTATTGACCTGATAAAGAAGACGTTGGCCAAGCCCACGCTTTGACGCTAGAAACTCACCAAACACCACACTGAGGATCGCATAGATCGAAGCCAACCGAAGAGCCCCAAACAACGGTCCTAAAATGCCTGGTAAAACCACTAGCCTAAACTTCTGTAACTGCGTTGCCCCCATACTTGAGGCAACTGTATCGAGGTCCGGATCCACTCCGCTTACAGCTGCCATTACTGGTATTTGCACGATGAAAAAGACAATGATTGTTGCGAGTGCGACTTTAGAACCTATATCCACCCCATACCAGAGGATGAGAATAGGGGCTAAGGCGATCTTCGGGACAGCGTTAGTGAAAATAAGAAATGGGGAAAACACTTTTCGCGCCCGTTTAAATCTTCCCAATGTCATCCCAACTAAAAACCCAGATAGAGCGCCATAGAGGAAACCCAATAAAGCCTCTTGGAGTGTTACCCAGAAGTCATGCCAAAATAGTTTCTCGTTCCATACATCAGTGACGTAATCCCACGCCTCAGTTGGGACTCCTTGAAAAAGCGGAATGATCTCAGGAAGAACGTCAAATCCAAAAACGCTGAACCCTTTAAATATTATTCGGGTCTCCCATATCCAGATTATAAAGACGAGGATCAAGATCCGGCTGAGCTGTACCGGTATATCAATTCTGCGAATTAACGCTTCTCTTCTGGTCTCTTCGGGTAGAGACGCCATGTCGAAACGTTTTGGCGTTTCATGGGATTTTTGTTCATCGCTCATTAGTGGGTTTTCAATTGATTCTTCTCCATCAGATGATTTCACTTCGTAGCTCCTCCCAAATTTTATGCTCAGCGGCTTTAAACTTTTCATCGAAACGTAATTCATCGATTATTCGTGGTCTAGGAAGGTCTATGAGATTATCGCTTTTTATGCGTCCGGGGCGAGCTGTCATAACGAGTACACGGTCAGCAAGCAGCACTGCTTCTTCAAGATCATGGGTTACAAAGAGTACCGTGCTTCCCTTCGACTTTTCCCATAGAGAAATAAATTCTGCCTGCACGACAAGGCGAGTTTGAGCATCTAGTGCTCCGAATGGCTCATCCATGAGCCATAGATCAGGATCGATCGCTAAGGTTCTTGCTATTGCAACGCGTTGGCGCATTCCTTGAGATAATTGGGAGGGAAACGCATTTGCAAAGCCTTCAAGGTGGAGAAGTTCTAATAGTTCTTCCGCCCGTTTTCGACGTTCAGTTTTTCCTACTCCATGTAACTGTAATCCGAGTTCAACATTTTTTCGAGCAGTGCGCCAAGGACTAAGAGCGGAACGGGCAAGCATGTATCCAATATCACGACTTGGTTCTGTTACCTCTTTACCATGTCTTTTTACAGAGCCAGCGGTAGGGCGAATTAGCCCAGAGAGCATGTTAAGTATCGTGGTTTTACCACAGCCACTCGGTCCGACAATAGCCACAAATTGACCTTGAGGTATCTCAATGTTGATGCTGTCCACAGCGAGGACATGTTCTGTATCTTTCCCGCCAAATACTAGAGATACTCCATCTAGAGATACTGCGCTATTTGTCATATTCTATCTTTCGTACTTCATTCTTTCTATTAAATACGTGTAAGGGGCCGATGCATATTGCACCGGCCCCTTAACACAATTGCTAAGTTTTAACCGGTTGTCTCTTATTCACAATCTGGTTCGAGAACAAATTCGTCCGGTCCAATCAGACGATCAGTTTTTCCAACATCAATCGAAATTTGACTGATGGCTTCAACAACTGACGTCTGTACATCACTAGTAAGGCTAAACCCATTCTGGTACTTCTCTATGAGTAGCCCAGTGAGTGGATGTAGAGCTTCTGGAAGATACTCGTTGGCAATCTCCACAGCTCGCTCTGCGTTTGCTGGGTCAGAAAGCCAAGCTGCAGCTTCATTATGAGCTGATTTAATTGCACACATCCATTCCGGATGAGCGTTGAATGTATCACGCCCAGTGGTATAGACAAGACCTGGCCATGCAAGTCCTGCTCCACCATCACCTTGTTGGATAGAGAATGGTGACATACCAATTCCTTGTGCAACGAGAACAACCTGGAATGGGTCAAACGTGACCGTCCAGTCGGTTTCTCCAGCCACCATTGGGGCTACTGGGTCAAGCCCAACAGCAATATAGGTGAAACACTCTGGGTCAAGACCGGCATCAGCAATGAGGATCCTTGCGAGATCTTCCGCTGCAGCACCACGTGCTACAACACCGACATCGGAGCAATCCAATGCTTCCATATTTTCCTGTACCGAGTTATCAGCAGAGATACCATTTGCTTCCGCGAAACTCGCATCAACAATCACGTCAAATAGGTTGTACGATAATGATTCCAGGAACACAACGACATCAAGCCCGTTATTGATTAGTGGGAAGACGTTGTTGTATATATTCCCAACAACGTCTGCTTCACCAGCCGCAAGTGCAGCCGCTGATTCAGGTCCGCTACCAATCTGAACACACTCTCTGTTAAAGTTCCGCTTTTCCATCAAGCCTTCTTTTTCTGCTATCCAAATTGGGAGTGCAGAAATTGCTGGCGCACACGTAAATCTAAGTGTGGTCATCTCATCTAAAGCGTTGAGCCCAATTCCTCCATAGGTTCCCTCTGGTGCTGGAGCTGCTTCCTCTGGTGCTGAACCGGATTCGAAGGTGAGTTCTTCAACTACTTGTTGATTACCTTCACCGTCATATTCATACACTTCGTAAATACCTGTTCCTGGTTCACCAGCATCGAGGAAATCGATAACGCCAGAAGCGCCGTCGTAGTCAATGTCAGCTCCACCTGCAAGCAGGTCTTTACAGTCAGCGAATGTTGAACACTTCTCGCCACCACGGCTCACCCCAACCATTTGGGCAGCAATGTCAGCAGAATTGTTCGATCCGGCAGCTTCAGCAGCGAGAGCGATCAGAATCGCACAGTCATAAGCCTGAGCGGAGAAGATCGTCGATACGTCAGGAGCGAATTCGGCAAATGCAGCCGGGAAGAATGCGGCGCCAGTCGAAGGAGCAGCAGCTGGCTGCGTTCCCTTGATACCTGAAGCGATACTTGGGTTCGCTTCATCAATAAGCGCACCAAGTGCACCGGTTGCCATACCATCCGTAATGTAAATCTGAATGGCATCTGGGCCTGCACCTTGTTCAACCATGGCCTGAATTAACTGAACGCCTTCTTCGAAGGCAACAATTACAACAGCGTCAGGGCCGGAAGCAATCACGTCCGCTACGACATCATCGAAGCTTGTAGCTTCAGGAGCGTATGCCGTGTTGTACACGATGGTTCCACCACCGTCAGCAACTGCAGGTTCAAATTCGGCGTTAAAACCGACACCATAGTCATCTGCACGGCTTACAACAGCCACATTCGTGTACCCGTCACCGAGTACGACGTTTGCAAGAGCTGGAGCCTGAAGATCATCAGATGGTGCGGTACGGAAGTAGTATCCGTCGTCACCAGAGACACCTAAGCCTGCGGCCGTGTTCGAAGGTGAACACTCGGTTATCCCAGCAGATGTAACCTTTTCAATAATGCCTCCGGTAACGCCTGAAGCAGCGGCACCAATGATGGCATCCACTTCCTCAGTCAACAACCGGTCGACTGTAGTATTGGCAATATCAGGATCAGTACCCGAATCACCCTTCGTTAAAATAACGTCAGCGCCATTGACACCACCAGCGGCGTTAATGTCACGTATAGCCATATCGACTGCCAAAACAAGCGGCTGGGACAAAAATGCCAACCCACCAGTTTCAGGAAGCACCGTTCCAATATTCAAAGGCTCACTCGAGCTATCCGACGAGCTATCCGACGAACTATCCGACGAACTATCCGACGAACTATCCGCTGATGAGCTTGAACCATCATCATCTCCACAGCTAGCGACAATCAAGACAAAACTCAATAAGACTGCTAAGAGTCGTAGTAATTTTTTACTCATTTCCCCCCCCTTTTGAGCGAAAATAGATATGTAATAAATAGGAATCATTATTGATTCTTACAATGATTCGAGACTAGTCGGCGTAATCCAAAAGGTAAAATATAACGTTTTAACTCCGGTTTATAAATTCACCGAGCAGCACAGTTGTGTTTAGGGGACTGCCAGCGGCAACAAAATATTCTTTGTAGGTGCTATATCTTCCTTGACACTTTTTATTGATCTGTTCCATCGAGTAATCAAGGAAATAATATGATGCCATGCCTAGTGATTCTCCCGCTTGCATTGCTTTATCAGCGTCATCAACAGCGAAAACGACTCCCTTAATTCCCTCTCCTGTTTTCTCCATATCATCTCGTATGCTGCTTTGGACATCTGGAAGGGGTGAGACTAGTTCAATTCCTGCATCCCATGCTATTGCGACGCGTACCCCAAAGGATGCGGCTTCACCATCATCATTTTCCGGAGCAAAGCGCGCCCCGAGAAGTTTTTCGAAAAATATTTTCCCAGCTTCAAAATCCCAAACTGCAATGACGATACGGTTAATTCCTCTTTGTTTCATGAGGTAAATCTACCTTGTACCGCGTGCTGACTTCTCGGTAAAAGAGAAACTAGCGAAGAGGACTGTTTGAACCAAATAGCAACCAATTCCCATAATCCAGGTTATTTGCAGGCCATCTAGAACTTCATTAGGGGTTCGGTTCGGATTACCAATTATTGTAAATGCAAGGGCAACTCCTAAAGCCAAAGAAAGTTGGAAGATAGTTGTTCGTCCAGCTCCGCCCATGGCGAATTGGTCTCGGGGGATATCCTTCATAGTCGCTCCAATGATTTGAGCAAATCCCAAACCTGCGGCAATTCCGATGAGTAGACCAGGTACCAAGACTCCCTTAAAAAAATCAGGATCTATCCCAGTCCAGAATAAATGACAAAGCAGACCCCCCACTCCACAAAGTCCACCAACAGTAAGTAACGGTCCATTTCCTATTCGTTCTGCCAGCCTCCCTGCCGGAGCTGAAATGATGGCGCAAAGCATCGGCCCAGGAGCAATAGCAAAGCCGGTTTCCAGAACGGACCACTCCCATGCCCCTTGGAGGAAGGTTGGCAGAGAAATAAGCCAGGAGAAAAAAGCTACGATAAAGAACACCGTGCCGATACTGCCAATTCGAAAAGAATGTATCTGAAATAACCCAAGATCAAATAGAGGTTCGGGGTGTTTACGGGATCTGGCAACGAATGCAAGAACTAACACGATGGCAATGAGGAAAGTTATTAACAGATTGAAAGACCCCCAGCCCCAGTTTTTTCCTTGAGTGATAGCGAAGATTGCTGTCCCTACGCCGATAGAGGCAAGTGGAACTCCCAGAAGGTCCACTCGAGTAGATGTGGCGGCACCGGTGCTTTCTTCAACCCATCTTGGGCCAAAGACTAGGACGATTGCAGCAATTGGGACATTGATAAAAAAGACTGCCTGCCAGTCAAAGGCATTAACCAATAATGCCCCAACAGTGGGTCCAAGTGCAGCTGCCAATCCACCTGTGGCCCCCCAAATACCTATGGCTGTCTGGATGCGAGAAGGCGGAAAAGCCGCAAGGAGGAGCGCAAGTCCAGCTGGATATTGCATAGCTCCGCCGATTGCTTGAAAGACTCGAACAGTAATGAGGAAATTTGCAGACGGAGATAATGCAGCAACAAATGACGCAACAAAGAAGATAAATAACCCACCGAAGAACAACCTCTTTCTTCCGAATCTGTCAGCAAGCCAACCTGAAACGAGCAAAAGTGAAGCGACTCCAATGGTGTACGCATTAACTACCCATGACAGTTTCGTTTCGGATGCACCTGGGAACCCATCACGTAATTGCGGTAATGCTAGTGAGATTATGGATGTCTCAATGGCGATCATAAAAGAAGCCACAGAGGCGACAGCTAACGTCATCCAAGCACTTCGAGGAACAAGGGTAGTTTCTGTCTCCATTGAACCTCTCAAGATCTATTAGCGTTTAATCGAAACCGCAGCTTCAATTTCGATAGCAACCATACACCTTCTTCCAACCGAAGTCTCCTTAAGGAATTATCTATCTTCCGAAATAGCCGTAATTCATCTTTCCTATATCCCGAGGCGAAAGAGCTTTGTACCTTATAGGATCTTTCAAATGGATCCTCTAAGTAAATTAAGCCGTTCTATTAAAGGAAAGGTCGCTATCGTCACTGGGGCAGCGAGCGGAATGGGCCGTGCAACGGCTCATCTATTCTCCGATGAAGGCGCTTTGGTTGCTCTGTGTGATGTTAATCAAACGGGACTTGAGCGAACATTCAACGAAATCAAAGATTCAGGAGGAACAGCTAATAGGTATGTCATTGATCTTCAGAGACGAGAAGCTGCGACCGAACTAGCTGATCAAGTTCGATCTGATTTAGGGCCTATAGATATTTTGGTTAATAATGCCGGCATTAGCATAGGAGGACCAATTGATAGCCCAGATTTCGAAGATCTATGGGAAGCTACTTTTACTGTGAACCTTGATGCTCAGATGCGTCTAATACGAGCCTGTCTTGATGATCTCCGTCGGGACCAACAAGGAAGAGTTGTGAACATTGCTAGCACTGAAGGGCTTGGCGGTTCTGCTGGAATTAGTCCTTATACGGCTTCTAAGCATGGTGTAGTTGGTTTAACCAAAGCATTAGCTGTTGAGCTTGGACCGTCGGGTGTAACAATAAATGCGGTCTGTCCAGGTCCAATACATACAGGGATGACTGAGAAAATACCTTCAGAGTCTAAAGAAACCTTTGCTCGACGCAAAACAGCTCTTCGACGGTTTGGAGATCCGGAGGAAGTCGCGCACATAACGCTATCTCTTGTCCTTCCGTCATCTTCATATATCACTGGTACTGCCATACCTGTTGATGGCGGTATGTTCGCACGGAATAATTGATTCGATTACCTCATGGTAATAGAGAATACTGACGAGCTTTCTCTTCTTCAGCAGCGTACTCTGAGAACTCTGGTAGCTGGATTAATACCTGCTGGGGCTGGAATGACTGCTGCGTATTCAGCTGCTGCTGTGCTTGGAGAAGAGTTAACGAACTCTGAAACGCTCGGCGGGCTTGCTGCAGCCAGTGCAACGGTGGGCTCGGCATTTGCCACCTTATGGCTGGCGCGCCTGATGGTAACTTATGGGAGGCGCCCTGGGCTTCTAATGGGATACGTAACTGCGTCAGTTGGCTCACTCATCGCTATGATTGCAGCGCTTACAAGCTGGTACCTTCTCTTGATTCCAGGCCTTCTTGGGGTCGGCGTAGGAAGCGCGTCTAGCCTCGCGGCGCGTTTTGCAGCAGCAGATCTCGCCTCCCCTGACCACAGGGCGCGAGCTATCGGAACTTTAGTTTGGTCTTCTACAATTGGTGCAGTTCTCGGCCCAACCATCGGTTTCGGCCCTGCCAAAAGGCTTGCAAAGATCATTAGCATTCCTGAATTGGCAGGCCCATACCTGATCTCTGCCATACTTTTCGCAATCTCTGCAACAATCATCCACCTGTGGCTACGTCCTGACCCCCTCGTCGTATCAGGAGGATTAGGAACTTCAAAAAAAGACCGGGGCTTTAAAGAGGCAGTCACATCTATTGCAGGGTCATCAATCGGGAAGCTCGCTGTGGGTTCGATGGCTGTAGGCCACATTGTCATGGTAGGTGTGATGACAATGACTCCATTACATATGAACGATGGGGGGCATGAGTTAGAGATCATCGGGTTTGTAATTTCATTGCACATTATAGGAATGTATGCAGCTGCCCCTGCCATAGGTTGGCTCGTAGACCGCGTAACGGCTGGTCCTATCTTGGCAACAGGTGGAGTTATGTTATTTATCGGTTCGGAAATGGCATCACACACTGAACCAAGCGAAAGCACTGGAGTTTTTGTTGGATTGTTTCTAATAGGTTTAGGTTGGAGTTGTGGACTTATCGCTTCTTCGGCTTTACTCACAAATGAATTTGAGGGATCCATCCGCGTCAGGGTTCAGGGGTTGGCAGATACCATCATGTCTGCTTCTGGTGGAGCTGCCGGCTTAGGGTCGGGATTAATGGTTTCAATGACAGATTACAAAACCCTCTGCCATTACGTTGCCTTCATCGGTTTAGTCCCCGTATTAGGCTTCCTACTGCTT
>ERZ1046367.2204-NODE-2204-length-10501-cov-4.682558_pt1 | contig 10501 bp, 13 predicted proteins | sample MGYA00383091_ERZ1046367 | MGnify/ENA primary metagenome ERZ1046367 (study PRJEB29581, sample SAMEA5548361) | metagenome | biome: marine; feature: coastal; material: water | depth 50 m | study: Short-term variability in the microbial, nano- and picoplankton... | reverse complement strand
GGACAAAATCGGAATAGCTCATCTCGCGGCTTTGCATCGCGCCACTGCCAGAGTTAAAGACGTTGAATAAAACAACGATCAACAGAAACAAAACGACCCAGAAGGCTATGTTGCGGTTATTGCCCAAGGAACTTCTCCAAAAAAATTACCCCCGTGTGTAACACGGCGCTGTATCGAGTTAAATAGCCATCAAACGCGCAGGTTCAATAGGGCCGAAGCGATTCAATGAAATCTCTGGGCCATATTTGGGCCTGCAGGCCAGAATGCGGGCGCAAAGCGGGTGCGCATAAAAATCCTGTTTGATCAAAAATAGCGGGCTGCGCCACCAACGCTTTAAACGGCAGGTCAATATCAAGATGCGGGCGTAGTTTCGCAGCCTCAGTAGGTCCAAGTGCTGCCACCCAAAGCTTGGCAGATGGCGAGGCCTGCGACATTGTGAGGCGCCAGCGCTTATCCCAAAACGTCTTTGGCCGCAGCGCCACCGGCTCGGGCGCAATCGCCTGCGCTTCCCGCGTGATGTAAAGACAGTTTTTCCACAAAAACATCATACACCCATGAAGCGTCTGAGCTTTGCCCAGAAGCAGCAAGTCCAATGCCTGATCACGCGCCGCCTGCCGCGGCGGATACGGGTTCGCAGACACCCAGCACAAAGCTTTTGAAAACAGACGCTTTTGCAACAAAGACGGCAGGCCGCAAAAGGCAGATAAGCGCAATCGCAGATCCCCGCTATATTCTTCGGTTAACATCTCTGCCACCTGATGAACTTGCGCGTCAAATTGCATTTTTGATTTCGCCATTTTGGCGGCGATATTGGATAAATCTTGGGCGGTGATGCCCTGGCGCGCCAATTCAGGAAGATGCTGGCGCATCCGCACGCGTTCGTATTTTCTGTCAGAGTTTGACGGATCCTCAACCCAATCCACAGCTTGATCGTTTAAAAATGCGCGCAACTTAACGCCCGAGCTTTTCAGTAAGGGGCGCAAAAGCCAAAAATCACCCTGCTCGGAAAAAACCCGCCGCTTTTGTGGTATTCCGGCCAAACCATCAACACCCGCTGGGCGGCGCAAACGCATCAAGACGGTTTCAGCCTGATCCTCAAGCGTGTGCGCCATGAGCACGACATCGGCGCCATCGCGCATTTCATCGATCAAACGATAGCGCGCCAACCTGGCTTTTTTCTGCAAATTCCCCCCGTCTACGCGCTCATTCCATCGCCCAGTCCGATGCGACACGCCCAGTTTTTCAGCTTGCCGCGCCACGAAAATTGCCTCATCCGCGCTGCCCGCACGCAAATCATGATCGATGGTGATCACGCTGCAACGCACGCCTTGGCTGTGACACCATTCCGCCGCAAGCACCATCAGCGCCATACTATCGCCCCCTCCAGAAACAGCGAGCGCAATATGGCTAGGTTTGTGGGATCCTAATAATGTAACTAGCGCAGATGAAAATTCACTTTTCAACGCGCTACTATCGCTCAAAAGCACTGCAACCTTTGCATTTCACTTTGCGCAGCTGCCGCGTAGGACGTGCCCGGAAACAACAGTTCAACTTGCGATAACATTTGACATCCGGTCTCCATCTGCCCCAAGCTGATCAAAGAATTAGACAGCCTTTGCAGCGCATCTGGAGATTTGAGCGTGTTGTAACTTTCTAAATAAGCACGCGCGCTGGCTTTATAATCTTCTACCGCTTCAAAGGCCTTGCCGCGCAGCAAATGGGCCTCTGCGATCAACGGGCTATCGGGATAGGTCTGGCTGAAACGGTTGAGCATTTCGGCAGCTTCAATATAGTTTTCCGCGTCAAATGCGCTTTGTGCAAGATCAAAATCTGCCTCTTCTCCGACAGCCAATTCAGGGGAGACTTCGATAGGCACGGTTTGTTCCTGAAGCTCTGCATCACCGCCCAAGGTGGTGGTGTCGGCCAAGTTTGAAATATCGCCGCCTTCAAGTTCAATCAGGCGAAACTCAAGATCACCGATCCTATTGGTTCCGTCTTCAACCACGCGCTTCAGCCGATAATCTAACTGTTCCGTTGCCCCGGTCAATCGTTGCAATTCCAATTCTATCGCATTCACCCGCTCTAAAACACTATCGCCCGACTGCAAACCGCTGGGCAGTTGCGTGGTCGATAATTCGCGCTTTAACTTTTGGATCTCAATATAAAGCACGCCAAGATCTTGGCTGATATCCCCCAAAGACTGATCTTTTTCTTTGGCAAATACCGCCCCAGAGCACAGTAAAAAGGCCCATAACACAACACGAAGCAAGGGCCCAGCCATCGGTTTATGACCCCAGATTATCTAACAAGGTGACCGCGCGCCGGTTCACAGAATAGCAGCTTTCTCTACTGCAAAGCTCAATTGGGCGCTCTTTGCCAAAACTCACCGTCTGAATGCGCGATCCAGCGACGCCGCGCGCCGAAAGATATTCACGCACAGCATTGGCGCGGCGCGCACCCAGCGCGAGGTTATACGCGCGGGTGCCTTGCTCATCTGCATGCCCCTCAACCAGAATTGAGTAATCACCATTTTCCAACAGCCAATCCGCCTGCCCATCCAAAACAACGCGCCCTGCCTCGGTCAAACTTGATTGATCAATCTCAAAAACCACCCGATCCCCAATTGCAGATTGGAAATAGGCAGGCGAAGTTGGATCCCCAATCGCGCCAGCAGGATCAGTGCCAAAGCTTGATCCGCTGCCAAACCCTCCTGTTCCGGTTTCAGAACAGGCGGCGAGGAAAAGAATTCCCATTAAAATAAACCAACGTGCGCATCGTCTCATCACATTTGCCCCTCGCTTTTTTATGTGCCTAGCATATCCGGAAAACATTTAAAATCATTGATCAACGATATGTCACGACGGTTTTGGTATTTCACCCACCCAAGGGAGACCACGCAGGATCAGACGCGCCATCCGGCGTACGAACGGGCTTTAGATTTCGTCCCGAAACATCCACAGAGTAAAGGCTGGAAGCCCCATTTGCACCTTGAGTTTCACGGGCGAACATGATCACCCGGCCATTTGGCGACCAACTCGGCCCTTCATCCAAAAACGACGCGGTTAACAAGCGTTCTTGTGATCCATCAACGCGCATAACCCCGATGTGAAAGCGCCCCTTACTTTGCTTTGTAAAGGCAATCATATCACCCCTTGGCGACCATACTGGCGTTCCATACCGGCCATTTCCAAAGCTGACACGCTTGGCGCTGCCGCCGCGCGCAGGCATTACATAAAGCTGCGGATCTCCCGAGCGATCGCTTTCAAACACGACCTGCGTGCCATCTGGTGAGAAGCTGGGCGCGGTTTCAATCGCGGGCGAGTTGGTGAGACGTCGTTGCTTTCCCGAGGACAGGCTCATGATATAAATATCTGTATTTCCGCCCTTTTCTAACGAATATACGACCGAGTTGCCATCGGGAGAAAAGCGCGGCGCAAAGCTCATTGTACCATTCGAGTTTTGCAAAACGCGGCGGCGCGCCGAGCCAACATCCATCAGGTAAATACGCGGAAACCCGCTTTCATAGCTGGTATATAAAAGCTTATCTCCGCTGGGGGAGAAGCGCGGCGCAAGCACCAGCGCAGAGCTATCCGTCAAATACTGCACATTTTCGCCATCATAATCCATTACGGCCAAACGTTTCTTACGTGACCCCTTGCGCCCAGTTTCAGACACAAACACCACGCGGCTGTCAAAATAGCCGGTTTCACCCGTGATCCGGCTATATACAACATCCGCCACTTTATGCGCGATCCGGCGCCAGCCATCGGCGCGCCCCGTAAATTGCAGCCCCTGCCCCATTTCCTGGCCAGCAAACACATCATAAACGCGAAATTTGACCGTTATTTGACCACCGGCTTCCGCTGTTACCGCGCCCGCAATCAACGCTTGCGCATTGATCGCCGCCCAATCGGAGAATTGTACCGGGGACGAAAAACTGGTTATTTTTGAAATATGCGCGCGGCTTGGGATAGCGCGAAACAACCCGCTGCTGGTAAGATCCTGCACCACCAACTCGGCCAACTGGCTGGCATATTCCGCCCCACCTGCATTCTCAGCGATAAAGGCGGGCGCCGCGAAGGCCAAAGGCTCAACAACCCCTTCGGTTATTTCCAAACGCAACGGCGCCGCAGCGCCAAGAGTCGCAAAAAAGGCAAGCTGAATGAGCAAAACCAAACGAAATAGGAGCGTGCCTTTGCCAAAATAGCGCATCATCTTCATCTCATTTTCTCGGGGTTAAACGTCATTTCGATCTCCCGCCAGTGTTCATATTTCTCTGTTGGTAAATTGTAGCCGCCTTTCTGGCAACGTAAAACCGCTCTGCGCGCCGCTTGAAAGGCTGTTTTTGCCGCCGAGTCGGCGCCGCCTTGGCTTGAGACCAGACGCAAGCTGCCCGGTTTCACCTTGCCCTCTGGTGTCATTTGCATGCCCAAAACAACCGTGACATTGGCTGCAGGGCTTCCAATATCAACCACCCAACATTTTTGCACGGCCACGCGCAATGTATCTTCTTCGGTTTGGGTCAAAGGCGGCCCTGTAGGCGCGGTTTCGCCAATTGCATCAGCCAGCGCAGCGGCCACGGCTGCCTCTGTCTCGGCCCTGCGCGTTGGCTCTGGCGTGGGATCGACTTCGGGCTTTGGCTCGGGCAGCGGCTCTGGCTCGGGCAGCGGTTCTGGTTCTGGAGCGGGCACCTCAGGCTGAGGCGGCGCGGCAGGCCGCTTCGGCGGTCGAGCAGATTGCTGGGGCGCAAAAGATGGCATTTCTTCTGCTTCTGTTACAATTTCCCGACTGGCGGCCTCTGGCGCGCTGGCCTCTTCTCTAGGCGGCGCAACCGGCGCGCTCAAATCATCTGGAATTGCCGCTTCCTGCCGCAGATCATCAAGGTTTACCTCTGGTGGCGGTGGAGCCACCTCTTCCAGCGCCACGCGCTGCGCAGGGCGCAGAACAGGGCGGTCGCTCACCTGGCTGGCCTGCGGCATATTCTCCGAAACAAGGGGGGCAAATTGCGGGCTAGTATCCAGAATATCAGGCGTGGGCATTTTCAAAGCTTCAGGCGTTTTCGGCGCTGTTGCGGGAAGCTCGGGGCTTTCGTTTTGCATGGGCGCACGCATCGTTTCCACGGCTTGCTCAGGATCAGGCGCAGCAGGGCTATCTTCTGCCTGCGCCGCAAGCGGATCCAAATCATCCAGAACTTGCGCGGCGGTCGGCGCCGTATCCGACAACACCAAATCTGCAAATTCTTGCGGCGTGATCAAGGCCACATTCGACACCTCAAAAGGTACTGGCTGAGGTTTAAAAATACCCCCAAGTAGCACCCAGCTGAGCACTCCAATATGCAGCGTGGCAGAGAGATAATTACCAATATGCATCGTCGGCGGCTCAGCCGTCCGGGTCGGCCAAGGCTGGCCCCCCGACATCGGTAACCAAACCAATATTTGAGAAGCCACCCGCATTTAGCGCGCCCATAACCTGCACCACCGCTTCATAAGAAATCGCACCATCTGCGCGTAAATACACCCGATCACTGCTCCGCTCCGAGGCAATCGCCCGCAATTTTGGGATCAAGGCATCCACCGCTGTGGGGGTTTCTTGGATCAGAATTTCACCCGATGCGGTTAAGGTCACAGTGAGGGGTTCTTCTTTCTCACTGGGCAGCGCATTGGCGGCTGTTTTGGGCAGCTCAACGGGTACGCCCACGGTCAGCATCGGCGCCGCTACCATGAAAATAATCAGTAAAACAAGCATAACATCCACAAAAGGCGTGACGTTAATTTCGGCCATCGGCACCCGACGGCGACGGTTGCCTCGCCGACGCTGAGAGGTGTTTTGGCCGATGCTTGCCCCCATCTTTAGCTGTCCAACTGGCGGCTAAGGATAGTCGAAAACTCATCCGCAAAGCTTTCATAGCCAGAGATAATCCGCTCGCTATCAGCGCTTAATTTATTATAAAAAATAACTGCCGGAATCGCGGCCAAAAGGCCAAGGCCCGTGGCCAGAAGCGCTTCGGCAATGCCGGGTGCAACAACCGCCAGATTGGTGTTTTGTTGCTCGGCTATTTCGATAAAAGCGTTCATTATGCCCCAGACTGTGCCGAAAAGCCCAATGAAAGGCGCCGTTGATCCAACCGTCGCCAAAATCGCCAAGCCCGCTTGTAAACTATCGGCTTCTTTGCCAACGGCCACATCCATAGACCGGTCAATCCGCGCTTGCGCGCCGGCAATCAGCGCCCCATCAGAGCGATGCGAGCGTTGCCATTCCATCATCCCAGCCGCGAATATCTTTTGCGAGCGGCCTTTGGGTTCAGGCCCCAGCTTTTCAAAAAGCCCGTCCAAAGGCTCGCCTGACCAAAACGCACGATCAAAGCGTTTGGCTTCGCCGCGCGCCAAACGGAAAACCCAAAGCCGTTGAAAAATCACCGACCAAGACCAAAACGAGGCCGCGATTAACATTAAAATAACTGCTTTTACGGTGAACGTTGCCCGCGCAAACAGGGCCCAAAATGAGAAATCAATCTCTTGCGCCAGTGCCAGCGTTTCTGCTTCCATGTTCCTGCTCTTCAAAAATTGGTCGATTTACGACTTATTATTATGTCTTTTAACCTATTGCCGCTTCAAAACCAAGCCGTAACAACAGCGTTTACAAATCTGTGACCTTCACAAATGAATTGAGGCGAAATTCCGCCGGCAAGCGCGTAGGCTTGCCCGCCGCATTCAGCGCAACCAAAATCACCTGCGCTTGAAATAACAGATCCAAATCGCGATAAACGTTTTGCTGCAGATATAACCGCGCCGATGTCAGCTTGGTCATTTCTGTTGTGATTTGAAGCGGCTCATCGAAATGCGCCGGTTGCAGATAATCAGCCGTAATTTTGCGCACCGCAAACACCAATCCCTGCGCGGTTCTCAACCTGTTTTGATCAACCCCCAAGCTGCGCACCCAATCGCTGCGCGCGCGTTCAATATATTTCAGGTAATTCGCGTGATAAACGATCCCTGCCATATCCGTATCTTCATAATACACTCTTAGCGAAAACTGATGCATAAGCGCCCCCTTATTGAACCGACATTTGTGACTGCCGCGCGAACACGCGCAGCGCATGCGATTTATCTTCAGCCAGTTCGGGTAAAGTTGGATCATAAGAGGCACGGATCAGATTGCCAATTTCAGGCCGCAGCACCGCCCGGCCATCGGGCAAAATCGCCAGCGGTGATTGGCTCAGAAACGCATGATCTGACCAAAGCAGAATAGATTGCACAACCTGCGTCAGACACAGCGTTTCAGCGGGCAATTCGCTGAGAACTGCATCCATACGCAAAAACACGAAACAGGCTTTGATCCCACCGCTCTTTTCAAACCGAAACAACCGGTATTGATTGGCCTCTGCAGCAGCCAGTTGCGCCACCATTGATGATAAATTTGGCACCAATTTATCAAGATTTGGCACCTCCAAAAGCTCTTCCCAGTCTGAAAAGAAGAAAAACATCAAATTGGAACCCAGCTCAGGGTCGGTTTCGCTGACCTCTATCCCTGCCAGCGCCGCGACCGCCTGCACAGCGCCTTTCACCACCGGCAAAGTTGCATCATCAACGCCAAAAACGATTGGCGCCATCGGGCGCGCCCAGCGGGCGAATTTATACGCGCCCTCGCTGCGGGTAAAATAGGCCTCTACCTCCTCCGCGTTCATCCTGCATCCTTTCTGTCGCCTTCTGCCCCTTTGCGATAACAAGCTTTGCGCCGATAGCAAAGTCTTCTGATCTGGCGATATCGGCCTCAAACGCCAGCGCAGAGGGCTAAATCAAAAGATCACCTTGTGATTTTGGTGGGGTTAAACCCAAATGCGCCCAGCCGCCCTGTGCCAACATTCTGCCCCGCGGCGTGCGCTGCACCAGACCACGCTGCATTAAATAAGGCTCGATCACCTCTTCCAAAGCATCGCGGCTTTCCGAAAGCGCCGCGCTCAGGGTTTCTATGCCCACCGGCCCGCCCGCATAATGTTCGGCCATCAGCATCAAGTAGCGCCGATCCGCGCCATCAAGGCCCATATTATCCACGCCAAGGCGATGCAGCGCATGATCGGCCAGGTCGCGCGTGACGGTGCCATCCCCCTCGACCAAAGCGAAATCAACAACCCGGCGCAACAACCGCCCCGCAATCCGCGGCGTTCCGCGGGCCCGGCGCGCAATTTCACGCGCTCCGGCCTCATCTGCAGGGGTGCCCAATTTGCGCGCGTTACGGCTGACAATCAGAAATAATTCATCCTCACTGTAGAACTCGAGCCGGGTCGGAATGCCAAAACGGTCCCGCAACGGCGTTGTCAGCAATCCCAGCCGTGTGGTAGCCCCGACCAGGGTAAAGGGCTGTAATTCAATCCGAACGGTGCGCGCGGCGGGGCCCTCTCCGATCACCAAATCCAGTTCAAAATCCTCTAAGGCCGGATAAAGAACTTCCTCAACAACCGGATTTAGGCGGTGGATTTCATCAATAAACAGAACATCGCGGGCTTCAAGATTCGTAAGAATGGCTGCCAAATCACCAGGTTTTGCCAAAACAGGGCCCGAGGTCATGCGAAAATTCACCCCCAACTCGCGGCTCATAATTTGGGCGAGCGTGGTCTTTCCCAACCCGGGCGGGCCATAAAACAGCGTGTGATCCATGGCTTCGCCGCGTTGGCGCGCCGATTGGATAAAGACTTTTAGGTTCGAACGGGCTTCAGCTTGCCCGATAAACTCATCCAATCCCTGCGGACGCAACGCCCGGTCATTATCCTCTGGTTGCGCGTCGGGGGTTAAAATAGGGTCGCGATCTTCCATGCCCTATCCTTTCGGCGCCAAAAGCTGCAAAGCGGCTCGTATGATTGCAGCGCTATCCCCCTCGGGCAGCGTTCCCAACGCCTGCATAACCGCTCTGGCCGCGTCACCGGGCGCGTATCCCAGATTTGTCAATGCAGACAGCGCATCTGCCTGAACGCTGGGATCTGGTTGCTTTGCTTGCCCGGCAGAAGCTGGCGCCGTTACACTTGCCTCAATCACCTCTGCCTCATCGGTCAGCGGGGGCGAAACAGATGCAGGCGCGCTGTTTTGCGCGGCCATCGCCATAACGCTGGGCGCTTTATCTTTTAGTTCAATCACCACGCGTTGCGCCGTTTTTGGCCCGATCCCTTTAGCGGCTTTCACCGCATTCCAATCGCCTAAAGCAATGGCGCGGCTGACACCATCCGCGCCCAATGCCCCCAAAATGGCCAGCGACGCCTTGGCGCCAACCCCCTGAACCGACATTAGCAACCGGTGCCATTCTTTTTCGACCAGACTGGAAAAACCAAACAGCTGTAACAGATCTTCGCGCACCAGCAGATCTGTATAAAGGGCAACCGCCTCACCCGGCCCAGGCAAGCTCATCATCGTTCGCTCAGAGCAATACACCAAATATCCGATACCTTTGACATCCAGCAAAATATGATCCTCAGCGCGATAATCTATGCGACCTGATAATTTACCGATCATACCGCCACCTTGGCCAAAGCCTGTTCAAGTTTTCCCGATGCGCGGGCGTGATGTGCATGGCACAGCGCGATCGCCAAGGCATCCGCAGCATCCGCATTCTTGATCTGCACACCTGGCAGCTGCAACCGCACCATGTGATCAATCTGCGCCTTATCTGCATGGCCAACACCCACGACCGTTTTTTTCACTTTATTGGGGGCATATTCCGCCACGCTGAGGCCCGCTTGCGCCGGCACCAGCAGCGCGACCGCGCGCGCTTGACCCAATTTAAGCGTTGCAACCGCGTCTTTATTAACAAAAGTCTGCTCAACAGCGGCAGTGCTCGGCTCCCACGCCAGCATCACCGCCTGCAGCTGCTCGTAGAGCGAAAGCAACCTTAGCGCCAAATCATCGCCTTTTGAGTGACATACCCCATTGGCCACATGCGAAATCTTGCTGCCGGCCACGTCGATGATGCCCCAGCCCATATTGCGCAACCCCGGATCGACTCCTAAAACCCGCATCTTAACTGCCCTGTTATTATTCAATAAGCGTTAGCACGAAACGTGAACATATGCCAATCGGAAACTGACAGATCCTTCAAAACAACAAAAAAAAGGCACCAGTCAAAACTTACATATTGCGCGAACAACCACCGGCCCTTTAACAGGCTAGGCGCTTGAACTATTCGGTCTTTGAAGAACATCCGCCCTCAATGCGCACAAATCAGCAAGCCGGCATAATTGTTTACCCCCGCTTTTGAAGCGTTAACGCCGACCATTCTCCAATATCTTCTCGGTGTTCAAGAGTAAGATCATATTTTTCATATTGCGTCAGAATATCCTGCACCTGCGTGACCAGCAAACCAGATAAGATAAGCTTTCCGCCTAAGCGAATATGCGCTGCGAAATCCTGGGCAAGATCGATCAAAGGGCCCTCTAAGATATTGGCAACAATCAAATCGTAAGGGGCCGACGCCGCCAACGTGGGGTGATCAAACCCCGCGGCTTCAACGCAAGTAA
>ERZ1046367.2202-NODE-2202-length-10502-cov-4.885900_pt1 | contig 10502 bp, 10 predicted proteins | sample MGYA00383091_ERZ1046367 | MGnify/ENA primary metagenome ERZ1046367 (study PRJEB29581, sample SAMEA5548361) | metagenome | biome: marine; feature: coastal; material: water | depth 50 m | study: Short-term variability in the microbial, nano- and picoplankton... | reverse complement strand
AAACCTCGATCTATGGTGACGTACTCAACCCCTGGAAACTGGGTGAGCAGGCGCTCACCCCGGGTGGGTCCTCTGGCGGCTCCGCCGCGGCCGTGGCGGCAGATCTTTGTTTGGCCGCTACCGGAACCGATACCGGAGGTTCGATCCGCCAACCTGCTGCATTTACCGGCACTGTCGGGATCAAACCAACATATGGGCGCTGTTCGCGTTGGGGTATTGTGTCCTTTGCCAGTTCGCTTGATCAAGCAGGCCCAATGACGAAAACAGTGCGGGATGCGGCGATTATGCTTGAGGCCATGTCTGGCCATGATCCCAAAGACAGCACCAGCGCTGATCTAGCCGTGCCAAATTTCGAAGCGATGTTGAATGGGGATATTCGGGGCAAAAAAATCGGCATCCCGCGCGAATATCGGATGGATGGCATGCCGGATGAGATCGAGGCTTTATGGCAAGAAGGCCAAGATATGTTGAAATCTGCTGGGGCAGAAATGATCGATATCAGCTTGCCGCATACGCAATATGCGCTGCCAAGCTATTACGTGATTGCGCCAGCAGAAGCGTCGTCAAACCTGGCGCGTTATGATGGTGTTCGCTTTGGGCATCGGGCTGCTTTGGCGGCGGGCGATGGCATTACGGAGATGTATGAAAAAACCCGCGCGGAAGGCTTTGGCCCGGAAGTGCAGCGCCGGATCATGGTGGGAACTTATGTGTTATCCGCAGGGTTTTATGATGCGTATTACAACCGTGCGCGCAAAGTACGCGCCTTGATCAAAAAAGATTTTGACGATGTTTTTGCAACGGGTATCGACAGTATTTTAACCCCGACCACGCCCTCTGCGGCGTTTGCGCTTGGCGGTATGGCGGATGCGGATCCTTTGGAAATGTATCTTAATGATGTGTTTACGGTCACCGTGAACTTGGCCGGCTTGCCGGGGATTTCGGTGCCCGCCGGATTGGACAAACAGGGCTTGCCGCTGGGGCTGCAGCTGATTGGTCGCCCCTGGGAGGAAGCAGATTTGCTAAATTCTGCTTACGCTCTGGAACAGGCTTCTGGGTTTGCGCATAAACCGCAGAATTGGTGGGCCTCATGATGCAGGATCGCACTTAATGTCGAAATCCTTTTTGATCAGAGCTTTAGCCGCCAGCGGCGCCCTGGCGCTTCTTGGCGCCTGCGAGCCAGTTGAGATTGGGCAAAACCCGACGCCAAATGCGGCCTCGGTGTTGCCGCTGCCCTCTCCGATGGCTGTTGAACAACAAAGCTTGGCGCCCGCCTCAGGGGTTGAGGTTGATGACCCAACAGGCGCGGCTGCTTCGGTTGACACGACCTCGCTGTCGGATGAAAATGATTTTGAGGCGGTCGCCGCCCGTCAATCGATCGAAAGCGATGCCAAGCGCTTGGCCGAAAGTCGCGCGAAATATGTTTTGATTGAGCCCACTGATTTGCCCGTGCGCCCGGGCACAAATGAGATCAGCATCATCGAATACGCCTTGCGTACGACCAACCCGGTTGGGGTGCAAATCTATCGCCGCTCTGGCCTTTACAATGAAGAGCTGTATCTGCGGAGCTGTAACTTTTATGCGTCGCCAAGTGAAGCCCAGCAGTTGTTTTTAAAGCGCAGCGGTCCGAAAGTGGATTGGATGGGTCTTGATCCGGATGGCGATGGGTTTGCCTGCTCTTGGGATCCAACGCCGTTTCGCTTGGCCGGATCGTCGGGATGATTGGCGCCTCTTTTGCGGATGTCAGGGCCTCGCCAAATTTTGGCCCACGTCGCGCAGGAGGCTCGATCGATCTTTTGCTGTTGCATTACACGGCGATGCAAAGCGCCGAGGCCGCGCTGCAGCGCTTATGCGATCCCATCCATGAGGTGTCGGCGCATTATCTGATCACATTGGATGGCCGGGTTCTCCAGCTGGTGTGCGAAAGCCAGCGTGCTTGGCATGCCGGGCGCAGTTTCTGGGCCGGTGAAACGGATATCAACAGCCGATCGGTTGGTATTGAGCTTGATAATCGCGGCGATCATCCGTTTTCCAATAAACAAATGCGCGCGCTTATTGCGCTTTGTGGCGATGTCGCTGGGCGTAACAATATTCCGGCGCATCGGGTTCTGGGGCATTCTGACGTTGCGATTGGCCGAAAAACCGATCCTGGTGTGCGGTTTGATTGGCGCAGATTGGCGCTCAGCGGGGTTGGTGTTTGGCCGGATCTTAAAACCTGGCATTTGAATGAGACCGTCGAGATGGATCCGGTGATGGGTAAAGATGCACCGCGCCTCCGCGCACAGTTTGTTAAACAGGCTGCAGATTATGGATATGATCCAAGCCTTGGTTTGGAACAAATCTTATCGTCGCTTCGGCAGCATTTCGCACCCCATCGCAGCGGCCCTTTAAGCCGCTTTGATTTTGCGCTGCTGGCCGCTTTGAATGCGCTTTGCAATTGACCTTGTAGCTTTTCGCGCCTACTGCGTCTGTGCGCGGAGAACTGGATGATCGCGGTCCTTCGGGGTCGAGGAAAGTCCGGACTCCACAAAGAAATGGTGCCGGGTAACGCCCGGGCGGGGCAACCCGACGGATAGCGCAACAGAAAGTAAACCGCCTGCGCTGGTCGTAGGTAAGGGTGAAAGGGTGGGGTAAGAGCCCACCGGGGGCCTGGTAACAGGTCTTGCATGGCAAGCCCCACCAGGAGCAATGCCAAATAGGAACCTCAGGTGGGTTGATCGTCTTTTCGATATCACCACCGGGCATCTTTGGCCTATAGGGTTCGGGTTGGCAGCTAGAGGCGCAGGGGCAACCTTGGGCTAAGAGGAATGATCATCCAAGAGGGCAACCTCTGGACAGAATCCGGCTTATAGGTTCTCCGCGCGTTTGCTTTGATCTGGATGAGCCGCGGAAAATATGCTCGGTCCCGGTTGACAGCAGCCTCAGCATCGCTAAAAGGCACATTCTACAGAGTTTTACGGGTGTTTGATCCCCCGCTTCAGGAGACGTTTCATGGCCAAGCCAACCACTATTAAAATCCGCCTGAATTCTACCGCAGGCACCGGCCATTTTTATGTGACCAAGAAAAACGCCCGCACAATGACTGAGAAGATGATCGTTCGTAAATACGATCCGGTTGTGCGTAAGCATGTTGAATATAAAGAAGGCAAGATCAAATAAGCAGGCCTTGCCCTTTTAAGTGATAAAAAAACCACTCAGACTTCTGAGTGGTTTTTTTGTTGCGGTTGATGGTTCGACCCGTCGATTTATTCAGATCGCATAAAAAAGGCCGCGAAGCGAACCGCGGCCTTTTCTTGTTAAGAGTAGCGCTTGCTTATTCTTGGCTGCCCATGAACATCAGCAAGAACTGGAACATGTTGAGGAAATCCAAATAAAGATTTAGCGCGCCGTGAATTGCTGATTTATCCAACCATTCCTGATCGCCATGATGCGCATGCGCCAAATAGGTATTTTTGATATTCTGCGTGTCATAGGCGGTTAGGCCGGCAAAGATCAAAACGCCCAGAACCGAGATCGCAAACATTATCGCGGGCGAGCCGAGGAACATATTGACGATCATCGCTACAAAAATGCCGATTACGCCCATGATCAGAAAAGAGCCCCAGCCCGAAATGTCTTTCTTCGTGGTGTAACCCCAAAGCGACAAGCCTGCAAAAGCGATCGCGGTGACTAAAAAGGTCTGCACGATTGAGAAGGTTGTGTAGAACACAAAGATCGAACTCAGCGAGACGCCAATTAATGTGGCGAAAAGAAAGAAGAACAACTGCGCGCCGCTGGCTGAAGCGCGTTGCATAATGGCGCCAAAGCCAAAAATCATTCCCAAAGGTGCCAGCATTACAATCCAGCGTAGAGCTGATGTGTAAATGGCAACGCCGAAAGACGTGAGCAACGTGCCATTGGCCATCTGGCCGGCCGCCAAGGCGGGATCAGACGTGGTTGCCAAACCGGCAATGGCCCATGCGGCCAATGCTGTAATCAGCATACCAACAGACATTGTACCGTATACTTTGTTCATATGCGTGCGCAGGCCCTCGTCGATTTCGCCGACGCGACCCGCTGCGGTGCTGCGCATTGTTTCAAATTCTGCCATAATTAACCTCCAGTGCCGAATGAACGGGATGGGTTCCCCATTCTGAAAAACATATTACTGGGTATATTGGGGAGAATGAGCCAATTTTCAAGGCTTAGCGTAAGATCAATTCCTGAATTGTTAAAAATAGTGTGAAGTGAGTCTTTTTGAACACCAGTTAAAGGCCTTATGTGTTTTTTAAGGTCTCTTTTCCGACCTTCCAAGGTGCTGAGCGGTTAAAGGCACGAACCAGCTACAGGGTGTTGCAGGCAAAAGAACGGTCAGGCCGTTTCTGCATCTAACCGAAAAGTGAGTAGGAGCCATGGCTCATGGGAGTTTCAGCGCGCTTATGTGGTTTCTATAAAATTGAATAGATTTGCCCTTTGCTCGGAAAATGCGAGGTTTCTTAGAAAGACCTGCGCAAAAAAGATAGCTTGTCGGGGCTGCGCTTCAAAGGTGGTGGGGGGGGGGGGGCTTGCGTTGCGATTACCGCTTTAAAAGCTAGTTTTAAGCGCTTTGGGAACTCTCCTTTAAAGAGAGTAAATTTTAAATTTTATTCGCTAAAGTAACAAAAGAACTTGAATTTTGCGGCTGTTCTGTTAATCTCGCTATTACGAATTAAGGGTTTGGCCAGAGTATTTAGGCCTAAACCTCCATAATTGTTATAAAAAGGATTATTCAATGGCACATCCTGTTGACGAACATGTTGGAAAGCGACTCCGGCAGCGTAGATGGCTGGTGGGGATGACGCAGCAACAGTTGGCAGAGCATGTCGGGATTAAATTTCAACAAATTCAAAAATATGAAACCGGTGCGAACCGTGTAAGCGCATCGCGCCTATGGGATATCGCAAGCACTTTAGACGTTTCGATTAATTTTTTCTTCGATGGGTTGCAGGCAGAAAAAGGCGTTAAAATTCAGTCTGACGCTATGCCGTCAGATCTTATGGGCGATAAAGAAGCGTTGGATTTGGTGCGCTCTTACTATGCGATACCGGAAAACCAACGGCGTAGATTGTTTGACCTTGCCCGGGTGCTCAGCGACGTCGCTTGATTTTCGCGTGATCATGCTCTAGCGCCTTTGGGCGAAAGGGTTTGATTATGGAACAAGCGTATGTAAGCAGAGAGGTTCTTTCTGCGGCAGATAAAGAAGAGCTAAAACGCGTGGCGGTCGACTTGGCTGAGGCGGCTAGAGCGGCAATTTTGCCGCTATTCCGGTCAACAAACTTGGCGCTTGAAAATAAAGCTGATCAGGGCTTTGATCCTGTGACCCATGCGGATAAAGCCGCCGAACGCGCGATGCGCGCCATCCTTGAAGCGCAACGCCCAGAGGATGGTATTTTGGGTGAAGAATACGGAGAAACTTTTGGAAGCTCAGGGTTAACGTGGGTGCTTGATCCGATCGATGGCACCCGCTCTTTCATGAGCGGAACGCCAACCTGGGGCGTTTTGATTGCCCTGCGCGATGCGGCGGGCCCGTTTTTTGGAGTCATTGATCAACCTTATATCGGAGAGCGTTTTATCGGCGGTTTGGGGCTGAACACGATGGCCGGTCCTTTGGGGGCGGCGGCTTTGCAAACGCGCTCTACGCGCGCTTTGAAGGATGCGCTGTTGTTTTCCACCTTTCCTGAAATTGGCAGCCGCGCCGAGCATGCCAGCTTTCAGGCGGTGGCCAAACAGGTTAAATTGGTACGCTATGGTTTAGATTGCTATGCCTATGCCTTGCTGGCGGCGGGGCAGATCGATTTGGTGATCGAGGCCGGATTAAGCGCCTATGATGTGCAAGCGCCGATCGCAGTGATCGAAGCCGCTGGAGGGGTCGTTTGCAATTGGCAGGGGCGTCCCGCGCATGACGGCGGGCAAATTATCGCTGCGGCAACGCCCGAGCTGATGGCGGCCGCTTTGCCCTTGCTGCAAAACGTGCGCCTGTAAGGGCCGCGCATGGGCGATATCCTGATCAAAAATGCAGATTACATCCTCACCATGGATGATGCGCGACGCGAATTGCACGGCGCTGATATCCATTTACATGAGGGAGAAATTATAGCCGTCGCGCAGAATTACGCGCCGCCCGTTGACTGTGAGGTGGTGCAGGCCGAAGGCTGCGTTGTGACGCCGGGTTTGGTCAATACGCATCACCACCTCTATCAAAGCTTAACCCGCGCGGTGCCCGGCGCGCAAAACGCATTGTTGTTTGGCTGGCTGCAGACGCTCTACCCTATTTGGGCCCGCTTTGGGCCTGAAGAAATGCGCGTTTCAGCGATGGTGGGGTTGGCCGAATTGGCATTGTCTGGCTGCAGTTTAAGCGCCGATCATTTGTATTTATACCCCAACGGTGTGCGGCTGGAAGATACGATTGAGGCGGCGCAGGAAATTGGCCTGCGCTTTTTTCCAACCCGGGGCGCGATGAGCATCGGTGAAAGCGATGGCGGCTTACCGCCTGATGCTTTGGTTGAAACGGAAGCGTGGATTTTGGAAGATTGCATCCGCGTGGTGGATGCGTTCCATGATCCCTCTCCCGCATCCATGCTCAGGGTGGGCATTGCGCCCTGTTCCCCTTTTTCAGTAAGTCGTGATTTAATGCGCGACGCGGCGCTTTTGGCGCGCGATAAGGGGGTATTTTTACACACGCATTTGGCGGAAAATGATGAGGATATCGCCTATTCGCTTGAAAAATTTGGATGTCGCCCAGGGCAATATGCTGAAGATCTGGGATGGACAGGTGCGGATGTGTGGCACGCGCATTGTGTGAAATTGGATGCCAAAGAAATTGCCTTATTCGGCAAAAGCCAAACCGGTGTGGCGCATTGCCCCTGTTCGAATTGCCGCCTTGGCTCTGGGATCGCTCCGCTGCGGCAAATGCGCGATGCGCGGGTGCCCGTGGGATTGGGGGTCGACGGGTCTGCCAGCAATGATTTGGGCAATTTGATGGATGAGGCGCGCCAAGCGATGTTGCTGCAACGGGTGTCGCAAGGCGCAGATGCGATGAGTGCCCGCGAGGCGTTGGAAATTGCAACCCGCGGGGGTGCAGATGTGCTGGGCCGACCCGAATGTGGGCGCTTGGCGGTCGGAAAACGGGCGGATATTGCAATTTGGGATGTTTCTGGCGTGGAAAGTGCGGGCAGCTGGGATCCTGCGGCGTTGGTTCTTTCGGGGCCCAATAAAGTGCGGGATTTACTGGTGGAAGGGCGCTTTGTTGTGCGCGATGGCCAGCTGCGCAGCACCGATTTAGAGGCTTTGATCGCGCATCAAAACCGTCTGGTGCAAAAGCTTATCAACGCATAGGGGTTGAGAGAGGCCTCTGCGGCGCGCCTAAGTGGTTTTGCTGTGCCGTTCTGCGCCTTTGATCCACACCGAATGGATGGCGCGATCATCGCCCATCATGATCGTAGGAAACAGGCTTGACCAGTGATCATTCGCTTGCCTTTGCCGCTGCGCGATTGCGGGGGTTGAGGCCAAATCTAAAACCACCAGATCTGCATATTTTCCGGGTGTTAGGCTGCCGATTTCATGTTCAAGATGCAGGCTGCGCGCGGAGCCCATCGTGGCCAACCAGAGCAATTGCGCCGGGTGCAAAGGATGACCGTTTAGTTGCCCGATCTCATAGGCCGCAGCCATAGTGCGCAGCATGGAAAAGCTGGATCCACCCCCGGTATCGGTTGCCAGAGCGATGCGTTGCCCGGCATTTGCCAGGCCGTGCATATCAAAGAGGCCCGAGCCGATGAAACTGTTTGAGGTCGGGCAATGAACCAAAGCCGCGCCAACCTCTTTCAGCCGGGCTTTTTCACGCGGCTGCAAATGTATCGCATGCCCGTAAAGGCCGCGTTGGCCCAGCAAACCGAATGTCTCGTAGGTATCCAGATAATCGCGCGCATTGGGGAAGAGATCTTTCACCCATGCGATTTCATCGATTTGTTCGCTGAGATGGGTTTGCATCAGGCAATCGGGAAATTCCTGCCATAAAGCCCCCAATGCGGTCAGTTGCGCGGGGGTTGAGGTGGGTGAAAACCGCGGCGTGATGGCATAGCGCGCCCGGCCTTGCCCATGCCATGTTTGCAGCAAAGCTTTGCTTTGATCATAGGCGCTTTGCGCCGTGTCGCGCAAGCCTTCAGGCGCGTTGCGATCCATGCAGGTTTTGCCCGCCACGATGGCCATGCCGCGCGCGTCCGCACTGGCAAACAGCGCCTCTACGCTGTTTGGATGAATGGTACAAAAACTGGCCAGGCTGGTCGTGCCATGCGCGAGCGCCAGATCCAAATACGTCTCCGCGCTGTGTTGTGCATAAGCCGCATCGCCAAATCGCATTTCTTCGGGAAATGTATACTGGTTGAGCCAATCAATCAGGCGGTTTCCCCAGCTGGCAATGATTGCGGTCTGCGGATAATGAACATGCGCGTCGATAAAGCCCGCCATGATCAGCTTATCGCCATAATCGATGACCTGCGCTTGTGGGTAGTGTCGGCGTAAATCTGCAGCTGGGCCTTGTGCAAGGATCCTTCCCGCTTCAATGAGCACGCCGCCGGCGCTGTCAAAGGCGCTGGCCGATTCGACCTTTGTTACAAAGGGATCGGCTTTAAAACTGAGCGTTTGGCCTGTTAGCAACAGCTGAGGTGAGGATGCGATCACGTAAGATCCTTTTGATTGAAACCCATCTCTAGCTGTATAATTTGCATATCAGGGCCGGTAAACCGCGTTATTGCATTGCTCTTTTGTTTTATTCTCAGCTATCACGATCATAGTTTATGGGGGCTTATGATGCAAAACCATACCATCCTATCTGATCAAGACGTGGCGCAGCCTGATCGCAGTTATGAGCTAAATCCAAGCGATGTTGCGGGTATTTTAGACGCTGTAGATCGTGAAGATCGTGATCAGCTGGTTGCGCAGATGGAGCCTTTGCACGCGGCGGATATCGCGGATTTGCTCGAACAAATCGATGGCTATGATCGGGCGCGGTTGATCCGTCTTTATGAGCGTGAATTTGATGGTGAAATCCTGTCTGAGCTGAATGAGGCCATTCGCGAAGACGTGATCAATCTTCTGAAACCCGAGGTTTTGGCCGACGCGGTGCGCGATCTGGAAAGCGACGATGTTGTCGATCTTCTGGAAGATTTGGAAACGCCGCAGCAAGAAGCCATTCTGGACGCTTTGGATGATATAGATCGCTTGGCTGTCGAACAATCGCTGGCCTATCCAGAGTTTTCCGCTGGTCGCTTAATGCAGCGCGAAGTGGTTGCAGCGCCTGATTATTGGACGGTTGGCGATGCGATTGAATTCATGCGCAAAGCCGAGGAGTTGCCAGAACAGTTTTATCATGTGATTCTGGTGGATCCAAAATTCCATCCGGTGGGCAATGTCACGCTAGGGCGCATCATGTCATCAAAGCGTAGCACCGCGTTGGTCAGCCTGAAGGAAGAGATGTTTCGCGTCATCCCGGCAGATCAAGACGAAGCAGAAGTTGCCTATGCGTTCAATCAATATCATCTGATTTCTGCGCCTGTTGTGGATCATGAACAGCGCCTTGTCGGCATGATTACGATTGATGATGCGATGATGGTGCTTGACCATGAACATGAGGAAGACATTTTGCGCCTGGCCGGGGTTGGAGAAAGCAGCCTCAGCGATACGGTTTTGGAAACGGCCAAGCAGCGCTTGCCTTGGTTGGGGGTGAACCTGTTTACAGCTATTTTAGCCTCTGTGGTCATCGCGCAATTCGAAGCAGCGCTTGCGCAATTGGTGGCTTTGGCGATTTTAATGCCCATTGTGGCCTCGATGGGCGGCAATGCGGGCACGCAAAGCCTGACGGTTGCGGTGCGTGCGATTGCGACCAAAGATCTGACCCGCTCAAATCTGGTTCGGGTGGTGCGACGAGAGGTTCTTGTGGGGCTTTTAAATGGGGTGGTTTTCGCGTTGGTGATGGGCTCGGTCGGGGTGATCTGGTTCGGATCCCCCGTGCTTGGATATGTGATCGCGTTAGCGATGGTGATCAATTTGGTTGTTGCGGGTTTGGCTGGCACCGGCATTCCGGTTCTGCTGGCGCGTTTTGGCATTGATCCTGCGTTGGCCTCTGGGGCTTTTGTTACCACGGTCACCGATATTGTGGGATTTCTGGCGTTTTTGGGTTTGGCAGGGTGGATCTTGTTATGAATGATTTGACAGAGCGCAAACGGGCCGCGCGCAAAGCTGCCTTTGCGCGGCGCAAATCGGCGCATGCTCGGGATATAGGCGCTTGCGCGGGGCTCTTATCATCGGTTTTGGCCGGATATCGCGGCGTATCCTTGGCCGGGTACATGCCCATTCGCACCGAAATTGATCCGCGCCCCGCGATGGCGGAAGCCGCTGGATATGGCCCGGTTGGGGTGCCGGTGATTGCCGCCGAAGGCCACCCTTTGCGGTTTTCAAAATGGTATCCTGAGGGCGCGCTTAAAGAGGGGCCA
>ERZ1046367.2198-NODE-2198-length-10511-cov-4.679514_pt1 | contig 10511 bp, 9 predicted proteins | sample MGYA00383091_ERZ1046367 | MGnify/ENA primary metagenome ERZ1046367 (study PRJEB29581, sample SAMEA5548361) | metagenome | biome: marine; feature: coastal; material: water | depth 50 m | study: Short-term variability in the microbial, nano- and picoplankton... | reverse complement strand
CCGAGCGTCCGGTGGTTGTCCTTGGAGAGCATGTGAATGGTAATACATCTTCGGATCAAGTCACTAAACTTGTTTCCGAAATCGCACAAGCTGCGGATGCAAAAACGCTAAATGCAAGTTTAACGGGAAATGCGCATTCTGCAGAAAGGGTAAATTTTAAGCCTGACAACGGTAAAAATGCGCTACAGATTCTTTCATCTGATTTGACTGCATTTGTTTTGTTCGATGTTTATCCGAATTTTGACTGTATTGACCCAGAAAATGCAATCGAACATTTGAGCCGTGATGATGCATTTGTTGTTGTTATGAATAGTTTTGAGGATGAATCAGTCTTGAGTTTTGCAAACGTAATTTTACCAATTGCAAGTTTTTATGAAACTTCTGGTACACACATCAATGTAGACAATATTGCTCAGTCCTATGGTGCATCAGTTAAGAGTGCTGGAGAATCGAAACCAGGCTGGAAGGTCATTAAAGTTTTAGCGGATTTGCTAAATCTAGAAGGTTTTGACTTTACGGATTCATCACAGATCGCTGATGAGGCGTTATCTTTAACCCCTAGTGTCTCCGAGACAGAGGTTCCTATCGGCAATTCCGAAATGCCGAATGTTACTACTGTTTGGCAGTACACACCGTATGCTTGTGATGTAGTTGTTCGTCATGCTTCTTCATTGCAACAAACACGGATTGGCCAGATGAGTGAGGCTTCGGTTTGCAAGGCAACCGCAATATTACTAAAACTCTCAGAAGGTGACTTGTATCAGGGTGTTCCAGTCAATATTAACGAATCAGTGGCGGAAGGTTGCGTGTTTGTTCACACTCATCTTCCAAGACAGTTGGGGGTGGCATAGATTATGTGGCAAGGATTTGTAGATTTTGTGCATCAATTGGTACCATGGTTTGATGGTGGTCTGGCAGATGTACTGATCGTCATCATTAAAGGCGTCGCACTAATATTGCCGCTCATTATCATGATGGCCTACATGACTTATGCTGAACGCAAAGTGATTGGCTATATGCAGTTGAGAATCGGTCCGAACCGAGTCGGCCCAATTGGGCTATTGCAGCCATTTGCTGATGTATTCAAAATGATGTTTAAAGAAATCATTTTTCCAAGCAAGGCCAATATTTATTTATTTGTATTGGCACCGATATTAGCTTTTGTACCAGCAATTGCAATCTGGGCAGTTATACCTCTGGGTCAAAACTTCTACATCACCAACTTGGACATCAGCCTGCTTTATGTTCTAGCGATTGGCTCTGTTGGTGTTTATGGAATCATCTTGGCTGGATGGGCTTCTAACTCAAAATACCCATTATTGGGGGCATTAAGAAGTGCTTCGTTATTGGTCTCCTATGAAATTGTGATTGGGTTTGTGGTTGTTACAGTGGTAATGGCAGCAAGCTCTGTAAATTTAAACGAAATCGTTTCAAGCCAGTCTGGCGGTATTTGGAATTGGTATTGGATCCCATTATTTCCAATGATGATTGTTTTCTGGATTTCTGCATTAACAGAAACGAACCGAGCTCCATTTGATGTTGTCGAAGGTGAATCAGAAATTGTCGGCGGTACCCATGTTGAGTATTCAGGTATGTGTTTTGCATTATTCTTTATGGCCGAATATATCAACATGATCATGATGGCAGCGCTTGCAGTATTGATGTTTTTTGGGGGTTGGCATTCTCCATTTGAAGGTGTGCCATATTTACAAGGATTCTTTGCATTTGTGCCAGACATAGTTTGGTTGCTCGGGAAAATGAGCTTCTTCCTTTTCCTTTATTTATGGATTAGGGCAACCTTCCCAAGATATCGTTATGACCAAATTATGCGTCTATGCTGGAAAGTGTTTTTACCGCTCACTATTGTTTGGATTATGGTTGTGGCTTTGATGACCCAACTTCATTTAGGACCTTGGTTCTAAGGAGTAGATAAGTAATGATTGATAAAATTAAAAAAATTATTAAGGATTTCGGGTTAAGTGAGATTCGTGCCGGAATGAAGATTACTGGAAAACAGTTAACCAATGACAAAATTACCGTTCAGTTTCCCGAAGAGCGTACACCGATTTCTCCCAGGTTCAGAGGGCTGCTTGCGTTGCGTCGATATCCTAATGGTGAAGAGCGTTGTATCGCTTGTAAATTGTGCGAGGCGGTGTGTCCTGCAAATGCCATTACCATTGAGTCCGAGATGAGGGACGATGGAACGCGCAGAACAACGCAATACGATATTGATTTATTTAAGTGCATTTTCTGCGGCTTTTGTGAAGAGGCTTGTCCGGTAGACGCCATCGTTGGAACCCACATCTTCGACTATGCATTTGAGTCTAGAGAGGGCAGTATCATTGACAAAGAAGGTTTGCTGGAGGTAGGTGATAAGCACGAAAAGGCTATCAGTAAAGCAAGACAAGAGGACTCGAAGTTCAGATAAAGGCTGATTATGGAATTTTCATCAATTTTGTTTTATGTATTTGGTTTCTGCTTCGTCGCAAGTTCTGCGATGTTGGTGATCGCAAGGAATACTCTGAAGGCGGCAATGCTCTTAATTTTGTCTTTCTTCAGTGTGGCAAGTTTATGGCTATTGTTAGAAGCTGAGTTTTTAGCGATTACATTGATTCTAGTGTATGTGGGTGCTGTCATGGTGCTTTTCTTGTTCGTAATAAAAATGCTCAATATTGATCAGTCAACGATTCGCGCAAAATTTACTACATATCTGCCACTCGGAATCTTTGTTTCGATAATAGTTATTGCCCAAATGGCACTTGTTTTGAGTGCTGGACAGTTTGGCCTTGAAGCTGTTGAGGAACCTTCTAGGCATATTGCTGGCTATAGCAATATCACCGAGTTGGCGAGTGATTTATATACCGCCTACGTTTATCCATTTGAGCTTGCAGCTGTCTTATTATTAATTGCGATCATTGCCGCCATTACCCTTGTGCACCGTAAAGAGAGCAGAAGCAAGAGGCAAAATATTTCTGAACAGGTGAGTGTCCAGGCATCAGACAGAGTCCGTTTGGCTTCTATTTCTTCATCCAAGTCCAAGGGGTCCAAATGATAGCACTATCTGATTATCTGATTTTGAGTGCCATTGTTTTTTGTATTGGTTTGGCAGGTATTTTTATCAACAGGACTAATATCATCATGTTGCTGATGTGTGTTGAACTAATCCTCGCAGCCGTGAACACAAACTTTATTGCATTTTCTTATTACTCCTCAGATGTAGCGGGTCAGATATTTGTCTTCTTTATTTTGACGGTTGCAGCAGCGGAAGTTGCTATTGGTCTGGCTATTCTGACTTTGATGTATAGAAATCGTGGCTCGATCGATGTTGATGTGACCAATAGTTTGAAAGGCTAGTTATGGAAAATATCTATTTAACAATTGTTCTAGCGCCACTAATTGGTGCAATCATAGTTGGTCTTGCTGGTCACCGATTGGGTCGAACCTTGTCCCATTCTATTGCCATTTTTGGCGTTACAGTTTCAACGGTCTTGGCGCTTTATGTCTTCAATCATCATGTGCTTAATGGAGCTGAAGTATTCAATGAAAACATCTACACCTGGATGCAGGTTGGCGGACTTAATATGAGTGTCGGCTTTCTTGTAGACAATCTGACTTCGGTGATGTTGCTCGTAGTGTCATTTGTGTCTTTAATGGTTCATATTTATACCATTGGATATATGCAGGAAGACGAAGGCTATACCAAGTTTTTCAGCTATATCTCTCTTTTCACTTTTGCAATGTTTATGCTGGTGATCTCGAACAACTTTATGCAGTTATTTTTTGGTTGGGAAGCTGTGGGTCTAGTTTCTTATCTATTGATTGGTTTTTGGCATCATAAAGAATCAGCAGTTGAAGCAAGCCTAAAAGCTTTCCTAGTCAACAGAGTGGGAGATTTTGGTTTCCTATTGGGGATAGCGGTTTTGCTGATGTTTTTCGGCACCCTGGATTACGCAGAAACATTTACTCTGGCTAATCAAGTAAACGGTCAAACAATCTTTGGCGATATTTCAGTAATTACTGTTATTTGTCTGCTGTTATTTGTAGGCGCTATGGGTAAATCAGCACAAGTGCCATTGCATGTCTGGCTGCCAGGCTCAATGGAAGGACCGACGCCTATTTCAGCTTTGATCCATGCGGCAACTATGGTTACGGCTGGTATTTTTATGGTTTCACGTATGTCGCCTATTTTCGAACTCAGTGATGTGGCGTTAACCGTTGTGATGTTGGTAGGAGCGATTACGGCAATATTCATGGGTTTACTGGGTATCGTTCAGAATGATATCAAGCGTGTTGTTGCATACTCAACACTTTCCCAGTTAGGGTACATGACTGTAGCCTTGGGAGTTAGTGCTTACTCTGTCGCTATTTTTCACCTGATGACACATGCGTTCTTTAAGGCTTTATTGTTCTTGGCTGCGGGTTCAGTGATTGTTGCCTTGCACCATGAACAAGATATCCGAAAAATGGGTGCACTCAGAAAGAAAATGCCAATTACTTATTTCACGGCTTTGATAGGAACGCTTGCGTTGATTGGCTTCCCGGGTTTTGCAGGTTTTTATTCAAAAGACATGATTATTGAAGCGGTTCATTTCTCCAATTTACCGTTTGCTGATTGGGTTTATTGTGCGGTTGTTTTCGGTGTGTTTATTACAGCTTTCTACTCCTTGCGTATGTTTTTTATTGTGTTCCATGGCGAATCCCGTCTTGACCGACATACAGAAGAGCATGTCCACGAAACTGCACTATCGATTACCGTGCCGTTAATTGTTTTGGCTATACCTTCTGTGATTATTGGGTATTTAACAATTGAACCGATGTTGTTCACAGGCTGGTTAGAGAACTCCATTTATATTGACGCTAGCGTGCATGGCTCTGTAGCAGCTCTGAAAGAGCATTTCCATTCAGCCTTTAGCTTGATGCTTCATGCAATTGTCACTGTTCCTTTCTGGATGATGGTTGGAGGCAGTTTGGCAGCTTGGGTATTCACGCTTTATCGGACAGATTGGGCGAAGAAAATTCAAGAACGTTTCCATCGCACAAACTATGTGCTCGAATCTCTTTACGGCTTTGACCGTTTGAATGATATTGTCTTCGTCAAGGGTTCCAGAAAGCTTGGCGAATTTTTGTGGCGTGTTTCGGATATGACAATCATTGACCAAATTGTGGTTAATGGCAGTGCAAGATTAATGCGTTTCATGGGTTCGGTTATTCGGCCAGTTCAAACTGGCTACGTTTATCATTACGCCTTTTTTATGATTATCGGTCTAATGCTTGTTTTAACTTGGGTGCTTGTTGTTGGCGAAAACCCACTCATTGAGTTAGGGTCATAGTATGGAATCTCTACTTAGTTTGTTAATTTGGTTGCCAATATTAGGAGGTGTCTCAGTCCTAGTTATTGGTAACAGTCGAAGTAATTTAGCACGCTGGGTAAGTGTTGCAGTTTCCATTATTGTGTTTGCGTTGTCATTGAATCTTTGGACCGGCTTTGACACCTCAACCCATGGAATGCAGTTTGTTGAAAACACTGCCTGGATATCTCAGTTTAATATCAACTACCATATTGGCATTGACGGTATTTCAATGCTCCTTATCTTATTGACGACTTTATCAACCTTCTTGGTCATCGTTGCCGGTTGGGAGGTTATTCAAAATAGGGCGGCCGACTATATGGCGGCATTTTTGATAATGGAGGGTCTAATCATTGGTGTATTCTCATCGCTGGACGCAATACTGTTCTATGTTTTTTGGGAGGCATCACTGATACCTATGCTACTCATTGTTGGTATTTGGGGTGGTCAGAATCGCGTTTATGCTGCAATCAAGTTTTTCCTTTATACATTCCTAGGTTCGGTATTCATGCTGGTATCACTAATTTACATGTACACTCAAGGTGGCTCGTTCTCTCTGGATGTGCTAAATGAGTTACCGTTGACACTCACTGAGCAAAGTTGGATTTTTTGGGCATTCTTCTTAGCATTTGCAGTCAAAGTGCCAATGTTTCCGGTGCACACCTGGCTACCTGATGCTCATGTTCAAGCACCAACCGGTGGATCGGTCATACTAGCTGCAATTATGTTGAAGATGGGTGGTTACGGTTTCTTCCGTTTCTCATTGCCCATAACACCTGATGCTTCATCAGAGTTTGCAACAGTAGTGATCGCTCTTTCATTGATTGCAATTGTCTATATTGGTTTTGTTGCACTTGTGCAGAAAGACATGAAGAAGCTTATTGCCTATTCCTCTATTTCTCATATGGGTTTTGTGACATTAGGTGTCTTCGCACTATTCTCAGTTGTTAAGATGGGTACGGATGGTCAAATTCACTCGATAGCTGGTGGTAGCCTTGAAAGTGCTTACCTTGGTCTTGAAGGTGCAATGATTCAAATGATATCCCACGGTTTTATTTCAGCGGCACTGTTTTTGGTTGTCGGTGTTCTTTATGAAAGATTGCATTCAAGAGAAATTTCTAGCTACGGTGGTGTGGTTAATTCAATGCCAAAATTTACTGGCTTTGCAGTCTTGTTTGCCCTTGCAAATGCCGGTCTTCCAGGCACTTCAGGCTTTGTAGGAGAATTTATGGTGATTCTAGGTTCGCTTCAAGCAAATTTCTGGTACGCCTTCTTTGCGGCAATGACTTTAATAGTCGGCGCTGCGTACACATTGTGGATGGTGAAGAGAGTTTTCTGGGGTCCTATAGTGAATTCAGATGTTAGTACTTTAAGCGACATTAACACTCGAGAGTTTTTTGTATTGGCGGTTCTGGCAGTAGCTGTCTTAGCTGTTGGCGTCTATCCTCAACCTTTGATAGAAGTGATGCATGTTTCAATGGTTAACCTGCTTGATCAAGCACTCACAACAAAACTACCGGCGGCATTATGATAGATTATCAGTTCAATACTGCCGACTTGTTTTTTGCGCTTCCAGAGTTGTTTATGGTGGCTGCTATTGCATTAATATTGCTACTTGACTTGTTTGTCTCTGAGCGCTTCCAAAATCTCACTTATTACTTAACTCAATCCACACTAGCGATCACCGGTTACTTAGCATTTAATCTAATCGGCGAATCGGCTGTTATTTTTGATGGCACTTTTGTACTTGATACCATCGGCTCTTATTTCAAAGTCTTTATGATGGTCTTTAGCATAGTGGCCTTGGTTTATTCTCGACATTATTTAAGAGTACATAATTTATTGAAAGGCGAATACTTTATTCTATCCTTGCTTTCAGTGCTTGGCATGATGGTTATGGTTTCTGCCCACAGTATGCTGACGATTTACTTAGGTTTAGAGATTATGTCATTGTCTTTGTACACTCTTATAGCGATCGCTAGAGATCGAGCCGTCGCAGTAGAAGCGGCGTTAAAGTATTTTGTTCTTGGTGCAATCGCGTCAGGGTTGCTACTTTATGGCATGTCGATGATTTATGGTATTACAGGCAGTCTAGATATTGGTCAAATTGCGGCATTTGCAACGGCTACAAACTTGAATTCCGAGCAAGTACTTATTCTCAACTTTGGGTTAGTATTCTTAGTAATTGGTGTTGCATTCAAATTCGGTGCTGTTCCATTTCATATGTGGGTGCCGGATGTTTATCAGGGGGCGCCGACTTCTGTCACAATGTTTTTATCCACTGTGCCGAAGATTGCTGCAACCGCTATGTTGGTTCGCCTACTCATCGATGGTCTAGGCGCGCTGCAAGCTTATTGGGCAGATTTGTTCATGATTCTTGCAATTCTTTCTATCGGCTTAGGTTCATTAGTTGCCTTGATGCAGACAAATATGAAACGTTTGTTGGCGTACTCAACTATTTCCCATATCGGTTTTATTTTGCTTGGTTTTATAACCGGTGTCGTTGAAGGCTATGGTGCTGCAGCCTTTTATGTTTTAGCTTATGTATTAATGAGTTTGACAGCTTTTGGCATTATTATTGTTTTGAATAAAAAAGGATTTGAGGCAGATCAAATTGTTGACTTTAGGGGCTTGAGCAAACACTCGCCTTGGTTTGCTTTGTTAATGCTATTTGTTATGCTTTCAATGGCTGGTGTGCCACCATTCATTGGCTTCTATTCTAAATTGTTTATTCTTCAGCAAGTCGTTTCAGCAGGCTATGTTTATTTGGCGGTTGCTGCGGTTGTATTTGCTGTAATCAGTGCTTATTACTACCTTCAAATCATCAAAACAATGTACTTTGATGATGCTGAAAAAGAAATTACAGTATCAGCGCCTATGGATATTCGCATTATTCTTTCCATCAATGGAGCTTTGATTCTAGTTCTTGGTTTAATGCCAAGCTACTGGATGGAGTTGGCCATTTCTTTGTTTTAAAAAATCAAGCATCATCAGCTAAATTACCTAATTAGTATAGGGGCGTGTTAAGAATCAACTATAAATCGCAGAGTTTATAATGAAAGTATTTATAGGGATTTATCAATGATTGTTGCGCATAGAGGTGCTTCCGAAGATGCACCTGAAAATACTCTTGAGGCATTTCGCTTAGCTTGGTTGCAGAACGCTGATGCGATTGAGGGTGATTTCCGTCTTACCAAAGATGAGCAGATTGTCTGTATTCATGACGAGGATACCTCTCGCACCTGTGGTGAAAAACTGATTGTTGCAGAAAGCACTTATGCTGAATTAAGTCATCTCGATGCATCTGCAGACTTTAAAGGTGGTTTAGCTCCTCAGTCAGTCCCTTTGCTTAGCGAAGTCTTTAAAGCAATACCCAACAATAAGGGTATTTATATCGAGATTAAATGCGGGCCCGAAATCGTTCCTACTCTTATCAATTGGATACTAGATTCGGATCTTCGAAAGGAACAAGTTTCAATCATAGCATTTGATAATCAAGTGATTAAAGCCTTTAAATCAATTGCGCCTCATATTAAAGCGCAATGGTTATATGACGTGAATGACCCAGTCAGTATCCACGAGCTGCTAGATAGTTTAAGAGATATCAAGGCCGACGGTCTTGGCTCGAACAATACAAACTCTAAAGAGCTTGTCAACAGTATCACCAAAGCTGGTTTCGAGTACCACTCATGGACTATTGATGACAACCAAATTGCTGAACAATTATTGAAGTGGGGGGCGGCTTCAATTACAACAAACAAGCCAGGCTATTTAAGGCAACAGCTTTCAATTAAATATACTTCTTGACGATAACTCTTAATGGGTTATAAAATGCAGTCTTTCATTTCAAGGCAAATTCGTATTTTCAATGAGCCATAAATTTTCTACAAATGTACTTGCAGCGATAATCTCAGCTTTTAGCTTCTCGCTTGCAGCGGCAGCTGTTCCATACTTTTATAAAGTAGGAGGCAGCGTTTTCTTGTTGCTGGGTGTGCGCTATATTTTCACCCTATCCTTGTCGAGCGTATTAGATAAGTCACCCAAAAAACAAAAAACTAAGGAAGCTCGAATACGGTTAGTGTTAATTAGCATATTTCAAGCAATATTTGTTGGCTCATACATGTATTCCATCAAACTGATTCCTTTAAGTTTGGCTGTGGTTGTAATTTACACGTTCCCAATCATTACTTTTTTCGCTAATTCATTAATTAGGAGTAGGTCAATTGACGTATTGTCGATTTTGGCTCTATTGGCTTCTTTGCTTGGCATATGGGTGATGGTTCAGAGTGATAGTAGTGACTGGAATTTGTGGGGTGTGTTTTGGGGTTTGTTTGCATCAGTTGCACAGAGTTTTGTTAATATTCTATCTCGTCACGAGAGTGTTAGCCCAGGATGGGGCTTAATTAAATATATTATGGTGTTGCCTGCAGCGGTTTTTGTAATAATTTATTTTATGACCACTGCAGCACCAATAGCATCACTGACTGCACCGATGTTAATGTGGGGTCTTGCTTCAGCTATCGGTATGACTGGTGGTTTTTACTTTTTCTTTCACTCTATTGCAAAAATTGGTCCTGTTCGCACGGCTAATGTGATGTATATGGAGCCAGTTTTTACAATCATTCTTGGCGTTATGCTACTCCAGAATGTACTCGGCTATTCTCAGTGGCTAGGTATGCTAATAATTTTGTTAGCTACAATTTCTCTTGAGCGATGGGGTAGAAAATATGATTAAATTCAGGGTGTCATTATGAATGAAAGAATCGACATTCTATTATCAAACTTTTTGAAGAGCAGCGTGCCTGCTCATGGGCTTCCTGCTGTAGCTTATAATGATTCTGAGTTCTGGGAAATTGAGTCCGAAACCGTATTTACTCAGAATTGGGTTTTTGTGGGATTTGTCCATGAACTCAAAAAGCCTGGTGATGTTGTTACATGTTCGGTTGCCGGTCAACCCTTGATCCTTATTAAGAACAAGCTTGGTGAAATCAACGCCTTTCATAATGCCTGTAGACACCGTTGCCTAAAATTGGTCGATGAAGCAAAAAATGTGGGAACTAAGTTGCGTTGTCCGTATCATTCTTGGACTTATAATTTGGATGGTGAACTTTGTGCAACTCCTTTTTTTGCTGGAGAAGAAAATCAGGTCGAGGGTTTTGAGTT
>ERZ1046367.2184-NODE-2184-length-10548-cov-5.566854_pt1 | contig 10548 bp, 15 predicted proteins | sample MGYA00383091_ERZ1046367 | MGnify/ENA primary metagenome ERZ1046367 (study PRJEB29581, sample SAMEA5548361) | metagenome | biome: marine; feature: coastal; material: water | depth 50 m | study: Short-term variability in the microbial, nano- and picoplankton... | reverse complement strand
ATAGTATATTTTTAATTTTTTAAAAATTAATATTAATAATGTAGTTAATTATTAAAACTGATTATTATTATATAATAATTCAATGAGAAATAAAAAAAAAATATTAAAATATACATATCTTCTTACTGTTTTTATTTTTTATATCGTAATAATGTTATTAAATCAATTTAATATAGGTACTCGTGAAAAATTAAATAAATTCGAAACTGATGTAATTTCATTATTTAGAGAAGCAACACCATTATATGTTATAGTTGCTTTATTAGGAGTTGTTATTTTAAATGGTCTCGGTTTTAGAGATATTTTTGGTTTTACAAATTTTTTTATTATAGTAATTTCGAAATTTTTACATAATGATACGAGAATTCAAATTATTATTTCTATTATGATAAGTGGTGTATTTATGGCTTTAGAAAAATTTATCCGATACTACTACTTTAGTACTGAAATACAGTTTTTATTAAGTAAACCTTTTGAAATTATTTTATGTTGTTTAAAATGGATCGGCGATCATGTATTCTGTTGTATAAAAATAGATTTTTCATTTTTTACAACTAAATATTTAATTTTAATTTCTGATCATAATAAACATAATGTAAAATATAATATTATTTATAATTTTCGTAATAAATTGACAAAATCGAGAATATTTAATAAAATAATTACTATTCTACTCTCTGTAATTTGGTTAACCTTTTCGGAATGGATATCCCCATTTAAAGAATTGATTCTATTTGTTCATAATTGGAGTTTTACTTGGAATAATATTTTATTATTAATTTTTTCAGAATTTTTTGATATTGATAATATTATTGAAATTATATTAATGATAAGATCATTTGATAAAGGAAAAATTTTAGAAACAAGATTTTTAATGATAATCATTGGAATAATGTTTTCTGTAATAGGTTAAATCATTTTTTTCATTCCGACCTTATATTGGATAAAAAAGTATTATTATAAAGAAATTCATGAAGAAGAAAGATTTTTTTAAAATAAAATTGAAAACATTATTTTAAAATATAAAATGAATCAAAAAATCCAATATACAAAATTACAAACAAAAACAAAATATACTTCTTTTAAAAAAAAAATCAAAGTAGTAACTCTTGATAAATTAAAAGAAATGTCATCAACAGAAGAAGAATATCAACAAAATAAAAAAGAATATAATAGATATATGAATTGTTCATTAAAGGAAATTGAAAAATATTATAAAGAACATAATGCTCAATATTGGACTAATAGTAAAAAATATTATAAAGTTTTATATTTAATGAAATTAAATAAAGAAAAAAATAAAATTGAAAAATAAATATATATTAAAAATGACTAAAAAAAAAACTATTCTTAAAAAAAGACCTAAAATCCCAAGAGAATCAAAAAAAGGTATCACGAAAAGAAAAGTACATTTTGAAAATCATCAAATTAAAACATATTTTTTATCACCAGCAGAAAAATATATGAAAGTTGTTACTTATGAAAAAATAAAACGACAAAATAATACTTATGATGTTTAATTAAACATTTGCAAATATATACAATAAAAAAATACAATAATTAAACATAAAATTACAGTTAACCAAATATTTGCATCACCTTCGTCATCTAAAGTAAATGGTAATTGACTAATAATATTTTTAAAACCTTGATTATTTAAAAAAAATAAAAGAATTAATAAAACGAAACTATGTTTTAAATTATTTATTATTGGTGAAGAAAAAATATCTTCTTTTTTTTCTTCATTTAAATTTTGTTGATGATATATTGGTTGTTGCATCATTGGTTGATTATATTGATGTTGAATTGGTTGTTGATATTCTTGTTGGAAAGGAGATGGTTTATTAGATGGAACATATTGTTGAGGATTTTGAAATGGTTGATGCATTGGTTGTTGTTGTTCTGGCATTATTGCTTCTTGACCAGATTCTTCGTATTCAATATCTAATACTTCGGTTTCTTTTAATGCTTCTTCAATAATTTTTGCATTTTCATTATTATCATAATCAATATTAGAAATAGTAGTTCCTTGCATATTTTTTTATGTTTTTTTATGTTTTTTTATATTTAATTTAAATTAATATAAAAAATTAATAATATGTTATTATATATAATATAATGGGCTGTATTACTTCTTGTTGTTCTTCTTGTTTATGTGGTTCATGTTGTTTAAATAGTTATTTACATGTTTATATTAGATCTGTTGATAAACTAAATAAAAAAGGTGATTTATTTTCTTGTGATCGCGCAGGAGGTGATTTATATGTACGAGCCAATTATCAAGGTCAAAAACAATCAACAAGAATCTTACATGATTCTGATCATGATGCTGTATTTGAAGAAGGTTTGATAATAAATAATTGTTATCCACATTGCGAAGGTTCTCATACATTAACATTTGAATTAATTGATCATGATACTATGACTGGCGATGATGTTTTAGGAGTTTGTCATATTGAAGTACCAACCGCTTATGGTTTAAATATGAATGAAAAAAAATTTCATTTTATAGGTCAAGAAGGAGATGTAGTTGCAAGATTACGAATTGATCAAGTTCATTTTATTCATGAAAAATTAAATAAATATACTGGTCCATGTAAAATATTTTGTTGTTTATGTTGTAATACTGGTATGTGTACTAATTAAATAGATACTATCTAAAAATTGATTTAATGAATGAAAATAATTATAATAATAAAATTGATATATTATATAAATGAAAGAACAAGCAGAAATGATTTTTTCAACCGCATTATTAGTTTACACTGGAGTATCATTCATAGGTGGTTCAATTATTGGATTAGTAATAGGAAATCAAGTTACAAGAAGAAATATGAGAAGTCAGCAAGCACAAGAATTCGAATACTGGATTGGTAGTTTTGATGATGAAGGATCATCAGAGTTTGATATAACAAATGCAACACCATTTGAAACAATTAATACTAATCGTAATAGAGGTTTCCCAGTAGTTCCAATTAGACGATAAAATTAACTAAAAATAAAAGAATATATTAATTTAAGTATGGGTTATAAATATCAAAAAATATTAAAAGCAATAAATAGATTTTTTAAATTATTATTTTTTTCAATTTTTTATTATCGACAAGTAAATTTAGAAAATATAAAAAAAAAAAAAAAAATTAAAAAATTAGAAAAAGAAAATTTAAATTTAAAAAAAAAAATTTTTTTTTTTAAAAAAAAATTAAAAAAAAAGAAAAAATTAAAAATCGTATTTTCAATCTAAAAATATTAATATAATTATATAAAATTATATATAATTATATGGATCATACTATTGCTGTATATATAGATGGAGATAATGCATCTTATAAAGATATTGAATTGTGTCTTAATGAAATTAAAAATTATGGTAGAATAATGATATCTAAAATATATGGTGATTGGAGTAAAGACAATATGAAAAATTGGTTAAAAGAAACTAATAAATATGGAATAACACCAGTTCAATGTAATAGAATATGTGGTAAAAACTCATCAGATATTAAATTATGCGTTGATATAATGAAAGATCTATATGGATCTGATAGTATAACACTTTTTTATATAATTACTACAGATAGTGATTATAGACATGTTATTTCGGAAATTAAATATAAAAATAAAAAAGTTCATTGTATTGGAAATGATAATGCAAATATTTCTTTGAAATCTATATGCGATACTTATACAAAAATTGGTGTATTACAAAAACAAAATACCAAAATTGGAATTGGAATAAATGAAAATTATCGCATAATAATTAAAAATGAAATACAAAATCTATTATTACATAATGATTCAATAAATATATCTCAAATTAATGATAATCTTGTTAAAAAGTATAAATTTGATTTAAGAGAATGGGGATATAATAAAATGTCTAAGTTTTTAGTAGATAATTTCAAAAAAGATTTCAAAATCGAAAAAATGTATCATGGAATGTTTGTATCTTATTATGATGAAGAGAAATAATAATTTTTTGATAAAATTGATAATAATATTATTATAAGTTTAATAATATTATTGTTTAAAAATGAAGATGAATAAAAATCAAAAAGAAATGATGAAAATGTTGAAAAGAGATATCAAAATGGTTTTCTTTGTAAGAAGAGATTTGAAAATGGGAAAGGGAAAGATTGGTTCACAATGTGGACACGCAAGTATCGGTCTCTATAAGAAGTTGTTGAAAAATAAAAATAATTTATTGAATGATTGGGAACAAAGTGGATCTAAAAAAATAGTATTAAAAGTAGATAATGAAAAACATTTTGGAGATATACTTGTTTACTGTGAAAAACATAACATTTTAAATCATACTGTTATTGACGCTGGTAGAACTCAAATTGAAGCAAACTCTCAAACAGTTCTTGTTATAATTGAAGAGAATAAAAAATTAATTAATTTGACAAGAAAATATAAATTAATGTGATTTTTTAAAAATTGAATACAAAAATGGACTTAATTATGGATTAATTAAAATATTTTTTAATTATATAGTATGTTGACTAAAAACCGAAAAAGAAAATTCAAAGAACTTGAACAAGAACAAGAAGAAAAACACAATCCTCCACATATTAAAATTCAAAATTTTAATAAATTTTTATACTTAGATAATAATGTTATTGGAATTATATTTTCGTGTATAGCCGATGATTTAAATTTCTTATTATATTTACGAAAACAAAAAATTAAACCTTATTATAATCCAATTAAATGGAATAGTATAGATTTTTATCAAGTATCAAGACAAATTGAAAGATTAGAAAGAAATTTTATTATTGAATTCAAAGAATATTTAGATTGGGATGTTATCACTGATATTCAAATAAAAAACCAAGAATTTTTAGAATTTTTTGACAAAAATATAAGTTTTAATTGTATATCAAATAAAATGAGATTTGATGATACATTAGATTATAATTTTTTTTTTAAATATAAAGAACAATTAGATTGGACAAAAATTGCAAGATGGGATTATATTGCAGAAGATTTTATAGATATTTTTCATATTGAATTAGATTGGGAAGTTTTATCTAAACAACAAGGTTTAACTAAATATTTATTAGAAAAATATATTGACAAAATAATACCATCTCAATTACAAACAAATATTAATATTACAGATGCATTAAAGAGAGAAATAATTACACGAAGAGAAGCTATAGATTTAGATAGAGATTTAGAAAGAGAATTAGAAAATATAGATAATGATCAAGAATTTATACCTGAATTAGATGCAGATGAATTATTACCAGAACATTTTCATCCTGAATTTGGTCCACCTAATCAACAAAACGCAGCATATAATGCATTACCAGATGATGATGAAGATTCCGATTTAGATATTCATAATGCTGAAGATGAATATGAATCTGATGAATTTTATGATCATTTACAAGATAATATACCATCAGAAATGACTGGAATTAATATAAATTATACTAGATCACCCCCACTTATTTTGGAAGAAGAAGATATTGATATTTTACCAACTACTAATAATACAGATATTATCATTAATATAATAGATGAAGAACACGAACAAAGTTAAATAAAATTGATTAATGTATTATTTATAATCAAAACTTATTAACTTTTATCCAAACTTTAAAACTTTAAAAACCTTTTAAAACTTTAAAACAACCTTTTTGTTAGTTAAAACAACAAATCATTATGTCCGTTGAAGAATTACAAAAGAGAATTGAAGAATTACAAAAAGAAAGTGATGAATATCAAACTTTATTTGAACAAGCGAGAGAAATATTAGATAATGTTAATCAAGATTTTTCTGTCTGTATGGGTGTAAAATGTTTAGAAATGTTTGATAAAGAAGACGAAGAAAAATGTTATAGAATTGGAAGTTTATATTTTTGTTTAGAATGTGCGAAAAAAGAAGATGGTTATGAAGAAAATAAAAGTGATGATGAAAGTGACAAAGACGCGGCAATTTGTGAAGATTGTAAAGAAATAGTAGATGATTCAGGTTGTTGCCCATCAACTTGTTATGAATGTGATAAAATATATCATTTTAATTGTTGTAGAGGCAATATTAGATATATTGAAAATGAATGTGAAGATTATTGTTACAAGTGTAAAGATTATGGAGCAAGTGATTGTGAAGATAGTGATAGTGAGAGTGAAGAAGAAGAAAAAAATATTAACAAAATGACAGTAAAAGAATTAAAAGCATTATGTAAATCAAAAGGAATTAAGGGATATTCTAAATTAAAGAAACAACAATTATTAGATTTATTGAAACCAAAAGAAGAAGTTGAGGAAGAAGAAAAAATGTTATGCCAATATTGTGAAGAAAGCGTAAATCGTGATGATATTCGGTATATTATGATACTTGGTTATGGTTGTGATTATATTTGTGTAGGATGTATTGAAAAACACCACGAACAGTGTAAGAATTGTAGTAATATTAGAAGAAATGGTGAGGCAATTGATTACGATGATTTTTGTGATAGTTGTCGTCATTGGAACGGTAAAGATTGTGAAGAATCAGAAGAAGAAGAAGAAGAAAATTTATGTGAAAATTGTGAAAAAGAACTTGATAAAGATACTTTCGCTCATTGTGGGCATCATTTTTGTAGTGGTAAAATGTGCGAGGATTGTCATCATGAAGCATTGGATAAGCAGTATGAAGAAGCAACAGAAGAATTATTAAAATTTTTAAATGAATTAAGAGAAAAATATGAAGAATATAAAAAGGAAGAAACAGATGAAGAAAAATTAACAAATAAATTAAAAGAATTATGTGAAGAATATAATTTTGAATTAACTGATTACCAAGATGCAAATGTTTTGGATGAAAATTATATATATGATGAGGGAATTGAAATTGATGAAGATCCTTGGTGTAATAATCATTAATTTATAATTTTTTAAAAACAAGATATAATAATGGACTGAAAAAATTAAAAATCAAAATTGATTTTTATATATTCTATGTAGGTGAAGAAAAAGATGATGTATGGATAGCATATCCGTGGGAAACTGATAATATCAATGAACATCAAAAACATTGTAAAAAATAAAATAAAATTGATTCATATAAATTTCAGTATAAAAAATGTCCAGATCATTATTCCTAATCATCCCAAGTATTGTATTATCACAGGATAGTCAATATTGTAATTGGCTTAATAGTAATATTAATACAGGTGGAGAATATGAACTTGGATGGGCAGATTGTGAACAAACTTGTATTGTAATGGCAAGAGATGCAGGATGCGATATTGCAAATTATGGTGGTGGTGACTGTTGGTGTCAATTTGGATCTGATCAAGGTGAAGATCATAATGGTTGGTATCATAGTTGTTTTTTAGATGAACATTGTGATACTAATGGATATGATTGTGAAACAATGGAATGTGGTGATGATTCTAGTTCAGGTTCATGGTCTTCATCTTCTGATTCAGAAGAGGGCCATGTCAATATTGATGGTCAATATTATTATGATTATGTTCATTTACAAGAATTTGATAATGATTATTGTAATGGATATGAAACATATTCTCAAGATTATCCATCCGGTGAATGTACATGTAATGTGAATCAAGGTTATTGTGTATATCCTTTATATAGTAGTGCTTCTATTGTCGAAGTTAATTTTTATCAGGGATATGATTGTAGCGGTAATGGTGATGTTGAATATAACCAACAATTTCATCTTAATACATGTGATGAAGGAACTTTATTAACAGGTCATCATCATGAGGATCATTATGATCCTGTAGCAGCAATTGTTAGTAGTGTCTGTTCAGTTATTTTTTGTATTGCTTTTGTTTGTCTTTGTAGATATTGTTGTTGTCGTCCAACTACTTTAGTAGTAAATCAAGTAGCGGCTCCACAACCACAACCACAACCACAAGTACAAATGGTTCCAATGCAACAACCTCAAGTACATATGGTTCCAATGCAACCTCAAGTACATATGGTTAATGGACAAATGGTTCCAATGCAACCTCAAGTACCTAATTATGCAGAAGCATCATCGGCACATAGTGGTGAAGTAGTACAACCTGCATATCAGAATTATCCTAATTTAAATTCAGCTCCACAATCAGCTGTATAAATATTTTAATTTTTTATATCTTTTATTAGAATGAATTAATTTAAACATAAATTTATCACCTTTTCTTTTCAAAATAATATCTTGTATGAATTTTTTTGAAAAATTTTTATTATGTTTTAATTTTCCTTCATATAACCAATGATAATTATAAAGAATAAAATTCAAAGAGAGATTTTGATATAAAGAAATATATTTCCAATTTAATTTTTTATGATATTTATATAAAATAGATTCATCAAGTAGAGTATAACGCGAAATTACATCCCATTTTATTTGATTATAAAATAAATCAACAAATTCTAAAGATAGAATTGATTGTCTACATAATTGGTAACAATTGATATTCATATTTTTACTTATATTAAAATGATTTTTTTTAATATAAATTAAAAAAGATGAATTGTTACAAGTATAATCAAATAAAACTGAGATGAGATCATCATAAAGTATAGACATAGTTAAACTATATATTTTCTAAATGAAAAAATTAAATCATAAAAAATTTTTTATAATTTAATTTAACATACTTATTATATTAAAATTTATTGTAGACTAAAAATTATAATGTTGTTGGGATCATTATCTTTTCTTTACGAAAAAATAAAAAAAAAAAATAAAAATAAAAAAAAAAATAAAAAAATTTCAGAAAATATTATAATTTTTTTTATTCAAGAAAATTTCCATGAAAATTCTAAAACATTAATATTTAGTATTTTTCCTACTGTATTAACTAATCTAATAATAAAATTTACTATAATGAATATGGATTCTAAAATTTTATTTTCAAAAGAAGAAGAATATTTAAACAATTTACTATATGATAAAATAGGAAATTTTTCAACTGAGTTATTATTTCGTGCTTCAGAACATAATTTTAATTCCGATATATTTCATGAAAAATGTGATCAACAAGGATCAACACTTGTTGTTATTCAAAATGAATATGATCATGTATATGGTGGATATTCAAATATATCATGGAATAAAAACATTCAAAATCAAATTGATTCAACCGCATTTTTATGGTGTGTAAGACCACGAATGAAAAGTTTTGGATTTAAGAGAAGTGAACAAGTAGGCGAACAAGCAATGTGGAATTATGAAGGATATGGACCTTTATATGGAAAAGGTAATGATTTATGGATTACAAATAAATGTAATGAAAATAAATCATCGGGATATGGTTCTGGGCAATCATTTAATTGTACGGGTAAAGATTATGGTGCTAAAGATGAAATGTTAAATACATATGATCAATGTTATTGTGTAATTCGAGAATATGAAGTATTTAAAATTTATTTATTCAATAAAATTGAATAATAAAATATAATAAGTAAATTAATATGCAACGACAAATGCAACAACAAGACGAAATGGATAATTATTTTCTCCATGGTATAGTATCAACATCTACTTATGAAATAAAAGATTTTGTATTTGAAACGGAATATTGTATGAAAAAAGATAATTATATTACATGGATAGTTCCATTAAATGCAAAGGAAAATGATCTTTTTATTTTTTATAATTCTGATAAAAATGAAAAAATTTTTAAATCAAAAATGAGATTATATGTAATAACTGAAATTATAAGTCCTAATCGTGGATTAGAAGAAAGAAAAGAATATTTTAGAATTCTTAGGCGAAAAAAATGGAATAAACAACAAGTAAAAGGTAAAAATATTTGTAAAATGGTAAATTTTTTTAATAGATTAGATTTTAATTTAATTACGAAAAATGAATATAATAGACATATTACTAATTGTGATTGGAATATGTTTATGCAAAGTACACAAAAATATACAAATATTCAAAAAATTAATTCTTTAAAAAATGCATTAAATCATATTATTTATGATAAAATTAATACAGAGGAAAAAAGATTGAAAAGAGAACAAGATGAAAGATTAGATAAAATTGAACAAGAAATAAGAGAAAGACGACATAATCAAGGGATAATTTCTGCTAATAAAAGATTATCACAACAATTAAATGAAGCAGATATGGAAATTCGAAATAAAAATTTAGAATTACAACGGTTAAGAAGTAGAGGTGTCTATAGAACACCAATTTATCAATTTAATTAATAAAAAAATAAAAATAATATATATTATAACATGAATTATAATCAAAAGGCGTTTATTATCGGTATGATCGGTGATTTTTCATTACAACAAATTGTTAAATATCATCCTAAGGGTGATTTTGCTGGATTAAAATCTTATTTTAAAATACATGGTTCTTTTGAAAGTTTAATTATTGCTGGTGGTATGATGTATTTATTTGGTATTTTATTTGATTTATTAAAACAACCAAAAACTTTCTTTAATATGGTTATTTATGGTACTATTCTCGATATTTTATTTAGACAATTTAGATTATTCCCTTCTTTAGATGGATATTATAATGCTCTTACTGTACCTCAAAGTATTTTATGGGCAATTATTCCTATGAGTTTACCTTTAATT
>ERZ1046367.2183-NODE-2183-length-10552-cov-7.729828_pt1 | contig 10552 bp, 8 predicted proteins | sample MGYA00383091_ERZ1046367 | MGnify/ENA primary metagenome ERZ1046367 (study PRJEB29581, sample SAMEA5548361) | metagenome | biome: marine; feature: coastal; material: water | depth 50 m | study: Short-term variability in the microbial, nano- and picoplankton... | reverse complement strand
TTACCGATTGAGTGACCGGGGCTTTTCCCATTTAGACCTCAATGTGTAAGAGAGGATTTCCATAAAAATGTTATCTGGAATCAGTAAAACCCATAAGGAAGAGAAAGCAAAACTGACCATTTTCCACGGGAAAAACAAAAAAAAATGCGGGCTCAAAGCCCGCATTGCAGAGCCCGTATTCAGTTAGGCGAATTGTACAAGAATTACCTGCCTGATTTCAAGGGAAATCTGGGGGCAGGGGAGACCAGCCAGCAATTTATAAGTCCTTTAAAATATTGGGGATATCATCGACGATCTGGGGATAGGCGTGAAGTTCAGACTCCTGTGTTTTGCGGATTTTAATTTCCACTTTCCCCTCTTCGAGGTTTTTAGGGCCTACGATTATTTGCAAGGGAATCCCTATTAAATCAGCATCTTTCAGTTTGCCCCCCAATCGATCCTGGCGATCGTCGAGAATCACTTCGACTCCCATTTCCTTGAGTTGGGTATAAATGGACTCGCAGGTATTTTTTAAATCGTCATTTTTGAAGTTTACCGGGATAATTATGACCTCGAAAGGAGCCAGATTGCGAGGCCAGACAATTCCTTTTTCATCGTGGTTTTGTTCGACGGAGGCGGCTGCTGTTCTGCCGACACCAATTCCGTAACATCCCATTATCATTGGACTTTCTTTGCCATTATTGTCCAAATATACGGCTTTCATCGCTTCAGAATATTTTGTGCCAAGAATGAAAATATGACCGACTTCTATTCCGCGTTTCACCTGATATTTTCCCTCATCGCATTTGGGGCAGGGGTCGCCAGCGAGAATGCGCCGTAAATCACCAAATTTGCTTACCTTAAGATCGCGTTCGACCTGAACTCCTGTGAAATGGGTATCGGCTTTGTTAGCACCTGTGACAAAGTTTTTCAAAGCGGTGATCTCCTGGTCGGCATAGATCGGGATATTCAATTCAACGGGACCGATGTATCCACAAGGCAACCCTAGTTGCTGATCGATTGTTTTTTCAGCCGCAGGCAGCAACCATTCGCATCCAATCAGGTTTTTCATTTTTATGAGGTTGATTTCATGGTCACCACGAATCAGTCCGGCGACCAGTCCATTTTCGTTTTCCAATAAAATGGTTTTGACAATCTGTTCGCGTGGCAATTTGAGAAATTCTGCAACTTCTTCGACTGATTTTTTACCGGGGGTGTGAATTTCTTTGCGGTCTTCTGTGCCGTTTGTCGATGTCGATGCAGATCCTGGATGAGACTCTGCAAGTTCCATATTGGAGGCATAGCCACACGCTTCGCAGAAAGCTATTTCATCTTCACCAGAATCTGCCAGCACAGCGAACTCGTGGGAAAAGCTTCCACCAATGGTTCCAGAATCTGCCTGTACCTGTTTGAACTCTAAACCACAACGTGTGAAAACATTTGCATAAGCTTTGGCCATTTGTGCGTAAGTTTTTTGCGTATCGGCTTCATCGGTATGGAAGCTATAGGCATCTTTCATCATAAATTCTCTGCCCCGCATGATTCCGAACCGGGGGCGAACCTCATCGCGAAACTTGGTTTGTATCTGATAAAGAATCACAGGAAGCTGGCGGTAAGACTTGACGTCTTTGCGTATGATGTCGGTGATGACTTCTTCATGCGTGGGGCCATAGCAGAATTCGCGGTCATGCCGGTCTTTGAATCTCAAAAGTTCTTTGCCATAAAAATCCCATCGTTTGCTTTCCTGCCATAACTCGGCAGGTTGGATGCTGGGAAGGAAAACCTCTTGACCGCCAACCTGATCCATTTCTTCGCGAATTATGGCTTCTACTTTTTTTAAAACCCGCAACCCCAATGGAAGAATGGAGTAAATGCCTGCAGCAAGCTGTCGGATCATTCCAGCACGCACCATCAACTTGTGGCTGGCAACTTCAGCGTCGGCAGGGGATTCTTTTAATGTAGGGATCAGTAGTTTTGAGAAGTACATTTTTTTCTCAGGGGTTATTTAGGGAAGCGTGATTTTATGCGCTAAAAGATTTTTCAGCAAGAGCAATGTGTTCGGCGTTGTGGATTTCCAGCCAACCTTTATGTATTTCCATAAAATGGACGACAAAACCGAGATCGATCATTTCCTGTATGAGGTCGGTAAAGTTGAATCGCGATATGTCTTCAGACTCCTGAAATTGCCCTTTGTAGTTTTTAACGACATCATTGTAGGTTTCGATTAATTGTTCTGCACCTGTTTTGCTAAATCGTGCAAGTCCTATGAATTCATGGCTGGCAGTTTCCGGATTTATTTTGCTGCCAATTTTTGCGACCACATTTTCACTGGCAAAACGTATCTCTCTACGTGCGGGTTTGTTCTGGTGTTTGCCGATGATAAAATCGAGAATATTTCCTTCTTGAGGTTCATGGTATTGGGTGGAATTGTCTGCCACCAGAATGATGTCTTCCCGTCTCTCCATCAATTTTTTTATAATGGCGTCTTCCATAAGAATATCTGAGTAGAGCATGATGAACCCGTTGTGCATTTTTTCTTTAGCAACAAATAAAGAATTGAGAGCAGAGCCATTTTTGAAATCGGGGTTCTCGAGAATGCTGATTCCTTCTGCCTTCACCTGGTCCCGGCCGTAGCCTGCGATAACGGTGATATCCGCCAGATTGCCATTGTTTAAAGTCTGGATCTGATGGTCAAGAAGTGTCTTCCCGGAGATTTCGAGCATCGCCTTCGGTTTTCCGTTGAGCGTTTTCTTAAAGACAGGGTCTTCTCCAGCCGCAGGAATGATGACAGGAACGTTAGTGGTTTGTTCGTTTTCCTGATCCTTTTCTTTAACATCCAGAAACCCTACTGTTTTAAAAATTTCCCTTACGGTGCTGCAAAGAGGGTCTGCTTCGAAGGATCGCTGATCGCGTAGGATTGTTTTCGCTGTTTCCATCATTGCTTTGTATGCGCTTCGTAGCAAATGGTTCGCGTGAATGATGATGCGGAATCCGGCAGCACTCAATTCATCTTCATTGGTTTGGTTGTAAGTCGTAGGTACGCATACTAGTGGTTTATTTAAATTCAATTGTTTGCAAATATCTTTGTAGTGTTCTGCAAACTCAAAAATTTCATCAGCCGATTTGGACTTGGAATGGATCATGATTCCATCCACTCCCGCGCGCAGATAAATTTCCGCTCTGTTTACTGCATCTTCCATGGGTTTTCCTGCGATAAGACTTTCGAGTCTTGCGATGACCATAAATTCGTCGGATATTTGAACGCTTTTGCCGCGGCGAATTTTTTGAGCAAAGACTTCGGGATCTTCAAGGTTTTGTTGTACCCCTGTCTCTAGACTGTTTCTTTTTGGAAACACCTTATCTTCAATGATGACAGCAGACACACCCGCTCTTTCCAGTTTGGATACGGTATATTCAAATGCGTTGGCATCTCCTCCCGTATCACCGTCTACAATCATGGGCTTGTTGGTGACAGCAAGAATTTCATTGATGGTTTGTAGCCTCGAATCAAAAGTGACCACTTCAATATCTGGATGCCCTTTTGACGCGGAGTCTGTGAGGCTACTCTCCCAGAGAGCATCGAACTCACGAATGACGGATCTGCCTTCAGATTCACCTTTAACCTGAATATTATTGGCAATGATTCCGCTCAAACCGTTATGAGCTTCAAGGACGCGAACGGTATGGCCTTTTTCCAGCAGGGCCTTTAATTTTCCTCTACGTTGTTCAGGGAGTGTGTTGTTAAGAAGGGTCATGTGTGCTGCTTTCTAGTTCAAGATGCTCTCGAATCCATGATGCGACATAAATATTTTCGAGATCAAAGTTTTTTAATGTTTTAAGTATGACTTCGGCTTGTTCCTGAAGTGAGAGATTTTTATCCAGAAGGATCAGATCTTTCCCATTCATTTTGCAGTATCCGCTTTGTATTTGAAACTCCTGATCGTTGAGGTCAGTGATTTCAATTTCAATCGCTAATTTCCCCGTAACGCTTTTCAGGTCTTCTATTTTGTTTTCTACATCCTGCATGGTGGATGGGATCTAGAGTGGAATGGAGATCAACTGACAACTCTCATAATGTCGTTGTAAAAAGCAAATACCATAAGACTGATTAGCATGAAGAGTCCTACTTGTTGCGCTCGTTCTCTATTTTTTTCGCTGACTGGTTTCCCTTTTAGAATTTCAATCAGGAAAAAGAAAATATGGCCTCCATCCAATACTGGGATCGGCAACAGGTTTAAAAGACCTAAGTTGATACTCAGTAATGCTGTGAGTCGAATCAGTTCATTAAAGCCTTGTTCGGCTTGCTCTCCGTATATCTGGAAAATCAGTATAGGGCCACCAATGGAATCGGCTGGGATAGAGCCCAGTATCATTTTTTTTATGCTCACTGTGATCAGAAAAATTAATTTCCATGTTTCTTCACAAGCTCTGTTAAAAGCTCCGAGTAGACCATACTTTTCCTGGGTCATCTCCCCGCTCATTCCGATGCCCAACAGTCCTATTTCAATTTCGTTGCCTTGCAAGTCTTTGGTAGTTTTTGCTTCTGGGGTTATTTTAAGTAGAACTTCAGTGCCATTTCTTAGCACGTGAAATGTCAATTCCTGTCCGGGTTTGTCTATTGCCGCAATTTTTAAGTCCCCCCATCCAAATATTTCAGTTCCGTCCACTTTTAGAAGAGTATCTCCCTCCTGAATTCCAGCCCGGGCTGCAGGGGTGCCTTCTTTTACCAGTGTTATAGTTCTAACGAGAGGGGTGATGCCTATGAGGCCTACCGATTCTTTGTCTCCAAATAAGTCGGTTATTTGCTCTGCAACTGGAGCAATGGGAACCTGGATGATATTGCCGCTTCTTTCTACTTTAAAATCCAAGGAGCGGCCTGGAGATTCGTGGACTCTTTTTTGCAGCTGCTCCCAATAAAAAATTTCTTCATCGCCAATAGCCAGAATGCGATCTCCGGTTTGCAGACCCGCTACAAGTGCAGGAGATTCGTCATTCACGGTGCCGACAACCGGGGACAAAGCAGGCACGCCCATTAGGTAAACGAAATAATAAATGCCGATAGCGAAAAGTATGTTGAAAAGGGGGCCGGCAAAGGCAATGCCAAGACGATGACCCACTGGGGCAGCGGAAAAAGACCCTTTTTCATCAGAATCGGATTCTTCAGCTTCTTCTCCCTTCATTTTCACATAGCCGCCAAGAGGGATAGCTGCAATCAGGTATTCGGTACCCCCCTTTGTGAAGCCTACGATTTTGGGTCCGAACCCAAGGGCAAATTTTTCTACCACCACGCCGAATTTGCGCGCGGCGAGAAAATGCCCCAGTTCGTGGACAAAAATGAGGGCGGCGAGTCCTGCTAAAAAAGCCAGCATCTTGGTGCTGAAATCAAAAATTGCATCTAAAGGTAATACAGATAGTTCGAACATTTTTTAATGGGGTTTTATGTAGTCCAAGACCTCTACATTTGCAGGCGCTTGAAACTGAAAGGTTTTCTCAGGAATTTCTCTATTTGTTTTTATGTTACTGAAACGAATTTCTGTTTTGTTTCCTAACTTATCATACACGGTTGACCCGGTAATCTGGTAGTTTTTCTTATCTGCGAATAATTGTAAACGTGTCAGAGCCTGGTCGTCTGCTTTCGGGGTGAGCGTTATGCGAATAGGATCTTTATCTAGATTCACACTTTCAACATTGAAGGTTTGCATCAGCTTCCCTTTTCCGGCTAAAAATAGAGCGGGAGTGTTTGATGAATAGATACTTTCAATGGGTACCTTGGTGGCCTGTTCTTCATCAGGGACATAAAGCCAGAGTGTGCTTCCATCGCTGATCAAAATCTGAGTGTCAGGTGCGCCATAACTCCATTTCATCTTCCCCGGTTTTTTAATAATGACTGTTCCTTTTACATCCTGCGTTTTGTCCATCATTTTGATGTAGGATTTTTGGATAAACTCAGCTTCATAGGTCAGGACTTTTTCGTAGTTCTTCTGGACAGCATCCAAGGCATGTTGCTCGGGGGTTTCAGCATGACTCAGGTTGCCACTCAGCAGGATAAAAATAAATACTATGGAATTTCTAAAATAGACCAATTTAATTTTCCCTGGTTTTTCGTACAACTCGTCGGCCAGAAAACTCAAGGCGGTCTTCTATTATTAATCGAATGGCCTCGGGATAAATGATGTGCTCTTGTTCTAATATTCTGTCAGAAAGCGATTGTGTGTCGTCTGCATCGAGAATGGGTACAACGGCTTGTGAAATAATTGCGCCACCATCGACCTCCTCATTTACAAAATGAACGGTGCAGCCGGAAAATCTCACTCCATGTTGTAGTGCTTTTTCTTGCACATTCAACCCTGGAAAAGCGGGAAGCAAGGAGGGGTGTATGTTGATAATTTTCCCGGAAAAAGCTTCGATGAATTTTTTTCCTAGTATGCGCATGAAACCCGCAAGACAAATCAAATCGATAGATTTGGTTTGTAAAAGTTCAATCATTTGCTTTTCATAATCATCGCGGCTGGAGAAACTTTTGGGATCAAGAAAAATACTTTCCAATCCGTGTTTTTTACCGCGTTGCAAAGCATACGCATCTGGCACATTGCTCAAAATCAGAGAAATCTCTGCTGCCAGATTATTTTTTTCTATGCTGTCAATAATAGCTTGCAGATTTGAGCCGCGGCCGGAAACTAAAACGGCAAGTTTAAATTTTTCCGATGGCATTTGAAAATAGGTGTTTTATTGTAGATGACAGAAGAGGTTCGGTGATTATTACTACTTAGCTTAGCATTAACCCTTGTTTTAAATCAACGATTTCCCGGTTCTTCGAAAACAGGAGTGTTTGCTATGGTTATTTTGCAAATTATTGATAGGTGCTTAATAATTTTTTCCAGAAAAGCATAAAATAAGGATTGTATCGTAGCTAAATAGGCTATAATTTTTGCAATCATAATGAATATAGATGTTTAAAAAGAGAACTGTGACCTTTTTGTGTCATTTTCCTTTGTTTTGAGGTGTTTTTATCTTCAAGTTAGAAATTCTATTTTGGAACCCCCCTCGGTGAAGGCGTTGCTAAAATTATTTAATAGATTGTTATTTTCTGCGTTTTTATTTTTTTTAGTGCCTGCTATGGCATTTGCAGGACTGGATGAATCCTTTTTGCAAGCGGTTTATGAGGGCGATAGTAAAGAGGCCGAGTCGCTTCTAAATTTGGGAGCAAATATTGAGTCGCGCACTCAAAAGGGAAGTACGGCATTGATAGTTGCGTCGGCACGGAACGATTCTGAAATGGTCCGCTTTTTACTAAGCCGAGGTTCGAGAGTTAACTCTCTTAACCGATACGATGATACAGCCTTATTGCTTTGCTCCACACGTGGCAATACACGTTGCGTTAAAAGTCTAATTGAAGAAGAAGTGGATTTGAATGCACGGAATATGCATGGCTGGAGCCCACTTGCCAGAGCAGCACGTTATGGGCATTTGGAAACGATGCAGTTATTGCTCGAGCATGGCGCGAATGTAAATATCCAATTGAACGATGGTGCCACGCCGTTACTGATCGCTACGGGTGAAGAGCATTCGGGTGCCGTCCACCTTTTGCTGAGCAACGGGGCAGATATCCATTCTAAAAACTATGATGGTATACAACCTATCTTGCTTGCTGTTCTTACGGGTCGGAAAGATATCGTTGAGCTTCTCATTTCAAAGGGCGCTGATCCTAACTCACGAAATGCTTTTGGAGACCCACTTTTATTTTTAGCCATTGAACGAGATTTCGCAGATTGCGTTGAATTACTTCTGAACTTGGGGGTCGATGTGAATGCCCTTAGCCCAAAAGGTTGGACACCCCTTATGCATTCGGCAAAGTTTGGGCGGATTCGGACCGCAAAAGCTTTAATCGAAAAAGGCGTAGATGTGAATTCCACCAGTAAAGGTGGGGCTACTTCATTGATGATCGCTTCCGAACGTGGCGAGTTGGAAGTTGTTAAGTTGCTGGTAGAACATCAGGCCAATGTGAATGCAAAAAGCAAGAATGGCACCACCCCTATTATTAGTGGGGCCGCAGGAGGGCATGAAAATGTTGTCGCGTATTTGCTCGATAAAGGCGCCAAGCTTCACATGACAATAAAAAACGGGTCGACTGCCTTGATGGTCGCTGCAGAGAGAGGCCACTTAGAAACTGTAAAGGTATTGATGAAGCAGGGGGCAAATGTTCAGGCTCGCAGTAAACGAGGTTGGACCCCATTAATGGTTGCCGCCGCCGGAGGGCATACTGAAATCACTCGCCTTTTTCTGGATGAAGGTGCTAAGTGGGATGTTAAATCGAAAGCCGGTTGGACGGCTCTCAAGGTAGCTCTCAAATTGGGTAAGAAAGAAGTGGCTCAGCAATTGAGGGAATTCGGAGCAAATAAATAATAGAGTTAGTTTTTCTCGATTAAGCTCTCACGGACCTTTTTAAGAAGGCCGACATTCTGTGTGTGTCCAGACTTATGGGCTTTTATTTTTCCACGGATGGGTTTTCCTAATAAATAAAAGTCTCCCAATATATCGAGAATTTTATGACGTGCAAACTCATCTTCGAAACGCAACTTGGTGTTTATAACCTTTTTGTCCCCAAGCAAAATAAAATTGTCGAGTTTTCCTCCTGAGGCATAACCCATTTTAGTTAACTGCGCGACCTCTTCCATGAACCCGAAAGTTCGAGCTGGGGCGATTTCTTTTTTAAAGCTTTCATCGCCATCAAATTCATAGGTGAAATCCTGCACTCCTATCGGTTCAGGGTATTCCATGTGGTAGCTGACTGAAAATTTTTCACTGGGTTCGATAGAAATATAAGGTTCACCTTTTTCCTTGTCACCAAAAGAATAACTTTTGTCGATCACAATCTCTTCATAGAAGTCGTCCTGGTCTTCAAACTCTCCATCTTCTAGGAGTTCGCAAAAATCTTTAGCCGAACCATCCATCACCGGTGCCTCATCCCCAATTTTTATAAGAAGGTTAGTGACTCGGTACATATGTAAAGTTGCCATAATATGTTCAATGGTTCCAACTGAGTTCACACCTTTTTTCAGGCAGGTGGAATAATCTGTGGATTGAACATTTTCTAATTGCGCAGGGATGGTTTTTCCGGATGCGATATCACCAAAGATAATTCCGCTTCCAGGAGGCATGGGTTGTAGAATCAGTCCGGTTTTTATGCCTGAGTGCAAGCTACTTCCACAAAGAACGACACTGCGTTTTAAAGTCCGCTGCGGATATCTTTTTTGAGAGGGGGGGGCTTCACTCTCCTGCATCTCGATTGAATGGTATTTGAGTTTTTTCTGGAATTGTTTTTTGCTGGTTTTTAAAATTTTACAGGTTTCATCAATGTCCCAGTTGTTTCGTTTTAAATGGTGGAGAATAAAATGTTTTTCCCAGATTGATTCGGCTTCTTGCAGTGACTCAGCTTCGTTTAATGTTGTTATATCAATTTGGTTTTGTGGTTTCCAAATCTCAAGTGGTAAGTCATGAACGCTAATGGTTTGCTGGTTAACGCAGGTCTGTATAAGTTTTTCCAAAACACCATGAAGCTCTTTAATGTTTCCTGGCCAGCTATAACCACAAAGTGCTGTTAGAACCTCTTCATCTATTTCTGGGATAAGCGTGTGACGCCTTGCTTCTTCCAAGTAGTCCTTCGCAATCAAGGAAATGCTGGCTGTTTGATTTCTTAAAGGGGGAATGAGAAGACTGGTATCTTTGAAAGCATCTAGCAGGCTCTGGTGGAACTGTCCTTTGGCTGCTAATTCATCAAGGTTTTTCGAAGATGATGCAAATAGCCGGATGGGTAAAAACTCAAAGCTTGTATCAGGAAGGTTGGTGTTTTGTAACGCTTCCGCGAGTTTTTCCTGAAGCCCCTTACTGAGAGATTCAATATTACTTAGATAAACAACCTTTTCCCCAGAGGTGGACTGGGTTTTGTTGTCTTTTCTTTTGAAAAGTTGCGATTGGATAGCCTGTTTTTGTCTGAACAAACAATTTAATTTTATAAAAGGTCGATCGCCTTTTCTACTTTGAGCATGAATGGTTTGTGCGACAGATTCTTTACCCGTCCCGGTTTCACCCAATAACAAAACGGGTTCCATGGACTTTGAAAATGCTTTGATGCCTTTTTTGACTTCGACCATCGATTCAAAACAAACTGGAAGTTCTTTCGAGGTCTGAGAGGGCTTGGTCTCTGTAAATGGAACTGTGTTTTCTGCATGGAGGGCATTTTCAACGGACTCGGTGATTCGGTCGAGAGAAAACGGTTTTTCTATAAAGTCTTGAGCGCCCAGCTTTGTGGCTTTGACTGCGGTATCTATAGTGCCATGCCCCGACATGATTAAAACTTTTACTCCGGGGTTGTAAGTTTTTAAGGTTTTTAACACTTCAATCCCATCCATACCGGGAAGCCATATATCGAGTAACACCAGATCAGGAGGGTCTTTTTGAATTATTTCCAAGGCCTCTACACCGTCATCGGTCATAGACACTTCATAGCCTTCGTCAGACAGTATCCCGGTGAGAGAACTGACAATATTTTTTTCGTCATCAACGATAAGAATGC
>ERZ1046367.2182-NODE-2182-length-10552-cov-17.128322_pt1 | contig 10552 bp, 4 predicted proteins | sample MGYA00383091_ERZ1046367 | MGnify/ENA primary metagenome ERZ1046367 (study PRJEB29581, sample SAMEA5548361) | metagenome | biome: marine; feature: coastal; material: water | depth 50 m | study: Short-term variability in the microbial, nano- and picoplankton... | reverse complement strand
TTTCCTGCCTTAAAATCTAAGATACGGTAAGCACCGCTTCCCAGAGGTGGTTCCAAAGTCGATTTGGAAAAATCTTTTCCTTCCCAATAATGTTTGGGCAATACCGGAAGCTGTCCGGTAATCAAGACCAGTTCACGGTTAGTCGTACCTTCACGGAACTGAAATTTTACCCTGCGGTCACCTAGGTCTTTGACTTCAACAATGTCTCCATAATATGATTTGTAAAAAGGTGCTCCTTTTTCCAGCAGAATGTTGAAGGTGAAAATTACGTCTTCAACCTTGATTGGCTCTCCATCGTGAAATTTGGCTTTTGGATTGAGGTGGTAAATAACCCATGTCCTATCTTCTGGATACTCAATTTCATCGGCAATCAAGCCGTATTCGGTAAAAGCCTCATCGGAAGAACCAGTTGTCAGTGTTTCGTAAATCATGCCCAATCCATCCGCGGAAACGCCTTTGGAGATGAATCCGTTGAAACTGTCGTAAGTGCCGATGGAATTCAAACGTACAGAACCGCCTTTTGGAGCATCCGGATTTACATATTCAAAATGGCTAAAGCCGTCCGGATATTTAGCTGATCCGTTCATTGCAATTGATGAAGCTTTGATAAGATCAGTAGCGCCAACAACAGTAACGCTACCGCCTATCATGAGACTGGCTAGGGGGAAAAATATTATTATTTGACGGAAAATATTCATTGTTGAGTTGTTGGATGAGGTTATTCTTGAAATAAAGGCAGAAAGCCATTTTTTGCTAAAACTGAAAAACAGTTATATCTTCTACCGGAGAACTGTTTATCTCAAGACCAAAATAATAAAATCAACATATGTCTGGCTGATCCAGTTGAAAGCAGACTTAGATAGCGTTTGAATTTTCACTGCTGGGCTTGACTTTAGCAATGTACGGTAAGGTGGTTTTAAGGTTTTTTCACGGTATTTAATTAATGTTAACTTTAATATGTTCGGGTAATCGTAGTACTAAAATTTTTTCAAAATCTCTGTGGTATCCAACTATATTTTCGTTAAACTGTAATGTCAAAGCAGATTCTTCAGTTACAGTTGTAAAACTCAGATAATGAGTTGTATGTGGAGGCGCAAAGCCTTGTATTATCAATTGAAATTTCCCGTTATCACGTTGATCAAAAACAGGCTGCCCGAGCTTCCACTTTTCCGGAAGATGGAGATTGAGCTGCTTAATGTCTGTTGAAATATTAAAACTTCCATTGTGATCTTTGTAAAATGGCCGCCTCGTCCAGACAAAGAGAGCTAAAATGGCCAGGACAATTGCAGTTCCACCGGTAATCTTCCATTTTTGTTGTTTAGAAAAAGCTGAAACGGGATTGTTTTCTGTCCGCGGCGGTTGAAATACGAAATAATAAAGCGCCATGAGAGTCAACCATACTATACCTAAAGACCAAAGAGCGTCGCTCAAAAAGTGGCCGCCCTGCGCGATACGGGCAATGCTCATTAGTATTCCATAGGCCAGTCCCACAGACAATGAAGAAAGTGCAAACTTTCGTGATCTCCGCCAGAAAACAATTCCACTAGTCAAGGTAAAGGCGATTGAACAATGTCCGCAGGGGAAAGAGTGTCCTCGTCCAGGCAGCCCGGCTTTCAGGACTGGTTTATATTCCCAGGCTCCGTTGAACTGTGTGATTTCACGTGGCCGCGGTCTTCCTGTATGATCCTTGAAAACTACATTTACAAATAGAACTGAAGCGATGAACGGAGTTAATGTGCATATCAATAAGTAAGGTCTGAGCGTAGCTCGCGCAGGGTCAGTGCGAGATAATATCCAGCTCACAAAACACAGAATAGATAAAACAATTCCCGGCGCTACTCCATAGTCGTAAAGCCAGTTCCAGGGAAAGCTATCGGCTAAAAACCAGCCGTTTTCAGTGGAAAAAAACTGAGCCGAGAAACGACGGTCAACATCATTTGCTTCTCCCCAGAGTGTAAAAACCAATAAAAAAATGAGCAACACGGAAATCAGTAATATTCCACGGACTACAAAAAAACGCGGATCAGCCTTTGTATCTGATTGATTTGAGGTCAAATTCACTTAGAAAATATAGAAAAATGTAAAAAAATCAACAGTGGGGAAAATTCATAGTTTTTACTTATGGAATATTAGCAAACAGTATCAAAATGAGCCAGACAACTTTTTATGATTTCATATGTATACTTGCTTTTATGAAACAGCGATTGAGTTTCTGCTGAGTTTATTAAAATTTAAACCTCCAATAATTAAGATTTAAAGTCCACCTATTTTTCTAGCAGAAGAGTCCTAAGTAGAAAAGCCATTTTAGCTTAGAGAGGATTATAATGCTTTTGGTTTGCAGTAAAACCTTGTTGTGATAGAATGCCCTGAATTAGCGAAAATCAACGCATTCAAGGTATGCTTGTAAGAACTATTCAGGGAAAGTATTAAACTTTTGATTTTAAAGAAAATATTCACCAGCTAAAATAATGTCTGTTATGGAAAAACGATCTGTGTCACTTGATGATAAGTACACATTGAGAAAAGGTCATGCATTTATGACAGGAATCCAGTCTCTGGTGCGTTTGCCTATGGTGCAGCGTGAACTTGATCTTAAGGCTGGACTTAACACGGCAGGTTACATCAGTGGTTATCGCGGTTCGCCACTGGGTGGATATGATCAGCAATTGGAACGGAACAAAAAACTGCTCGATGAATTTCACGTTAAATTTCAGCCAGGAGTGAATGAGGATCTGGCCGCAACCGCACTTTGGGGAACACAGCAAACAGAGCTGGGTGGTGAAGGCAAATATGATGGAGTTTTTGGAATTTGGTATGGTAAAGGCCCCGGGGTTGATCGTTCAGGTGATGTACTGCGACACGCTAATTATGCGGGGACATCAAAGTTCGGTGGTGTTCTGGCTTTGATGGGGGATGATCATACATGCGAATCTTCCACTACTTGTCATCAAAGTGAGTTAGCAATGGTAGACGCCATGATACCAATTCTTAATCCCTCTGGAGTTCAAGAAATAATAGACTATGGGATAATAGGTTGGAAGCTTTCTCGATATAGTGGATGTTGGGTTGGTTTAAAGTGTGTTCATGATACAGTTGAATCAACTGCTTCAATAAATGTTGATGTTGATCGAATCAAAATTGAAACCCCAAATAATTTTAATTTACCCACAGATGGTTTAAATATTCGTTTTCCTGACACACCACAAGCTCAGGAGAAAAGAATACACGAATACAAGATTGATGCAGTACGTGCATTTTGTAGGGCAAACAAACTGGATCGTGAGGTTTGGCAGGGTGGAAGTGCGAAAATAGGTATTGTTACTGTTGGGAAATCATATCTTGATACTCAACTTGCCTTTGAAGAACTGGGAATTGACGAAACGGAAGCAGAGCGTCTGGGTGTGAGTCTTTACAAGGTCGCTATGCCCTGGCCTCTTGAACCGCGAGGGATACTTGAATTTACCAAAGGGCTGGATTTGATTATTGTAGTTGAGGAAAAGCGGGCTCTAATTGAACCACAAATAAAAGAATTCCTTTACGATCTTTCCAACCGTCCAAAAGTGATAGGAAAAACAGATGAAACTGGAGAACCATTGTTTCGAACTGCTGGAGCGCTAGATCCTAACCACATTGCCGTAACTATTGCTCGCAGAATTTTGGCTTTTCGGACAGATGAAAAGCTAACAAAACGTATGCAGGAAATGGAATCCCGCATGGATTCATCTCTTTTACCGAAAGAATTAATGGTTAGGCAGCCGTATTTTTGTTCCGGTTGTCCTCACAATACTTCTACTGTCGTTCCAGAAGGCAGCATTGCAATGGCAGGAATCGGCTGTCATTACATGGCACAGTGGATGGAACGTAATACCCTTGGATTCACTCACATGGGCGCAGAAGGTGCAAATTGGGTGGGGCAGTCGCCGTTCAGTACACGGAAGCATATTTTTCAAAATATCGGCGACGGAACGTATTTTCATTCTGGTATTATGGCTATCCGTGCCGCAGTTTCTTCCGGAATAAACATTACCTACAAAATTTTATTCAATGACGCAGTTGCCATGACTGGAGGTCAGGGTTTTGACGGGCCGATGTCTGTGCAGAGCATTATTCAGCAAATGTTCGCGGAAGGAGCAAAACAAGTGACTGTAGTAAGCGATGATCCGGACAAGTTTACTCAAAGTTCCGGAATTCCGCCAAACGTGAAAGTCTATGACCGCAAGGAGCTTGATTTTGTGCAGCGTGAAATGCGTGAAATAGAGGGAGTGACTGTACTGATTTACGAACAGGTTTGCGCAGCAGAAAAACGAAGGCGCCGCAAACGTGGGATGATTCCCGATCCGCCGCGTAGAATTTTCATCAATGACGATGTCTGTGAAGGCTGCGGAGACTGCGGTGTTAAATCGAATTGTGTTTCGGTATTGCCGCTTGAAACCCAGTTTGGACGTAAACGTGTGATTGATCAGTCTGCCTGTAACAAAGATTACAGTTGTGTCAATGGATTGTGCCCAAGTTTTGTGAGTGTAGTCGGCGGGAAAATGCGTAAAAATTCGCCTTCAGACAATATTAACGATACTTGGAGCTCTTTGCCTGATCCTGTACTTCCGCAAATAAACGGTACTTATAACATCGTTTTGACCGGTGTAGGCGGAACAGGACTTGTCACGGTCGGAGCATTGCTGGGCATGGCAGCGCATATTGAGAATAGAGGTGTCGGTATTCTTGACATGATCGGACTTGCCCAGAAAGGTGGGGCGGTTTTATCTCATCTGCGTATCGGAAACAGTCCGGAGGATATACACTCACCACGGATTGCATCTCAGGGCGCGGATTTGGTGATAGGCGGTGATCTGGTGGTGACAGGTGGTCAAAAAACATTATCTGTAATTAAGTCCGGACATACAAAACTTGTGGTTAACAGCTATGAGTTAATTATCGGTGATTTTACTAAAAATGCGGATATGCTTTTTCCAAGCCTGAAAATCAAACAATCCATTCTGGAAATTGCCGGAAAAGATCATACAGAATTCCTGGACGCCTCACGACTTGCAACTGCGCTAATTGGAGACACGATTGCAACCAATATTTTTATGTTGGGTTTTGCTTATCAACGTGGACTGATTCCGCTGGAACAAAGTTCTATTGAAAAAGCAATTGAAATCAATGGTTTGTCAGTTGAAGTCAACAAGCTGGCATTTCTCTGGGGACGTCGAACTGCGCACGACGGAAAGCGTGTTAGCGAGTTAACTTCGTCTATCGTAGCAGGATTTGGTCTTAAAGATCCGCCAGAAGGTTTGGATGAACTAATCCAGCACCGTGCGGATGTACTGAGGGATTATCAAAACAAATCTTATGTTCAGCGCTATCTGCATTTAGTGGAGCGAGTAAGGACACTCGAAATTGACCGTGTTCCCGGAAGTACAGAATTTACTGAAGCAGTTGCCTCTTATTATTTCAAATTACTGGCATATAAAGACGAATATGAAGTTGCGCGTCTTTACACGAATGGTGATTTTATGCACAAAATAAAGGGTCGTTTCGAAGGCGATTATAAGTTGAAACTGCATTTGGCCCCCCCTTTGTTTTCACGCCGAGATGTTCACAGCGGAGAGCCTGTCAAAACCGCTTATGGAGCGTGGATTTTGTCTGCGATGAATTTGCTGGCACGTTTCAAGTTCTTGCGTGGAACTGCTTTTGATCCATTCGGAAAGACCGCGGAGAGGAAAATGGAGCGTCGTTTGATTGAGGAATATGAACAAATAATTGAGGAACTGCTTCGAGGACTCTCTAAGAAAAATCACGCTCTGGCTGTTGAAATTGCAAGAATTCCGGAACAGATTCGCGGTTATGATCTGGTCAAACAGAAACACGTTGTATCCGCAAAGTCGCAGGAGAATGATCTGCTGAAGGAATTTAGATCAACTATGGGAAATTCAGCTGCTATGAAAAGCGATGAAACAGTCAGTTGATTCTTCTGAGTCTTAATTTAAGGATTGTTTAGGTATGACTCAGATTTTTCCAGATTGTATCAACCTGTAACTTGCTTATTTCTTCCATATGTTTCAGTGAGCTGCACAATCCAATGTTGATTAAGATCCTTCATTTGCCACGATCTGCAGCGCCAGCCCCAGTTTTTTCCTCCTGAAGTTCCGGGAAGATTCATTCTGCAGTCATCTCCCAAACCCAGCAAATCCTGTAACGGAGCAAGAGCAAAGACCGCAGTGGAACTCCAGGCGAGACGCATCAATTCGTAACCAACGCTGTCCTCCTGAACATTTTTGCTCAAGTAGACTTGCAAACGTTCTCTTTCCAACTCGCTAAGTTCTCTAAACCAGCCCAGACTTGTATTATTATCATGGGTTCCACAGTAGACAACGGTATTTGAGTTTTCGTAGTTGTGAGGCAGATATGCGTTGTTTTCATCCGAAAAAGCAAACTGCAAAACTTTCATTCCGGGAAAACCACATTTTTCCCGTAAGAGATTCACCGCCGGAGTAATCAAGCCGAGATCTTCCGCTATTATCGGAAGTTCACCCAACTCTTTGAACATTTCTTCAAAAAATTGCAGCCCAGGCCCTTGTTTCCACTCGCCTTCTGCAGCAGTTGCAGCATCTGCGGGGATTTCCCAATAATTTTCAAAACCACGAAAGTGGTCGACACGTACAAAATCAAATTGCTCAAGAGTATAACGCAGCCGGTTTTTCCACCAAGTGTAACCGTCTTTACGCATTTCTTCCCAGCGGTAGAGCGGATTTCCCCAATGCTGTCCCGTTTCACTGAAATAGTCCGGAGGAACTCCTGCAACTGAGTTAAGCTGCTGATTAGCATCAAGTTTAAACAATTCCGGATTTGACCAGACTTCCGCACTGTCGTAGGCAACAAATATTGGCAAATCACCAATTATTCTTATCCCCTTTTGATTAGCGTACTTACGGAGAGCTCCCCACTGTCTGAAAAATTGCCACTGTACAAATTTTTGAAAAGATATTGCTAATGCATGCTTTTCCCTGAACTTCTGTATTTCAAAACTATCCCTGAACTTCCAACCTTTGTCCCAGTTAATCCAGCTCAAGCCACCTGAAATTATTTTCATTGCGGCAAAGGTAGCATATTCCTCCAGCCAGAAAGCTGTATCCGCACTCCATTGTTCAAAGAATATTCTTTGCTCTGCAGTTGAATTTATTTCAAAATTCTTAAATGCCAACCGGAGCTTGTCCATTTTCCAAACTTCAACATCCGCAAAATCTACAAAATCGAGAGAAAAATCTGGTACATCTTTCAAATCCTCTGCAAATAAAAATCCTTCTTTCTGCAATAATTCGAGGCTTAACAGTAATGGATTTCCCGCGAACGCGGAAGGAGACTGATAGGGGGAATAACCTTCTGCTACAGGGCATAGAGGCAGCACCTGCCAGAGTGATTGTTTCAAACTGCTGAGTAAATCTACAAACTTGTAAGCGGCTGTCCCAAAGTCACCAATACCGTGATTTCCCGGCAGGGAGCTTGGATGAAGCAGAATTCCGGAGGATCTGTTGTACATGAATTTTCTGGAGCTCAACGAACTTTCTTACCCGGCAGTTCAACCGTAACAGGTTCAAGTTCCCAAATATCTTTGGCATATTCTGCGATGGTACGGTCACTGGAAAACTTTCCGGAAGCGGCGGTGTTCAAAATTGACATTCTAGTCCATTTTTCCGGTTCTTGCCAAGTTTTGATAACACGTTGTTGACATTCAACATAACTCGCAAAATCTTCCAGTAGCATGTATTTATCCTCAAAAACTAGTGAGTTATATAGATCATTGTACAGATGCGGTTTATCACGGTTAAAATATCCAGTGTTGATCATCGAAAGTGCTTCTCTCAAGCCGGGATTATGCTGGTATGAAACTCTGGGATTGTATCCGGATTTTGCCAAACTGCTGACTTCATCCGAACTCATGCCGAAAGTAAAAATATTTTCAGCTCCAACTTCTTCGGCAATTTCAATGTTAGCACCATCCTTTGTGCCTAGAATCAAGGCTCCGTTGAGGACAAATTTCATATTTCCGGTACCTGAAGCTTCGGTTCCGGCAGTAGAAATGTGTTGTGAAATATCTGTTGCAGGAATTATTTTTTCCGCAACTGAAACATTATAATTAGGTACAAAGATAACTTTTAAACGGTCATGCATTGCAGGATCATGATTGACAACACGGGCTACATCGTTTGCTAAATTTATGATTAGTTTTGCAATGTAATATCCGGGAGCCGCTTTTCCGCCAAATAAGAAGGTGCGTGGAACAAAGGGAAGTTCGGGATGTTCGAGCATTTGGTTATAAATAAAAATGACGTGCAGAATGTTCAGCAACTGCCGCTTGTATTCGTGAATACGCTTAATTTGAACGTCGAAAAGTGATTCCGGATCGATGCTGACTCCGCTGTTTTGTTTTAGCCAGTTTGCTAACTGCTCCTTCTTCAGACGCTTGACTGAACGCCATGACTGCTGGAATTCCGGTTCATCGGCAAATGCTTCCAGTTGCCGAAGTTGTTGTAAATCAGTAATCCAGCCATCACCAATTTTTGCTGTAATTATTTTTGATAATTCCGGATTAACGTTACGCAGCCAAAGTCTGGGTGTAATTCCGTTTGTTTTGTTTTGGAAACGCTCGGGAAAGAGTTTGTAAAAATCTTTAAATACTGTGGTTTTCAGCAATTCTGTGTGAAGCTCCGCCACACCGTTAATCGTATGACTGCCTACGATTGAAAGATAAGGCATACGGATTTGCTTGTGATCATTTTCTTCAATGAAGGAAATACGTCGTAATAAATCCGCATCATCCGGAAATTGTTTTTTCACACGCTCCAAAAACAAATCATTAATTTCATAAATAATTTCCAGGTGACGCGGCAGCAAGCGCCCCATTAAATCAACGGACCAGCGCTCCAATGCTTCCGGAAGTACGGTGTGGTTGGTGTAGGCAAAAACACGTGTGGTTATACTCCATGCTTCATTCCATTCCAAATCTTCCTCATCCACAAAAATTCGCATCAATTCCGGAATAGCGATCGAGGGATGGGTGTCATTGAGTTGAATCGCTACATGTTCCGGAAATGACTCAAAATTTTCGGAATGCGTTTTGAAACGCTGGATAATATCCTGTAGCGAAGCCGCCACGAAAAAATACTGTTGTTTGAGCCGCAGTTCTTTTCCGGAAAATCCCTGATCGTTCGGATACAGCACTTTTGAAATAGTTCCACTGCGTTGCGTTTCCTCAACTGCCTGAATGTAGTCTCCACTGTTAAATAATTGAAAATCAAAACTTTTTGAAGGTTTTGCCGACCAGAGTCGTAAATTATTTACAGTATGATTTCCATATCCGGCAATCGGAACATCATAAGCCATTGCCACCACTTCTTCTGTTTCTACCCAGACGCGTTTCGAATTTCCTTTTTTATTGATTATTTCTTTAACTTGACCAAAAAAGTGCACAGGATAAACAACTTCCCAACGTGGAATTTCCCAGGGATAGCCCTCCTCCAGCCAATTATCCGGAGCTTCCACCTGCGCACCATTTTCAAACTGTTGTTTAAAAATTCCGAATTCATAGCGAATTCCATATCCGTGCGCGGGCAGTTCCAAAGTCGCCATTGATTCCAGGAAACAGGCCGCCAGCCTGCCAAGACCTCCGTTTCCTAAACCTGCGTCATGTTCAAGTTCCTGTATTTCTTCGAGATCATAGCCAATTTTCTGGATAGCGTCTTCTCCCGCGTCACTGATGCCGAGGTTAAGTAAATTGTTTTTTAGACTTCTACCGATCAGATATTCGAGCGAAAGGTAATATACCTGTTTGCATTTTCTCCTGTGGTATGTTTGCTGTGTATCATTCCAGAACTCCACCAGCCGGTCTCGGATGGATAAGGCAAAACTCCGGAAAATATCGAAATCCTCGGCTGTATAACGGTTTTTACATTGTGAAAACTCAATATGATTTGCCATAGATTCGAGCAATCCATCGCGATCCATCGAACGGTAGGTGGCAATCAAGTCCCACATTATTTCCATTTCTTTACGTGTTTGGGGCATTTTGTCTTTGCTTTAAAATTATTAATACTTGATATTTTTGTAATCCTTTAAAAGGTCGGCGTGTAATCCGTCCCTGGCGTTTCAGCTAAGATTTAATTCTGTGGCAGTTTCTGTTTTCAGTTTGAGCGCATTTATATTATTACGGTTACGCAGCATGTCAAACACAGAGAGAGCTGTGATTGACGCAAGGCAGTGTTGTAAGTTGTTTTGTCCCAGCTTCACAATAACCACTTTGCCATTAGAAACGCAGCCAAACCGACTGTTACTATTACAAACAATCGGCGGTTGATTAACGCAGTAACAAATGCAGCCAAAACTGCAAGAAGATGGTGGTTAGCCAGATACAGCGCCAGCTCACCTTCACGAATGAGGCTGGACTGTGTTATAATTGAAGTCAAAACAGCAATCGGAACAAATGTCAAAGCGCTTTCTAGGATCGGCGGTATTTTTACTTTTCCGGCCATTACAAAAGGGAGATAGCGTGGTGTAA
>ERZ1046367.2181-NODE-2181-length-10555-cov-3.942571_pt1 | contig 10555 bp, 24 predicted proteins | sample MGYA00383091_ERZ1046367 | MGnify/ENA primary metagenome ERZ1046367 (study PRJEB29581, sample SAMEA5548361) | metagenome | biome: marine; feature: coastal; material: water | depth 50 m | study: Short-term variability in the microbial, nano- and picoplankton... | reverse complement strand
CAGGGGTAGAGCCCGATGAGCTAAGATATTTCCATCAATCGTTAACTGATCTGCAAGAATCAGGTACAATGAATATGTTCGGTGCGCCTAAGTGGTTGCAGGACATTTTTGGGCTATCTCGTGATGAGGCAGCATACGTATTTAAAACTTGGGCTGCAAGTAAAAGCAATGGCTAGAAGAAATAACATATGGGAAGTGTGGAAGCATGCTCTTGGATCATACTCAGAAGAAGATGGGTACAAGCCAGAGAATGATGACATTGTAGCATATATAAGGACATTCATTGTAGGAATCAATGTAGTATGTGGCATTATGATCATTATCAATATCGTACGAGGATGGCTGTTATGAGAGAGAGGATCCCATTAAAGGGTGGAGACGAGTACGATGCTCTGACAAAGGCACGCAAGTGGTACAAGTATCTAACCAAGCCTGGCATCGTAAAAAAAATTAAGAAGAAGTACAATAAAAGGTTCCGTCAACACAACAAACGGTTCGACAAAGCTGACATCGAGTACCGAGATGGAGACAATACTTAAAGGCATCGCACCCGCCGATCGCTAGACACTCATTCACAACAAAGTGCTAGCGCACTTCGTATGAGCAATGGGAATCTAACAGTTGCTGAAATATCCACAATCAAAGGTGACAGTTTCAGATAAGTATAGATAGAGCTCACACGTACGCCTCTGTACAATCGAACTGAACAACGATTGAAACACCTAAAACAGATAAGAAAGGGTAACGAGTAGAGGGGTAGACAGAGTCACACACAGGATCCACTAGTATCTTTATCATATAGTATAGTACAAAGGAGTCTATATGTCAGAACCATCATCCGACAGTAGTACGAGAGAACAGTATCATAACTGGGGAGAGTATGCCCGTAGCCTAACAGATCTCAATTGGGACGGACAGACACAGAGCGAGAGTGACGTAGTATCAGACAGTTACACACACGTGCCACACAACGTACAGTACCTTGTCGGCTCTACCAACATCACTGAAATTTCCGTGTAGTAGAACGTGTTAGAATAGGTTCTCCCGACGTTTTGGTACGTTAGCTACGCTAACATTCCATATTACGGTATATTAATTAAACATACAAAAAAATATGTTAGTGTGGTATCTCTTATACGTCATTTGAAAAAAAAATCAACAGGGAGGGGGGAGCACGCAGCAACCGGAATACAAATTATTTCAGTTTATTTTCAGATAAGTGTTGCCTTGAAATGGATATGGTTGTATAATAGGTGTCATGATTGAGCGGAACTGGAGCATCATTACCAGGTCCACAATATTTTACGACATGAGTATTATAACTCCGGTCTCCGCTCTCTCTGTTTGCCAATAATGGCTTAATGTAAAATGGAGACAGACATATGTCTATTTTTGATAAAGTGTTTAATACACTAGTAGTAGAAGGAAATGAGCGTACTGCAAAGCAGATGGCTAACTTCTTCGGTACCACTGAAGGAACGATCGCAGCTAGGGTTAGTGAGATCAGAACTCAGATGGGTATTGCAGTATATGCTAACAAGCGTACAGATACTGCAGGACGTACAAAGACTTTTTATAGAGTCGGTACACCTAAGAGAGCAGTCGTAGCAGCAGGCTACAAAGCTCTAGCAGCAGGCCTGGTCTAAGGTCGCATTGGATGTCCTTCAGGATGTCCTAACGAGACAAAGATCTACGCCATAGACTCCTTACTTTCTTAGGCAGATCTTTTCACCCCACCCAGGGCAACCAGGTGGGGTTTTTTTATCTCTGGTGTTTGGATGTCCAATTGGATGTCCTAGTTGGATGTCCTAGCCTGGCAGCCTGCATATAGTGCGGGGGGGATACCTGTTGACTTCAAATAGGGGATATGCTATAATAGTATAGTGGGAGAATGTAACTTTTTTCCGGGATCCTGGGGACACAAAAAAGGCGCACTAGGCGCCTGGGGTCTTGCATTGGGGTTTACTGTAGCGCTAGCAGCTGGGGCTCACCATCATTCTGCATCTCATACTCTGGCTCACCAGGTAGTGCACGACCGCCTAGGTCATCTATAGCACTCATCTTCATCAGCTTGCCTCTTGCATCTGAGTAATTACAATCAGATGCGGTTAGCTTGACAGTCGCCTTCGCTACAGCATTAACCTGCCCTATCATATTGTACACTAGATCTTCTTTGTATACATGAAAAGGTCTAACGCTCTCGCCTTGAGACATACGGTTATTGATTGAGAATCTTACTGCTCGTACTGCTTGCTCTTTCATAAAGTTACTCATACTACGCTACCTCGAAGTTTAGTTCTGTTTGTGCTGGAGCAGCCTTCTTAGGTCCGTGCTGCTCACCGTGTGCTACGAATCTCTCTTCTAGAAAGTATTCGAAATCGATCTGCTTGAAACCATAGCTGTCTACTATGTACGCTTTACCATCGATAACCTCATCGACGATGATGTCTCCTACTGATAAAGAATGCATGTCTCTAAAGCAGTACTCATAGCCATCGCTCTCACGAGTGCCCTCTACTATACGGTACCCAGATACGTGAGCGTCATACTCGTCCTGTGAACAAGCGCCATTCAATAACGCGAACACCTGGTCGTGAGACTCGATGTAATAAGCACCACCGTCTACTTCCATTCCACCATACCAGTCTACACTACACACTTGCTTGTACTTGTCAGACTTGCTGATGTCCCAATGCTTAGCACCTACAAACAAGCAGTCTCTATCAGAGCTCTGAAAGATCTTGTAGTGCAGGCTATGCGGTGTTCTGGTGTTTTCTTTTAATTTCATGGTTTTTCCTTACTTTTGAATATACAACTATTATCTTACATTGGCGATTTCAAGTCAACGGGACCTACCAGGGCGCATTCTACCAGGGGTACCAGGGGCCCCCAGAGGGCGCATTCTACCAGGGGCCCCCAGGGTGCTTTTTTTGCATTTAAAATCAACTAATTTAATTTTTATATTTTTATCAAATTACTTTACTTCAAATTAACAATTTGCTATAATACATTTTTAATTTAATAATTAATTTAATTTTTAAAAAGTGAGTAATAAAATATGTATAATGTAATTGAATTTAGTAGTAGTGTTAGAGTGTATGATAGAGTAGAGGAGTGTAGTGAGGTGAAAGTGTTTGGTGATTTGATTGATATATTTGAGAAGTATATTGATGTTGAATTTTGTAAGGAGTGGTTGTGTAAGGATAGTATAGTGTTGAGTGATGTGTTAGAGGAGAAGGATGGAGTGTATGTGATGAGTGTGAATGAAGATATGTGTTTGTATATTTTTAAGAGTAAGAGTGTGTGTGATTTGATTGAGAATTTTGTATTTGATTTGAAATAGAGTGTGTGATATAATGTGTTTGTTAATTAAAGTGAGGAAGTAAGTATGAGAGATATTAAAGATATGAGTGTTGTTGAGTTGTTGATTGAAGAGTTGTGGGATATAGAAGATGAGAATGAGTTTTTTGTATTAGAGAGAGTAGAGATGAGTGATAGTGATGGGGGGTATGATATAGTGTTGTATAAAGATATGAAGTTTATGTTGTGTTATGATTTTGGTGAGAGTTTGTGTAGTATAGATGTATGGGATGGGTGAGGAGAGTAGTTAAAAAATAGTAAAAAATAGTTGTTGACATTTGTACAAATGCTAAATTTAGCTAAAAAATAGTTGTTGACATTTGTACAAATGCATGAGACCCTGGTGGGGAGGGCTATATGTCAAAAAATCTCAGGTACCTTCTTTGGGATATAGTACGGAAAATACAAAACCCATTTCAAAAAACCCGCCACAAAAAAATACGCCCGCATAAAGTGCGCGTCTCAAAGCCCGTTGACATTGAATCGTTGTTGTTGTATAATAGTTGTATAATTAGTAAGGAGTAGAAATATGAGTAATCACGTAAATGAAATGATCATGGAAGGTCTCGGTGACGAGTACTATGATGATCCTGCTGGATGTATGGCTTGGTTAGCTAACGCTCTGTGTGATAACAATGAAGCACTTCACCTACACGAGCAGAAGCTCAGGCTTCAGTTCTTGACTGAAGAAGAGCAGTGTGAAGAGTACGTTAGTCTCTCTATGGAGATGATGGCACAATGAGTAGGAGTAATCACATAGACCTTCTACACAAAAAGGTAGATAAGTTACAGGAAAGGGTTGACATTTTAGCGAATGTAATGGATAATCTCTGTATGCAAGTTCAATCACAGAACGTAGTGTTAGGTGATATAGAGAACATGATACATACAATTTATGAGGGTAGAGACAATGGATGAGTTTATAGTTCAAGCTGAAATGATAGCGGCGAAGCAAGGGCATCCCTGTTCGGAAGATCAAATCCGTTCAATCGTCGGGGCGCCAAGCGTAGCTGAAGAGGCTATGTGCATGTGCGGTTCTCTGATCAATGATTGCGAACAATCGTATGAGCACATGACGCATGGATGTTAGAAACTTAAAGTTTGAGTCTCGTGCGGTGCCACAACAATTCGTTGAACGTCTTGGCATCAGTGACCTGTTATGGAGAACTGATGATGTTGGAGGGTTTGGCGGTCAGTCTTATGGCCCTGTTCGTGACCTATGGGATAGTGCGGATAGTATTCTATCTAATTGTCCGCAGCGCGGCATTGCTATTCAGGCTGGTGGTAATTGCGGTTTGTATGCTCGTTGGTATTCTAATTACTTTGATCGTGTGTTCACATTTGAACCTACTGCTCTAAACTTTGTTGCTTTAGCTTGTAACAGTATAGCAGCACCTAGACAAAACATTTTTTGCTTCAATGCAGGGCTTGGAGATAGCGATGGGTTCGCGGCTTGTCATGATAGCACAGAAGATAACTGCGGTGCCGATAGGTACACTCCAACTACTAATCCTTTCTTACAGTCTCTACTAACAGAGGAAAAGATGCCAAGCATGCCACTGATGAGACTAGATGATGTCGCAATGAACTGGGGCAACGTTGATATCATTCATCTTGATATAGAAGGGATGGAAGAGTTTGCAATCCGAGGCGCGGCTAAGCTAATAGCACGCGATCACCCTGTCGTGATTTTAGAGCAGCCCAACAGCAATGTCTCTAAGATGATGAGTGAGTCACGGTATGTTAAGGTCGATCAGATTCATAGCGATCAAATATTTGTTTACAAAGGTTGACATAAAATGTTACTAAATAGTATAATGGAACCCATAACTTGGTTAGCATTGTTCCTACCGCTAGCATATTTACACGGGCACTTGTCAGGTAGGAAGCATGGAATTAAATTAGGCGCGTCTCGCATGTTCGATGAGATATGGAGAAACGCTACAAAGACCTCTCGCCCAGGAGTTCGCACAGTGGAATTAGAAAATGGAATTGATTAGTCAGTATCTATCAGATGACGGTAAACGTCAGGCTGATGTAGTCAAGGTAGGGAAAAGACTTTTAGTTAATCTATACTTTGGTAAACGACCAGGCGGCTCTATGGTCCTCCAAGAGGAAAGAGACGTCTCAACCCACACTGTACAGTATGCAGAAGATTGTGCAGAAAATTACGTACAGTATATCTTTTAGAAAGTAGAAGGAAATTATCATGGCAAAGTGTGCCACGTGCGGAGACATCTTGCATGCCGTTAGGAATGCCAAGACTGTTCTAGTCCCTGTTGATAACTCATTGTTAGACATGCAGGTTAAAGTAGATAAAAAAGATCTTGAGAAGCAATTGTTGTTTATGTCTCAAGGCGATCTCAAACAACCAAGTGGCTTTCTTGCGAAGTGGAGTAAAGTCCAAGGTCGCAGAGGGTACTCGGTAATTCTGAGACAAGCGAACTTTTAAAGTTTATGCGCTTGTAGCTCAGCTGGATAGAGCATCGGCCTTCTAAGCCGAGGGTCTCAGGTTCGAATCCTGACAGGCGCGCCAATTGGAGAAACATTATGACAAAGATAGATATGTTAAACAAGCTCGTCAAACAAAGTAAGGAAAAAGATGATGCATCAAACCGTAAGTTGTTTGTTGATTACACTTTCCAGACGGACAAGAGAGTCCCAGGGACAGTGTTCTTTGATGAAGCAATTGCGTTGCATCAACTCAATGTAGAAATAGGTGACTTGTGCCAGGTTAATATAATTGATGGCAGAGTCGCATTTGTAAAGATTAATTAGTTTAAGATCCTTGATAGCTCAGTCGGTAGAGCAAATGACTGTTAATCATTAGGTCCGTGGTTCGAGCCCACGTCAGGGAGCCAAACTTATAGGAAGTGATAATGGAGAAGAAGTTTTTCTCAGAAAGTCTTGACTGGTACCTCAAATGGTTCAGCAGTGCGATGGTTCTCATAGCAATGTCTATGAGAGGGATCCCTGAACTGTATATGTACGATCTTGTATTCTCTGTAGTAGGGATTACAGGGTGGTTAGGCGTTTCACTTATTTGGAAAGACAGGGCTTTGATTTTACTAAATAGCTGTGGCTTGCTTTTTCTGTTGAAGAATTTGCTTAGTCAAATTGTTATATAAATAACCCCACAGAGAGGAACCATGGCTAAAATATACAACGAAGACATCCTAAACATGATTTCATTGTTCGGTGAGAACGAAGAAGTCTTTGATCACATCATTGCGGACATACCATCCTTCTTAGGAAGATGGCAGGGATGTAAAGGGCAAGGCAAGCTAAGAGATTGCGTATCAGCAGTAGCTGAAATTGCTAAAACTCATTTGTCAGCTGACGGTAGAGTTACTGTCTCGGCTACGGGTGTTGCTCAAGAACGGTGGGACGAATGGTTTGAAGCTGAAGGCAATACAATATTTGAACTTGTACCTGATAGTACATGGGCGATGTTTAGACCTACATGCTTTAAGAGTCTTGGTAACAGACGTACAGAACATCTATGGCACAGAAGAGATGACTGGACATATGTAAGAACGTATAGAAAGATTGGTAGTAGCTATACTGTGGATCGTGATGCATGGCCAGAGTTTAGACACGTAAGAAATCAGATGGCTGATTTCCCTTTCCCAGATTCAATGAACGATGTTGAGATGTCAGCTTTCAGAGCTCCTGTACATAAAGGACTCAATGAAGCTAAAGAACAACAGAAGTGGTTAATTAAAAAAGGACTCGAGTATAGTGTAGTACTTAGAGATGACGGAGTTGAGATTGTTACGCAAATCGAAGACCCTGGACATTACTCAGGTGGTTACATAGTTCAGTTTAGTTCAGATCCAAAGGATTGGTACCACATTCCCAAAACCCTCTACAACACAGTAGGGACAAACATCAACTTTAACAATGCAATACTTGATAAGTTTGATGACGTAACACGACCAGGTCTTAGAAACCTTCTTAGCGGAACCCACAGACACGTGATGTTATCCAATTGGATGATAGCTACTCACACTAAGGTTGGAGACAGGATCCTCGATCCATTCTGCAGCTTTGGGTCTAACATTGCAGCTGCTATAATCAATGAGAGAGACATCGTAGGTGTCGAGATCAACGAAGGCAGAGCACATCAAGCTAAGAGAGTTATTAAGGACTTGAGTTGACTTTAAATCTTTAATCAGAGATAATATATATTATGCCGCAAGTGACACAGAAGTACAATAAAGAACCGTTTGACAAAATGCTACGGCGTTTCCGTAACCAGGTCGAAAGAGCTGGTATCGTGAAGCGCTGTCGTGAACTTCAATATTTTGAGAAGCCTAGTGCTATCAAAAATCAAAAGAATCAGTCTCTAAAAAGACGAAAGAAGAAGGACCTCATCAAGCAACATCAGATTGAGAGTTCCAGGAGACGTAACCAGGTAAGTAGATGATGGAAAGAGTGGACTCCCAAGCATTCAGCGTATTGAGGGAGGCTTTGAGTAAGGCCGAAGTTGAATCGTTATATAAAGAAGTGCGAACAGGTAATTCTTTATCTTCCGAATCTCAGACGCTAGTTGCCAAAGTCAATATGATGATCCGAGATATCAATAACGATATTCTTAAGTATGATATCGATTTAGATTCTCCTAAGGTAATTCCTTTTGACACAGTTGAAGGAAAGAACACAGAAAAGAAACCTGATCATGGGTTGCATTCTGGTAACATTCTTCAGACACCAATAGTTAAACTGACCGCAGTATTAATCGTGAGTTCTAGAGACGATGTCCAAGGGGGTGAATTAGCATTTAAGCACTGGCCCGATTACCCGCGAGTCGATAACTATGGCAATCTAGTTAAGAAAGAGAATCATCAACCGGTGTTTACAAATGAGCAGGGTACACTGATCGTGTATCCTTCCACAGAGCCAGTAGGAGCTCAACTTTGTATCAGCGGACCAGTTAAAAGAATCAAGTTTTGTTATTCAGGAAAGAGGTTTAGATAATGACACAATACACAGAAGAAGTTGAGAGACATTCACTACTATTAAAGGCTACAGAATGGGCAAGAGAAGTTGCTGGCATTCATAGTCACTCACTTAGTAGTATGTACTATGACAACCGTCCGGAGGACACTGAAGGTAGTAAGCGTGTAACGGATGTTGAATACAACTGTGGTGTGATTGCGCGTTATCAGAAGGGCGAGTTTATTCATCAGTTCAATGAATGGCCAGAAGGACATGAACTGATTAGTAGATTCGAAAAGTATGCAGCTAATTGATAATGATCTAGGGTTCGACCATATATTGGGCAAGAGTGATTGCCAAGATATAATTGATTGGCATCTTGAAAGAATAGAAGATGGAACTCTAAAAAAGCACGTGGCCATGACAAGACAGATGGCTACAAAGGAATCGACAGATGATCCTGAAATGAGAAAGGGTCACATGGCTAGCGGACACGGCTTTCCATATGAAAGAGATATAATGGATGCCATATACGAGTATTCATATCAAACTGGAATCACTTTATTTGATCAGCCTCAGCATCTTAACAACAAAGAGTTCATACCTGTCAATTGGCAGTTTACTATTTACGACAGCATAGGCGATCACTTTAAAGAGCATAAGGATCAGTCTGTTGATCATTATGCAAACAATTGGTTTAAAGAACAAGAGAAACCAATGAGGTATATGTACCGTAAGATCAGTACTTCTATACAACTCAGTGACCCTGAAACATATGAGGGGTGCGGGTTACAGATAAGGCACAAAAGGACTGAGAGAATGTCTCCTCCTAAAAGGCAAGGTGGCGTTATCGTCTTCCCTAGTTATGCAGACCATATAGTTACCCCGTTGACTTCTGGTATAAGATATGCTATGGTAGGCTGGTTCTTTGGTCCTCAATGGAGATAGATTATGATATGTACGTCCGAAACCTACAACTGTTTAGACAAGCAGGAATGTGAAGCCATTATAAGATTCTTTGAGAATAAGGAGTCTTATCATTACAGGAACGAAGAACCTGAACGCGTTGATACTTGTTTAGAGGCAGCTGGCTTTCATAGCTTTGAGCCTTTTGTTAAACTGATCAATGAGCGAATGCGTAAACCTATACACGACTACTTTACAGAGTTTCTTCTTCATCCTGAGTATGACTTGAGTGGATACAAGATTCAGCATTCAGCGCCTGGCGAAGGATTCACTGGATGGCATCATGATAAGATCAAAGGCGATACCCGTAGAATGGTTTGGATGATATATCTTAACGACGTTGATACTGGACACACTGAATTTAGGAACGCACAGAATAAATATAGAACTAAATGTGAGCAAGGTAAGTTATTTTTATTCCCTGCTGACTTTACACACATGCACAGATCAGCACCTGATTTAAAAGCTGACAAATACATTATTACAGGATGGGTACATGACCAGGATTAATATAGTACCTACAGAAGAATTAGCTGACCAGCATTTGGTCGCAGAGTATAGAGAAATGTTTATGGTCGGATCTGCTTTGCAGAGAAGTCTTAGATCTCCTAACTGGGAGAAGAATAAAAAGACCTGGCCAGAGACATTTACTCTAAACGGTGGACACGTTAAGTTCTTTTACAACAAAGGAAAGTATCTTCACAAGAGGTATGATGAGCTTGTTGAAGAGATGAAACGCAGGGGCATGAATCCAGACCCTGTGCGAGTGTTCAAAAGAGAGCAATGGCCTGACGAACTGTACTTGGATTGGGTTCCAACAGACAGGGAACAGGCCATTGTTCGCCAAAGGATTCAAGAGCGAATTGACGCTAAACCTAACTGGTATAGATGGACTAAATCTCAAGAAATTAGTTGACATATATATCACCGTAATTGATAATGTAATATCAATGTTTACGTTACCTTAATTACAAAAACAACCTTATATTGGAGAGAACATGACTACAACAGCGCTTAGGGCTGTGAAGAGCATGGGTCTTAAACTGAGAGAAATCCGCCACTCCCAAGTTGCCGAAATTATTGAAGTCGCAGGAACTATGACCTTCACTTTATTATTGCCTTACTTCATCATCGCAATGTCGATGTGAGAAAAATAATAGAAAACCTTTTGTATTCGATTGCACTGACTGGATTACTACTAGATGGTAATCCCGCAGGCTATCGTATCATAAAAGACTTGGAACTTAGAAATACAAGACCGGTAATTAGTGACGGCGCTTTTTCTTCA
>ERZ1046367.2160-NODE-2160-length-10601-cov-3.527499_pt1 | contig 10601 bp, 9 predicted proteins | sample MGYA00383091_ERZ1046367 | MGnify/ENA primary metagenome ERZ1046367 (study PRJEB29581, sample SAMEA5548361) | metagenome | biome: marine; feature: coastal; material: water | depth 50 m | study: Short-term variability in the microbial, nano- and picoplankton... | reverse complement strand
GGTCATGTGTAATGAATACGATGGTTTTGTGCAGCTCTTCTTGCAGCTCCAACAAGAGGTTCTGCATGTCCGTGCGGATAAGCGGATCAAGGGCGGAAAACGCCTCATCCATCAACATGATATCAGTGTTCGCAGTCAGCGCACGCGCGATGCCAACACGTTGCTGCATACCACCTGATAGCTGCGCGGGATAACGATCCTCGTAGCCTTGCAAACCGACACGGGCGAGCCATTTGCGCGCTTCCGCGTTTTGAGTGGCTTCATCCGCTCCGCGCACTTTCAGCGCCATCGCCGCGTTTTGCTGTACTGTGCGATGTGGTAACAATGCGAATTTCTGAAAGACCATCGACATTTTGGTCTGACGCACATTGCGCAGCTCTTGCTCTGACAGGCCCATCACATCGATACCATCAACGAGGATCTCGCCCGCAGTGGGTTCAATCAAGCGGTTGAGGTGACGAATAAGCGTCGATTTGCCAGAGCCCGAGAGACCCATCACAACGGTAATTTCACCCGCTTGCATATCAACATTGATGTCTTGCAGGCCCAGCACGTGTTTGTACTGCTCAAGCAGATCTTCTTTGCCCACGCCATCTTTAACGTGGTGCAGCACCTCTTTGTCCCGAGGGCCAAAGATTTTGTACATGCCTCGAAGACGGACTTTAGGATCATTTGCCATTTTTCCGGCCTCCTTAATGTTTCACACGGGTCATATCGACCCGTTGCAAGGCGGCCTTGGACACGCGATCCAGAATAACCGCGAGCAGAACGATACCAATGCCCGCAACAATTCCAACACCGAGTTCAAGGTTTCGAATGCCGCGCAGAACGTTCACACCGAGACCAGGCGCAGACACGAGGGATGCAATCACAACCATCGCAAGGCTCATCATAATCGTTTGGTTGATGCCCGCCATGATGTTTGGCAGCGCCAGAGGCAGTTCAACCCCCATCAATTTTTGACGTGAGTTCATGCCAAAGGCGTTCGCGGCTTCGATCACATCCTGATCCACAAGGCGAATACCAAGGTCCGTGAGACGTACCACAGGCACGATGGCATAAAGGATAATCGCAATGCCGTAGAGCTTGGACTCCGTCACCGAGAACAAGAAGATCAGCGGGATCAAATAAACAAAGGTCGGCAAGGTTTGCAGCAGATCGAGCACAGGCACGACCGAGCGTTGCAGCTTATCAGATTTCGACATCGCGATGCCGATGGGTACCCCAAGCATTACAGATATTCCCGTACACACAAAGATAATCGAGAGCGTCTGCATCGCCACATCATAGTGATCCACAAGGCCGAGCAGGAAGATTGAGAAAGCGACGAAAACAGTCACACCGACAGAGCGCGAGGCGAACCATGAGATCGCAAGCAAGATCGGCACCATGATGAACCACGGCGTTACCGCAAAAGTCCAAAGCGCCCCATCAAGCAGCCAGCTGAGTGGCTGAGTGATCGGATCAAGGATGGATTTCAGCATCGGTTTGGCCGCCAAAAATCCCTCTTCGATGCCTTTGGTCACATCGCGCGATTGGATGATGCCAGAGCAGCTTTCGTTGAGATTATCGAGAGACGGAAACGGAAAAAACTCGTCCTTGGTTGCTTCACCGCTGCTTTGCGCGAGCAAATCTGCCATCGACATTGGAGCGCTGGAGCTTTCCGAGCCGCACCAATCTGACAGGCCCAGTGCTTTGAACACACCATCATAAAAGGCCATTTGTATCTCTCCCCAGTCCCTTGAAGATTTTATTATTCTTATAAATAACAAAAGCCCTCCCGCCGTGAATGACGGGAAGGCCTGTTTTGCTTGGCGTCGCTTATTTGATCAGCGCTGCCAATTTCGCTTTCGCATCATCATTAAACCAACCGGACCAAACGTCTGGGTTGTTTGTGAGGAAGTACACAGCCGCTTCATCGTAGGATGCGTTGTTGTCGAGGCGCCAAGCCAACACGTCGCCCATCTGAGCGTTTGTGAAGGAAACCTTGCTCATCAACTCAGCAATCGCTGGCTTTTCGTCAACAAACGACTGGGATGCCGCTGTCACAACTTTTGCCGCAGGATAAGCAGAGTACTTTGGATCCGCGCAATCAACGTCGCCGTTACATGAGTGCGCTTCTGCGTCGTACTCGCCAACTTTAACCTGAACCATTGGGTACTTGCCCAAAACAGCTGTTGGTGCCCAGTAATAGCCCAGCCATGGTGCTTTATCGCCATAGGCCGCCGCGATGGACGTCTGAAGTGTTTCACCAGAACCGTGCTGGAAACGCTCAAGACCTGTGCCGTCGATGTTCAACGCTTTCAGGTTGTTGTTGTTGATGATGTCGCACGCCCAGCCCGATGGGCAATCGTGGAACTTGCCACCAACGGCCGCTGGGTTGGCCATAATGCCTTCCCATGTTGTGAGCTCTGGGTTGCTCTCTGCGAGATACGCAGGGATCCACCATGCTTCAACACCACCGTCGGACAGAACATTGGCCAGCTCGACCAGTTTGCCGTCTGCAAGCAGTGGCTCATAGGATGGTGTGGAGTTCGCCCAGACCTCTGTTAGAATGTCAGGCTCACCTGTTTCCGCCAAAGATGTCAGCGCTGGAACTGTGGAGGATGGAACAATCTGTACGTTGCAGCCATAGCCCTGCTCCATAAGGAACTTGGATACCGCTGTGACAACCGCAGAAGAGGCCCAATCCATTTCAGTGATAGATACGTCGCCACATGCGTGGCCATCAGCCAGTGCAGCGTTCGCACCGAATGTGAGAGCGACAGCTGCTGCTGCGCCAGTTACCACTTTTTTCATTTTGTAGTCTCCCTATGTGTTCTTTTCGCGTGAGTCTCGAAAAGATGCTGTTAGCTAGGGAAACACGAAACGAGCAGAGTTGCGAGGGGAAAGCGACATCCAAAAGTCAATAACCGACAGGCTTACAGAGTGTCGTAACCAGTAATAGGCAAAATTTCTGCGATTGCACGGCTGTTCTAACTTACGGGGTTTGTTTATCAGGATTGCGGATCGACAAATACGCGTCAGCTGGAATGCGCTCGATGCCCTTGAAATCCAGCAAAGCCCGATCTGCATCGTTCAACGCGACAATCGCCTGCGCCACCACATCAAAAATCGCGTCCTTATCCTGAGCAAGCGCAGTTATTAGGGGCAAGCCGGGCGTTGGAATCGTCCACTCAAGCACGCGTAAACGCGCGGCAACAGCCTCATACCGTTCAAAATTACGCCAGGTTTGCGCATCAATCGCCGCAATATCTGCTTGTCCTTCTGCCACCGCTTTGGCAGAGGCCACATGTCCTCGGGAATAGAATGTTTGTTCGAACCAAAAACCAAGCGGTTTTACATGCCAGAATGCGGCAGCATAGCCTGATTGAGAGTGCGCTTGATTATAGGCAAAAACCGCATCTTTATAAGCCTTTAGATCCTTGCGTGGATCATCTGCACGCACAACAAAGGCGCTGCGATAATAACCCGCAGGACACCCTTGCAGAGCATAATTAGGGGTGCCGATCAGCTGAACCTTACCATGCAGCCAAAGCCGGTATGGCATGCCGCAAGTCTGGCTAAGAACCATTTCGGGATCAGTCCAAACGGAATTCGCATCCGCATCCTGCGAAAGCGTTTCAGGCGCAGCAATTCCATTGTCTGCTAAGGCGGATCGGACCAAATCCCAAAAGCGAGCATGTGCGCCCTGAAGTTCAGGACGTTCGTACATCATAAGATTGGCAATCATTATGGCTTGATCCTTGCGCTGACGTGCTTGCCGCGCTTTTGAAGTCAAATAATTACTTTTTCAAGCTTTCTGCGACATAGCTTTTGTTAAACGCCACATAGCCATTTTCAAGATGCGCGATGTGCGCACGAATGTGTTCATGAAACGCGGGAAGCTTGTGAAAGGGCACCGCGGGATAGGCGTGATGCTCAACATGATATGGCATGTTCCAGGCCAAAAACCGTATGGTCCGATTAGTCAAGGTGGTTCGCGTGTTTTCCAGCATCGACGCCACATTCGGGCAACGCGCATGTTCTGCCAGCAAATAGCCGCGCAAGAACGGCGCGCCGAGCAGGATCGGTAAAAGCCAAACATAGAACACTATCGGCGACCGCAAGAGCAAACTCACAACAACAATACCGCCGTAGAGCGCCAGTTGAATACGGGCCTCACGCATAACTTTCGAACGGCTGCGCGCGGGGACATAGGTATCTTCGTTGATCCAGATCGCATTGCGCAAGAGCGTCACGATGCGGTCCTTCGTTTCAGGCAAGCCAGATAGATATTTCAGATATTGCCAAAGGGTTTCAGGCTTGGGCGAAGCCAGTTCCGGATCGTTCTCGGGATCATGAGTGAAGCGGTGATGCGCAAAGTGAAAATAGCGAAACCAGTCAGGGCCAAGAAACACCAAAAACCCGCAGATGCGGCCGACCCAAACGTTCAGTGCATCCGTCTTAAACGGGGTGCGATGCACGGTTTCATGTAGTGTCGTGAACAGGAAGCAGATCAAGATGCCTTGCGACAGCATTAATAAAAACACCAGAATGATAGATATTTGGTTTTGGCTAATAGCGATCAATGCGCCGACGAAGGCGATTGCGCCTGCATGCAGTCCGAACTGTCGCAAGCCATGAAAATCGTCCTGCGCGAGCAGGGCTTGGCGCTCTTGTGCAGACAGGTTTGAAATCAAGGCTTTGTGGTCTGAATCTGGCATGCTGCACTCTCCCACGCTTGCTCGAAACATCCACAGAAGTTATTAGAAATCAACACGGAATGTTAGGCCGAACTCTTGTTTTACATCCTTTGCGACACTGGCGGTGTAAAGAGTGTAATAGGCGTCGTGCTTACCAAGTTTAGTGTCAAAGCCAACACCCAAACCAGCAGAGGTTCGGATTTACATACCCGAATTTAGTATGCCAGCCGCAGCTATGTTTGCACCAATACCCCAAACCGTACCCACATCGTAGAGGAGGAACGTCTCAATCGTGGGCTGGTTCTGGAAGACAGGCAAAAGCACCTCCGTGCGCGCCGCGCAGAAATAGTCACCGCCAAGAACCGTTGTTTGATCGCCACCACTTGACCCGCATCCGGCACAGAAATCAGTCGGTACAACAGACCCGCGTTCAAATCCGCGTAGACGTGAGCCGCCTAGAGAAAACTGCTTGCTCGCGCGTGGATTATCGCCGCCAAATCCGGCCGTCGCACCACCTTCGATACGCGTACGCTAAGGCTTCGTTGCAATGACATATCCAGAATCAGTGTGCGCATCTTGTGGGACGTTACCAATCGTAATGGAACTGGGCACATATGTGGCACCGAACAGGTCCAACTCTTCACGCAGTTTTTCAGCTGTCTTGGCAAAGTTTGACAAAACAAGCCTTTCGGAAAAACGTATGACGCGCACGGTGATATGCCTCGAAGTAACAAATATTAACCACGGCAAAGAGGGAAAATGACACCGTCTTGGGTCACATTTGAAACTTGCCAGCTCATCAAGTCACTTGATCCATCCGATGTAGAGGTGACATCCCTGCCCCTTATGTTACATGCTTTCTCAACCCCGACGCCCTCAAAGGAACCGATCATGTTAGAAGCCCAAATGACCTTTCGTCAGTTCTTGCTCCATGATTATCGTCATTCGGGTCTGGAAAAGGACTTGGTGTTTCTGCTGGAAGACATCGCGACCGCCGGTCGGATCATTTCCAACCATGTGCGTGACGGGGCGTTTCAAAACAACCTTGGCGCCGCCGGCAGCACCAACATTCAAGGCGAAACGCAAAAACAGCTTGATGTGATCGCCAATGAAGAGTTCGTGCGTCACTGCGCCAATTGCTCGCGCGTGGCGGCCTTGGTGTCCGAAGAAGTGGACGACGTCTATTGGCTCAAGAAAGAAACCAAAGCAGGCGACTACATCGTCTATTTTGACCCTCTCGATGGATCGTCCAATCTAGATGTGAACCTTTCTGTAGGCTCGATCTTTTCTATCGTTCAAATCGCAGAGCCGATTGATCCGAACGACGAAGCCTCCGTTCTGCGCCCTGGCAATGAACAAATCTGTGCAGGTTATTCCGTCTATGGCCCCTCCACATCCCTCGTCATCACAACTGGCCATGGCGTCAATGGCTTCACGCATCAGCAAGGCACAGGCGAGTTTCGCCTCACCTTCCCCGACATGACGATTCCCGACACCACCAATGAGTTCGCGATCAATGCCTCGCGCTATCGCCTCTGGGACGAACCGATCCGCAGATATTTCAACGAATGTCTTACAGGCGTGGACGGCGATCGCGGCGCAAATACCAATATGCGCTGGACCGCGTCGATGGTGGCTGACATCCACCGCATCTTGACGCGCGGAGGTGTATTTTTATACCCCGAAGATGCCGGCAATCGCGCGACTGGCGGCAAGTTGCGCCTGATGTATGAAGCCAACCCAATGGGCTTCGTCGTGGAACAGGCGGGTGGTGCTGCATCCACGGGGACGCAGCGCATCTTGGATGTCACACCAACATCACACCATCAGCGCGTGCCTGTGATCATGGGATCAAAAAACGAAGTCGCGCGGATTGATGGCTTTCACGACAACGCTTAAAGGTAGCGGTTCACAAGGTTTTCCAAGCGCTCCTGACGACCCGAATGCGGCTGCGGATCAAGGCCAGCGGCCACGACATCATCATAGATCGCATCTAGATCGCTGCTCAGCAACGCTTTGCCAGCTGCGCTTTCCCAACCCGCGTAACGCGCATCACGTGCGGCCTCTAACTTACCGTCTTCCAGCATCGCTGCCGCCGCTTTGAAGCCCGCTGCACAGGCGTCCATGCCGCCCACATGAGCAAGGATCAGATCCTCCGCATCAAGCGATTGACGGCGCAGTTTGGCGTCGAAATTCGTGCCGCCTGTTTTGAACCCACCCGCGCGCAGCACTTCGTAATAGGCCAGCGCCATCTCTGGCACATTGTTCGGGAATTGGTCCGTATCCCAGCCAGATTGGTAGTCGTTGCGGTTCATATCAATTGAGCCAAAAATACCCAGCTCGCGCGCAAGGGCCAGTTCATGCTCGAACGAATGACCTGCGAGGATCGCATGGCCTTGTTCAATGTTCACCTGCACTTCGCCCTCAAGCCCGAAGTCTTTCAGAAAGCCATAAACCGTCGCAACATCGTAGTCGTACTGGTGTTTTGTGGGCTCTTGCGGCTTAGGTTCGATCAGGATCGCACCTTTGAAACCCATCTTGTGTTTGTAGTCGACAGCCATTTGCAACATGCGGCCCGCTTGTTGGCGTTCACGACCCATGTCGGTGTTGAGCAGTGTTTCATAGCCTTCACGACCCCCCCAAAGCACATAGTTTTCGCCACCCAGTTTGATCGTGGCATCCATACAGGTTTTGATCGTCGCGGCAGAATACGCAAAAATATCAGGGTCAGGGTTCGTCGCCGCACCCGACATAAAGCGACGGTGCGAAAAGAGGTTGGCCGTGCCCCAAAGGAGTTTAATTCCTGTCTCGTCCATCTTTTCGCCGAAGTAGTCAACGATAGCTTCTAGGTTCTTCGTGCTTTCCGCAAAGCTAGCGCCTTCGGGGCGCACATCGGCGTCGTGGAAACAGAAATAGGGCACGCCCAAAATCTGGAACATCTCAAACGCCACATCCGCTTTCAAACGCGCATCACCCATACTGTCGCCGAACCAAGGTCGCTCAAACGTTTGTCCGCCAAAAGGATCACCACCGGGCCACGCAAAAGAGTGCCAATAAGCGGCAGCGAAACGCAAATGTTCGCTCATTGGTTTACCCAGAACCAATTCGTCGGGGTTGTAGTGACGGAATGCGAAATCATTATCGCTCTCGCGACCTTCATATTTGATCGCGGGAATACCTTTGAAAAAGTCCGTCATGTTAGAGATCCTTTAGAGCGGAGTAAGCAGCGCGGTAGCGCGCGTGTGTGTCTTGGAATGCGTTTGAAAGCGCGCTCTGGGGTTGGATGGTTTTCTCGATGGGCGGCAACGCGGCGATTTCGATGCCTGCCCCGCATCCCGCCATCATTCCGAGGCGTGCAGCCCCTAAAGCCGCACCGAAATCACCCGCTTGGGGGAGCATCAAGGGTAGGTTCAATGTCGTGGCAATTGCGCTGAGCCAATAGTCAGATTTCGCCCCACCACCGAGTGCGAGTGCGCGCTCGATCACCGTGCCAGTAGAGCGCAAAGCGTCGTGGCAATCTGCAAAGGCAAATGTGACGCCCTCAACCACCGCACGCGCGGCTTCGCGCGCATCCGTGGCTTGATCCAAATGCAGAAACTGACCGCGCATACTTGGGTTGTTGTGCGGTGTGCGCTCGCCGCCAAGATAGGGTAGGAAAAGCGTGCGTGACGGTGCCTGCAGTGGGCCCAGGTCACGCGTGAGATCAGCGGCGCTTTGCCCTGTGAGGCGCGAAAGCCATTGCAAAGAATCGGTAGCCGCCAAGATCACACCCATTTGGTGCCATGTGTCAGGAAGCGCATGGCAGAACGTATGCACAGCACTTACAGCATCTGGCTGATACGCGTCAGAGGCCGCAAACAGCACACCTGACGTGCCGAGCGAAACAAACGCATCGCCTTTGCTTACAACACCAGCCCCTATGGCAGAGGCCGCATTGTCGCCACCTCCACCAGCCACGACGACACCCTTAGGGAGACCCCAATCTTGGGCTAGAATGTCTTTGACAGTGCCGGAACTTTCAGAACCCTCAACAAGACGGGGCATCTGATCGCGGGTCAAATCGCATGCACTGAGAAGAGCATCTGACCAATCGCGCTTCGCCACATCGAGCCAGCTGGTGCCAGCGGCGTCAGACATCTCCGCGACGTGCTCGCCCGTTAGCAAAAGGCGCAGGTAATCTTTGGGGAGGAGGACTTTGGCGAGCTTGGAGAAATGTTCAGGTTCGTTGTTCTTGACCCAAACGACTTTGGGCGCGGTGAAGCCAGCGAAGACGATGTTGCCAGAAAGCTCACGAAATTGCGGATCACTATCGAGCGCGCGCGCTTCATCTGCAGCGCGCGTGTCGTTCCAAAGAATACATGGGCGGAGCACGTTGTCGCCGCTATCTAGCAGGGTCGCGCCGTGCATGTGACCTGCGAGGCCAATGCCACGCACGGCAGACAAATCGTACGCCGCGCCAAGGGCTTTCATAGCAGTGTCCAAGGCGGCAAACCATTGGTTCGGATCCTGTTCTGACCAGCCATCTCGTGGGCGGGAGACGGTCAAAGGAACCGCGTGCTCCGCCAGAATGCGTTGATCTGTCCCGATCAAAATTGCTTTCAGAGATGACGTGCCCAGATCAAGCCCGATGTACATTTACGCGGCGGCCTTAGGGTTCTTGCCCATAATGATCATCGACAAGATATCATCCTCAGTCACATCCTCGACGCGCTCCGTACCGACCATCTGACCGTTTTTCATCACAGACACACGATCGCACAAGTCCATCATCTCGCGCGTGTCATGGCTGATAAGAAAGATGCCGAGACCTTGGTCCTTCAGCTCTTTAATCAGGTCCGCGACCATTTCAGTTTCATGAACACCCAAAGCCGCTGTAGGCTCATCCATGATCAAGATCTTGGCGTTGAAATAGACAGCTCGCGCAATCGCAACAGACTGGCGCTGGCCACCAGACAAAGCTGACACAGGCTCTTTTAGCTTTTTGAAGTTGGGGTTGAGACGCGCCATGATCTTGGCTGTTTCTGCTGCCATTTTCGCATCATCCACAAACCCCATAGGCGATGTCAGTTCGCGACCCAAGAACAAGTTCGACGCGGCATCGAGGTTATCTGCAAGTGCGAGCGTTTGATAAATCGTCTCGATATTATGATCGCGCGCATCGCGGGGGGAATTGATCTCGGCCTGTTTGCCATTGATCCAAATCTCGCCACTGTCTTTTTTGTAGGCACCCGCGAGGATCTTGATCAGCGTGGATTTACCGGCACCGTTGTGACCGAGCAGGCCGACAACTTCACCTGCGTGCAGATCAAGACTGACGTGGTCCACAGCTTTGATCCCGCCAAAGGAAATTGAGATGTCTTTGAGTTGAACGAGAGGGGTATCACTCATTTGGAGTTCCTCCGGTAAAGGATATCTAGGAAGACGGCGATCACTAGGACCGAGCCAACGACGACTTGTTGGATCGCCGCATCAAAGCCGATGAGGACCATGCCGGTCTGCAAGCTTTGCATAACAAGCGCGCCAAGGATCGCACCGTAGATCGTGCCGACACCGCCTGCGAGGGACGTGCCGCCGATCACAGCTGCGGCGATGACGTAGAGTTCGTCCAGCGTGCCAAGTGCTGCCGTGGCAGAGCCAAGGCGCGCAGAGGCGACGACAGATGCTATCCCTGTAAGGAAGCCCATAAGCGCGAAGATTTTGACGGTCATCCAGCGTGTGTTGATACCCGCGAGTTCCGCCGCTTCGGGGTTGCCACCGATGGCATAAACGTAGCGACCAAACTTGGTGCGCGTCATCAGGATGGTCATAGCGATGGTGACGCCGATCAGGATCAAAACCGGGATCGCGAAGCCGTGAGAGATGAAAATGCCCTCTGGCGGCACCTCAATGCCTTCAGCGGCAGCCTATTTCTTGATG
>ERZ1046367.2158-NODE-2158-length-10604-cov-4.663380_pt1 | contig 10604 bp, 9 predicted proteins | sample MGYA00383091_ERZ1046367 | MGnify/ENA primary metagenome ERZ1046367 (study PRJEB29581, sample SAMEA5548361) | metagenome | biome: marine; feature: coastal; material: water | depth 50 m | study: Short-term variability in the microbial, nano- and picoplankton... | reverse complement strand
AAAATCTAGATTCGAACTTTGAAGTCATATGCTGAAAGTCAACGAAATTTATGCAAGCATTCAGGGGGAGTCGTCCTACACAGGTCTGCCCTGTGTGTTTATTCGGTTAACGGGTTGCAATCTGCGTTGTTCCTGGTGTGATACCGCTTATGCTTTTTATGAAGGAAGTGACCTCACATTGGAAGATATAATGTTTCAGGTAGAAAATTTCTCTTTACCTTTGGTCGAAATCACAGGCGGAGAACCTTTAATGCAGGAAAATGTTTATCCTCTTATGAACTCACTTCTAGATAAAGGCTACCGGGTAATGCTAGAGACAGGAGGGGCTATATCGATCAACAAGGTCCCAGAAGAAGTAATAAAAATTCTTGATATTAAATGTCCTGGAAGTGGCGAGGAAAAAAAGAACCATCTTGAAAATCTAAAATTGCTTACACCGCATGATGAAGTCAAATTCGTCCTTATCGATCGTGCCGACTATGAATGGAGCCGTGATTTATTGCAAAAACACAACCTACCTTCATCCGTTCAGGTTTTGTTCTCCCCTGTTTATGACAAACTCGAACTGAAGGACCTCTCTAAATGGATTCTTAAAGACCGGTTGCCGGTAAGACTGCAAACCCAATTCCATAAAGTCATCTGGAGCAAAAATGCTATTGGTGTTTGAATGCGCTCATTACCATCCATATTAGTCTGTCACACCCCCTCCACCACTATTGCAAATGCTGAATAGCACCTCAAAAAGAACGCTTCAAAAAAAACTATTAGATTGGTATAGAAAAGAAAAAAGAGCGATGCCCTGGCGGAATAACCGTAACCCCTATAACATTCTTGTTTCAGAGTTCATGTTACAGCAAACTCAGGTAAAAACAGTCATCCCTTATTTTGAAAGATGGATGAAATCGTTTCCGACCATTCAAAAACTGGCGCGAGCTCGTGAGTCTACAGTTTTAAAACACTGGGAAGGTCTTGGTTATTATTCTCGCGCCCGCAACTTAAAAAAGGCTGCACAAATAATCCTACATAATCACTCCGGAAAAGTTCCTGATTCCATGAAAGAAATCATCCAACTACCCGGAGTCGGTCGTTACACAGCTGGAGCTATTCTAAGTATTGCCTTTGATAAAAAAGTTCCTGTTCTTGATGGCAATGTAAAAAGAGTTTTATCGAGGCTTTTTCTTCTTAAGGAAAACGGAAGAACTAGAAAATCAGAAAATATATTATGGGAAGTTATGGAAAACCTTCTTCCTGATTCGAAAGCCGGCAACTTCAACCAAGCTTCCATGGAGCTTGGGGCCACAGTTTGTCTTCCTAAAAATCCTCATTGTCTACTCTGCCCACTGAGACAAAACTGCAAAGCACACAAGATGGAACAACAGAATTTTTATCCCCCAAAAATTGAAAGAGTCTCTTCCACAAAAATTAACGTCAGCGCAGCAGTCATCTTGCGACGCAAAAAAATATATATACAAAAAAGAAAAATTGGCGGGCTACTCGGTGGGTTATGGGAGTTTCCTGGAGGAAAATTTAAACCAAGAGAAACTCCAGAACAATGCCTGCATCGGGAAATTAATGAAGAGTTGGGAGTTACCCTTAAAATAGATGAAAAACTCATGGTCATCAAACACAGCTATACTCGTTTCAGGGTCACTCTACATGTTTTTCTTTGTCGAATACGCTCAGGCCAAATTTCACCTTCCCAGTGTGATGATTGGAGCTGGGTAAAGGCTGAAGAGTTATACACTTATCCTTTTCCAGCAGCCAATGTTAAAATAATAAAGAACCTATTAAACTATAAGACCTGAGCTTATATTTACCTTTGCTTTATAGCCTAAACTCATGCCCTTAGCTGCCAAATAACAACTTATCTAAACTTATTACGTTGATATCAAAACTATGACCCCAGGAACCCAAGCTATAATTATTGGAACCTTTACTAATTTACTACTTGCTATTTTTAAGTTTACGGGAGGAATTCTTGGAAACAGTGTCGCTTTAATCGCAGACGCCATTCACTCTCTTTCTGACCTAGTCACAGACATCATTGTCCTGCTCACCCATCGAATAGGAAAAATTCCTCAGGATGAAAATCATCCCTATGGGCATGGGCGGGCTGAAACAATTGGAGCAACCATCATCGGTTTGTTCATCATCCTAACCGGCATAGGTGTCATTCATGAAACCTTGGAAGCTATCAATGCAGAGTTAGGAACCACACCAGGCCCGCTCGCAGCAATTGCAGCGGTACTTTCTATTATGATTAATGAAAGTCTTTTTCATTATACACGCAGAGTAGGCGAGTCAACGCAGAGCCCTTCTTTAATCGCTAATGCTTGGCACCACAGGACTGACGCTATTTCATCTGTCGCTGCATTAATTGGAATTATAGGGGCTGGGCAAGGATTCCCTTTTATGGATCCTCTTGCTGGAATTGTAGTTGGAGGTATGATCGTGAAAGTAGGTATCGACATAACTCGGCTTGGAGTTCGTGACTTAATGGACACGGCCCTGAGCAGTGAACATACTAAACAAATTCATACTATTTTAAATGACATCCCAGAGGTTCTTCATTTTCATAATTTGCGTAGCCGTGTCATTGGTGGAGAGTTTCTAATCGATCTGCACATTCTCGTCGATCCTGAAATGACGGTAACCGAGGGTCACCGAGTTGCTGAAATTGTAAGGCGAAACCTTATCAAAGCGTTCGATAACATTCAGGATGTTCTGGTTCATGTTGATGGCGAGCTCGATTCAGAGGTTGAGACCCTCTACCCAGTTACTAGAAAAGAACTGACCAGAATTGTCAGAACTCTAATTGCAGAACTGGACGAAAGTATTTCACAGGCCGAAATTCGGGTACATCATATTCAGGGAAAAAATTTTGTAGATGTCTTTATAAAGGTCCGCTCTGAGCAAACTATAGGTGACTCCCAAGCTCTGGTAGCAAATATTAGATCAAAACTCGAGACTGCTCCCCAAATCGATCAGGCTCTAGTATTTCTCGACCTCAACTCCCTTAACTAACAAAGTTTATGTGTGCTGCAAGCAACATTGCTAGCGGGCTAAAACTACCTTATTTTCGCTCCACCCATTGGCTAATAGATAAAGCTATAATTATGTCAGTCTGGTCGACGAGTAATTTTTTTTAAAGTATCTCCTTCCCATTCAACATCGAGTCGAGGCCTGCCTCTATGGAGTCCTTTTTGAAATGCATAACCATATATTAAGGGCAGAGAAACACTCGGCTCGATAAATGCCATGTTGTGTGTCGCCTCCTTATTAATTTTTCCCCACGACTGCGCCTCTGCTAACGTACTGCCACTCAATCCGCCCCAGTGAGGTGAATCGGTAGTCACCTGTAAAGCATATTTATGGCCTCCAGTTTCTTTCCCAAAGATATAGGCCATAACTACCGAATCGTTGATGTAATTTTTTGGCACTCCTCCCGCAACATAAAATGCCGCTGTTCGCGTTGAATTCACCACAAGCTGGGTTAACTCGTAATTGTCACGAATAGAATCGATGGTAATGGGAGCACGCCCCTCTTTGCGAGCCTGATAATAATGTTCCGTCAGTCCTATTCCCAGACTGGAGTCATTGATGGCTGGGCTAAAAACTGGAACATTATTTTTTCGAGCAGTAAAGAGGATAGAGTCTTCATCATCGATAGTTTCAGAAAGCCGGGAAATAAAATCTCTACTGGAGTAATTCCCCGGTTCCAGAGTATCCGCAAACCTACCGACAAGAGTATCATCTTCGACAAATAACTCATCATCAACGTAAGTATCATATATCCGGTCAATGTAGAGATCTCTGAGTTGAGTGTCATCAGCATTAGGACTGCCATAATAATGGCCACCGCCAAGAGCGTTATAATAGTCTTGATACAAAATAGCTCCAGTCGAAACAATCACATCTACCATATTGTAATGCACCATATCGCGGATAACTTTCCTGAGCCCTGCCGCTATCAGGGGCCCCGCCAACCCCAAAATAATAGTGGGTTTCTCTTCATCCTGAAGCATATTTCCAAATATCTTGGCACATTGCCCAAGGTTCCTCGCCTGTATAGACGCTGACCCAAAAGACTCCACCAAATCACCCACATCATTGATATTCTCAAAGTTAACTGGAGAAATTCGTGTGTTTAAAATTTCTTTTTTTTTCTTTTTCTGCGCATCATCCAAAGGCTCAGGCATATACGATTCTTTGTACCCCATTTTTTGCTCCAAATTTTAGTTAAAATGAATCATAAATTCTCACCCTTGTCTCGTAAACTACTAGCAATAACGACAGCTAACAATAATTTCTACACACTGGCTAATAGTTATCTCGACTTGATTAGTTATTGTTCACTTCGTCTAGCATAAGGGAGCTGGGCAAACAACATATTGAGTAGAAAAAATTTAGCATAGGTTATTGTGTCGCCCACTTCCTAAGAACTAGAGGCGAGAGCATAGTCCTTGCGAGTGGGTCTTGGTGTCAACATTTTCTATGCTTTCCAAGATTTTCCCATCTTCTCCAATCACATAGCTAATACGAGACGCATATTGCTCATCGACACTTTTTACCGCGTGATAACCTAGAGCAATTTCCCGTTTAACATCGCAAAGCAGGGGATAAGGAAAAGAGAACTTTTCCGCAAAGGCTTTATTGTCTGCTTCATTATCTAAACTGACTCCGAAAATCTGGATATTTTTTTCTTCAAAAATTTTAAAATCATCGCGAAATCCCTGCCCCTCCATTGTGCAACCTGGAGTATCTGCCTTTGGGTAAAACCAAAGCACAATTTTTTTTCCCCTGCTATCCTTTAGGTTCACAGTGTTTCCGTTATGATCTTTTACAGAAAATTCGGGTGCATCTGTTCCTGGTTGTAGCATTTCAACTTCTCCCTAGATAAGATTAAATTTCAACTCGTGAAAGTTTATTAGATGATGCAAATTCTTTTAGGAAGCAGCTTTATTTGGGCTACCATAATAAATTTATTCAAGCTTCCGAAAACAATTTGGCGGCTAAGCTTTCACCCACTATCAGGTCCTCTGGACGGGTGATCTTGATGTTCCATTCGTAACCATCCACAACCCTTACTTCCTGACCTAGATATTCAATAAGAGCTCCTTCGTCCGTTCCATAAAAGGAGTTCCTCTTAGCATTTTGAAAAGCCTCTCCAAGCAAGTTATAACGAAAAGCCTGAGGAGTTTGAATGCGCCACATACCCTCTCGCTTTACAGTACGCCGAACTTTGCCATTATCATCAACCTGCTTAATCGTATCGTGAATGGGAATAGCTGTGACTGCAGCTCCAAATTTATCAGCAATGTCGATAGTTTCCTTAATCATTTCCTTAGATAAAAAAGGCCGTACTCCATCATGCACAAGAACTATATCTGTATCTGCAGGAGCAGATTGATATCCGTTAAAAACAGAGTCCTGCCTTTTTTCACCACCCATAACAACTTGTTTCACAATTGAGGGATGCCCCAGCCAGTCGGCACGAGCATTCTCCAGTTCCTTTTCTGGAACCACAAGGATTAATGAATCAATGAGCTTTGAGTCGTGAAGAGTTTTTAAAGTGTAATATAAGATAGGATGTCCCATCAAAGCCTGAAACTGTTTGGGGACGGTTCCTCCCATTCGTTTGCCTTGTCCTCCTGCGGGAACGATCGCGCATACATTCATAATTAGCTATTCAAATAAGTGTTCAAAAAGTTCAGCAAGACTCTTCACAAATAAAAGATCAATTCCTTTATCAGGAAGCTTCTTTATTTTTTTAGCAGAATACGGAATAATACATTTTTTAAAACCAAGTCTTTTGGCTTCCAGAATGCGGGCATCCAACTGCATTACCGAGCGCACTTCCCCAGTCAAACCAACTTCCCCGATCAGCACAGCTAGCGGATCTATAACTTTATCACGAAAACTTCCTGCAATAGCAGCTACTATCGCCAAGTCCAGAGCTGGCTCTGTAATTTTTATTCCTCCCGCTAAATTTAAAAATATATCTTCTCCTTGTAGTTGAAACTCCATGCGCTTTTCAATAATGGCTATTAACAAAGACATACGATTATGATCAAAACCTGTTGCCATTCTTCTTGGCATACCTATGGAAGAAGAAGTACTGACTAAGGCTTGGACCTCGACCAGCAAGGTTCTACTTCCCTCTAGAGTTGCTGCAACGACAGAGCCGGATGAATTCTCTGGACGCTCAGACAAAAACCATTCAGATGGATTTTCTACCGGCACCAATCCATTCGGTTCCATTTGAAACACTCCAATTTCAGGAGTGGGGCCAAAGCGATTTTTAGTTGCCCTTAAAGCTCGGTATGCATGACCCTGTTCACCTTCAAAATAAACAACCGTATCTACTATATGCTCTAATGATTTAGGCCCGGCTATTGCTCCATCTTTATTAATATGCCCGATCAAAAGTGTTGGAAGACCACGTTGTTTAATGAACTGAAAAATTTTAAAAGCTACTTCCCGCACCTGACCAATGCTTCCCGGAGCAGATTGCAAATCTGTAGTATAAAAGGTTTGCACCGAATCCAACACCAGCACATTGGGTTCGATCTTCTGTATCCACTGAATAATATCTTCCAAGCAAATCTCTGAGCAAACCAGAAGGTTCTCAGACAAGGCATTTAGTCTTTCTGCGCGAAGCTTGATCTGAGAGCCTGATTCCTCACCAGAAACATATAGAACCGTTTTCCCCGACCTGGCTAAGTGGCCCATGCTTTGTAAAGTTAGAGTCGACTTGCCAATACCGGGTTCCCCGCCAATCAGGATTAGGGATCCTTCTACCATACCTCCACCCAGCACTCGATCAAATTCTTTGATGCCTGTAGTCAAACGATTTTCGACAATTGATTGTACATCTGTGATGGGGATTAATACTGAGGGCTCTGAGTTTAGTTTTGACTTATGCGATGTTGATTGCTGACGCGAGGAGGTTTCCTCAGCAAAGCTGCTCCAAGCCAAACACTCTGGACATTTCCCCATCCACTTCGGGGTTTGATATCCACATTCTTGGCATACAAAGATAGTAGTGGTTTTAGCCATAATTAGGCAGAAAAGTATATATCAGTGATCAGCAAAGTCATAAAGAAATATACTCGCGGCCAACCTACTGACCATATATAGTTTATTTTTTAGCTGGACTTGACCGACGGAGGGTTTTCTTAATGTCATCACTTCGTGAAATATTGACATTGGCTTTTCGGCGCAAATCAGCAAGTGCTTCCTTAATCTCTTGCTGACTATTCTTCAAACTTAATTCGATTTTCTTCTGACTTTTCTTGAAATCAGCTTGAGCTTTTTTTAAGGCGACCTGTTCTTTTTTCAAGTCGTTCATTGCCCTAGCAACAGGGTCTAACTTTGCCTGTTCCTTAACAATCGACTTGAGAATTTCAATCAAGCGAGAGAGTTTCTCATTTGCTAGATCTACCTTGGTAGTGCGAGCTTCTTCTCTTTGTTCCGACTCCTTCAATTGACCTGTAACCCGACTTTCTAAATCTGCGGAATGAGTAGCAAGTTTTGTGGTGAGGTCTATAAGTTTATTAGATTTTTCATCTGCTAGTTTATCAAACTCCCCTACCTGTTTTAGGTCCGCCTTAAGAGTACCAAGAGCTTGATTAGAGGCATTATTTTGAGCATGCAGGGCTTGTATGCTTTCCGCTAATTTATTAGTTTTCTCATCTGCAACTTTCAGGTTTTTGTTGGTGAGGATAATGGCTGCTTGGACCTTAGAAACAACGAGGTTACTATTTGCAACATTTTGACTCGTTCCTCTCAACCCGCCTTGAATATTTACAATACCTTTGTTTATGGAATCAAGGGTCGATTTTGTTTCTATTCCCTGTTTGAGACTCTCCTCAAGAATTTTAATCAACTTTTGGTTCAACTCCTGGTTTTTTGTGGAAAAGTTTTCCAATGTGCTTTTATTATCCGCGTTAGCTTGTGCCAGTTGTTCCATAACCATCTGCCGGTTTATGTCATTTGCTTTAGCCATTGCTGGAATTACGTCTGTTTGAAAAAGAGCAATAGTGTCATCAAAGCCTTTTTTAGTCGTCGTGCTTTGAACTCCTAATTGTAGAACCACTCGGTCTAAACTCTCGTTATTGGCTGCATAAAGTTCTTGAAAATTTTTTTTGTTGGATTGTTCGAACTTTTCCATATCTTGAGCCAATCCCGCCTTCAAGTTTTCCTGATCCAATCGAAATTGTTCTTGGTCCAGACGAAATTGTTTAAGAATCTTGTTTTGTTGATTGATTTTACTCAGAACCTGGTTTTTAACCTCTGCCTGTAGATCATTTAGCTTGGCATTCGTTGAATTAAGACCATTCAAAGTTTCGGATTTATTCTGTTCCACCATCCCCTGAAGTTGTGGGAGAGCATGCTTAACCTCTTCTATCTCGCGGAGCATATTCTCCAATTGGCTTTTCAAGCTACCCAACTCCTCAGTTTCCAGATTTACCAACCGGGAGTTGATTTTTTTAAGCCCAATAAATATCTTTTCCAAAGTTTCGTCATCCGCCCCAAAAATTTGGGCAAATGCAGGAGTAGAGGAAACTAGTGTTAAGAACAATAGAAAAGAAAGTATCCCTGTAACTTTTGCCTTCATGTGTTCAGCTCATTCTTTAATAATCTCTGGTTATTGCTTCCAAATTCTATCTCACAAAAAAATAAGGCCGTGTCGAGGAAGAATCCTCAACGCGGCCTTATTATATACTATTCTATTCTAAATCGTCATAAGCAGGGGAATAGTTATTTTGAAACCATAAAATGTGCCCGTCGGTTCTTATACCAGCAGGACTCACCACTTTCAAAGCAAAACGGTTTTTCTTCACCAAAACTTACAACGTGCACATTGCTCGAATCTACTCCTTGTGATACCAAATATTGCTTCGTGGATTGAGCGCGACGCTCACCCAATGCAGTATTATAATTATTGGTACCTCTCTCATCACAATGACCCTGAATTTCTACATGTATGCCGGGGTTCTTTTTGAGATACTCGGCATTACCCTTTAGGATGGTCCTGGATTCAGTGTCCAAGTCATACTTATCAAACTTGAAATGAATATCCTTCAAACTAGTTGATGCTTGGAAATCCTGCAATCGAGACTCTTGAATACCTGAAGAACCAGAACCGGAAGAACTAGACCCTGAAGAACTAGAATCTGAAGAACTAGACCGTGCAGATCCAGAAGTATTAGGATCCCATGAACCTTGGCTGCTAGAATCAAACGGGTTGTTACCAAAAGAATCGCTTGAGTTATTTCCGCCACTTGACTGACCAAACGCATTGGAACCAGCACTTCCAAAAGATGAAGAGTTTTCTGCAACAGGTTCTTCGCTGAAGAAGCCACCAGCCATTCCACCTTGGGATTCTGAATTATTCTCTGAGGAAGCCGTAAAGTCCGACTCATTACTTGTACTCGCAGATGTTTCTATCTCTGGTGGCATAAGCTGCTTGGAACAAGCGGTTGTTAAAAACACACATAATACTGTTGTTATAATTGCCTTCCAATTCATATTTACCATATTTCCTTCCCCTGTATAGTTCCGGTATTGTGTTCGTTGTCTAACAATTTCTAGGTAACCTATTAAAACAAATAGCAGCATCTGTAAACAAAGCGAACCTTACGTTCCAGATTTTCTTGCCATCAGAACATATCTTTAATAAATATCTTCCTATAGTTATAATCAAATTACAATAATAATATTCACATGATAACGGATAAAGGTTTGAATAACAACCCCTAATTCATCATATTTACCTTGAATGTTATTTAGTTTCTGCGGTTTGGCGACCATGCCGGACTATGCGCATTTCCAGAGAAAGTCAATTGTCTTACCTCGCTTCCCCCCAACCTTTGGATAAAAAGATTGTGCCGGCCATTCTCTTTCTTTCTATAAATAAGAAATCGTCCATCAGGAGACCAGCTTGGTTGCTCACAGCTTTCAGAGCCTTCCGTTACGACCTTACTCTCCTGTGCATTTAAATCGTATACACTGATTTGAAACCTTCTCCCCACTCTTGACGTATACGCAATTTGGTCTCCATTAGGAGACCATGCGGGGTTATCGTTATATGTTGAACCAAAGGAGATACGGGTCACGTTTGAATTGTCCCCCTTTAGAGCATCCATTATATAAATTTGTGGAGCTCCAGTTCCAGACCGGTCGGAAGTAAAAGCAATTTTTTTTCCATCAGGAGACCAAGTGGGGGAAGTATCAATATTGAAATGGCGGGTTAAACGTTTGAGCTCGCGATCTGAACGCAAAATATAAATTTCTGAGTTCTGATCCCTACTTAATACTAAAGCAATTTTCTGCATATCTGGAGACCAGGCTGCTGCTGTATTCAAACCTGGAAGACGATGGAGGGTCTGCTTTTTCTCACCGTTAACATCAATCATGATCAAATCAGGATTCCGTGCTGCATATGAGGTGTAAATAATCCATTTGGCATCAGGTGACCAAGCTGGACTTAGGTTAACCGTATTATCATGAGTCAATCGCCGCAGGTTATATCCATCAAAGTCTATTAAATAAATTTCCTTGCCCGATTTTTCCTGATTCAGAAAGGCAATCCTGGTTTC
>ERZ1046367.2155-NODE-2155-length-10607-cov-6.218537_pt1 | contig 10607 bp, 10 predicted proteins | sample MGYA00383091_ERZ1046367 | MGnify/ENA primary metagenome ERZ1046367 (study PRJEB29581, sample SAMEA5548361) | metagenome | biome: marine; feature: coastal; material: water | depth 50 m | study: Short-term variability in the microbial, nano- and picoplankton... | reverse complement strand
TGTTTGGAAAGAAGCAATGGTAATAAAACAAAATGGTAATGTTGGTATTGGAACTACTGATCCAGAATGTTTATTACATCTTTCAGCTGGAACTTCTGGCGATTGTGTATTATTTATACAATCTGATACCGCTAATACTGGTGGTCAAGAAGGTGATAATCCATATATTTTATTCGCACAGGATGGTCAATCATTATCTACTACAAAAGCTTCAATTGGAAAAGGTCAATATAATAGTTCAAATGATTTATGTTTCTCTAACGGAGATGGAGATATTGTATTTTTTGCAGATGGTTCTACTTGGGCAAATTGTACAGAACGAATGAGAATAGATAGAGATACTGGTAATGTTGGTATTGGAACTGATAGTCCAGCTCAAAAATTAGATGTTGCTGGTAATGCTGTTATTGGGGAAGGTGGTGAAGAAATGTTTATAGGTAATGTTGGTCATGCTAATTGGGCAGGTATTGCTCACGAAGATTGTGCAAATACAAATGATTTTGCTTTACTTCAAAAAACTACTGGTGAAACGATACTAAATTGTAAAAGCGGTACACCAATTCAATTCAAACAAGGCAATTCCGAAATAATGAGAATTCATAGTAATGGCTATCTTGGTATTGGTGATACTTCACCACTTAGTAGATTACATGTAAAAGCATCTCATAATGATTCCGATGGAGGTAATATTACTAACTATAATCAACGAGCAATTACAATAGAAGGTAGTTCATCAACAGAAACTTGGGGGATTGGAATGAATAATAATAGTAATGAATTAATTTTTACAAATCAATTAATTAATAGAGGTTATTTAAATAATAATGCAAATGTGAGTCAGATTGATTTTACAGGACAACACAGAACACAATTTTCTGTAAATAATGACGATATTATTGTAAATATATCAAATTATATGGGATTAATTGTTTCTTCTACCGGAGAATATTGTGGTAATAAGGGAATGAATGAAGCAATACCTTGTATTGCATTAGCAAATACTAATAATGATAAAAAAGTATTTGGTGTTATATCTAATGCAGAAGATCCAAATTCAACAAGTAGAAAGTTTTTACTAGGAACATTTGGAACAATAATACCAAAAGAAGAAGGAGATAATAGAGTAATAATCAATAGTTTAGGTGAAGGTTGTATTTGGGTATGTGATGTAAATGGTGCATTAGAAAATGGTGATTATATTACAACAACAGAATTAGCTCATGGTTATGGTGTAAAACAAGATGATGATTTATTACATAATTATACAGTTGCAAAAATTACAGAAGATGAAGATTTTAGTGATATGACAGATGGTAAAGTATTAGAAAATGGTATTAAATGTAAATTTGTCGGTTGTACTTATCATTGTGGTTAAAAAATTAAATTAAATATATAAAAATAAAAAAAATATATTATGGAAACAACTTTATTTTTTAGTAAATATTGTAATCATTGTAAAAATTTCATACTAGAATTAAAAAAGGAAAATTTATTAAAATCTTTTGTTAATATTATATGTGTTGATAAAAGAAAATCATTACCAGAATTTGTTACAACAGTACCATGTATATTAATAGAAGATTATGATGAACCATTATTTGGAGATAAAGCATTTGCATGGATTAAATATATAAAAATGAAAAGATCAGAAGAAATAGAAAAAAATAATCCAATAAATGCATTTGATTTTAATAATTCTTTTGATAATTTTGATGAATTAGATCATGATATATCAAAAGATAAAAAATGTTTATCAAAAGATAATTGTCAAGCATTAGGTATGTTAGAACAACCATTATTAAGTGAAAAAGAAAAAAAAGAATTATTATTAAAATTTGATAAAACTGATGTTAAGTCGCGATATGCAGAATTAGAAGAATCTAGGAAATAAAAAATAAAATGATTTAAAAATAATTTTTTAATATAAAATATAATATTAGAAAATGGATACAGAAAAGGTTGATTTTTTAAAAGAAGATCCCGTAATTGCTGGTCAAGAAGTAGCATTAATATCATTTGTTGAACCAAAAAATGCAAGATTATTACAAAATAAAGAATCATTTATTGCAACACATTTTATTACACATTTTTTAGAATCATATAAAAAAACTAAAAAATATCAAGAAGAAAATCCAGAAAAAGAATTAACAGATGAATTAAAAGAAACATTAGATACAAATTATAAAAATATTCAAAAACAATATTATGAATATCAAAAATTTAATTTATCAACATTAGAAAATGAATTTAATAATAAACATAATAAAAATAAAGAACCAACAGTAACTGGTTTTAAAGTACGAGGAGTATACCCAAGTCAATTAGTAACAAAAAGTAAAGCAGATGAATTACATCATTTCGAACCAGCAATTAATGTTTTTTGTATTCCAGTAGGGAAATGGATACCTTATTGTCCATTAAATGATCAAGAAGTTGAATCCGAATATCAAATGGAAGCATTAAATGATCTAGTAAAAGGAAAAGATGATGATATGGCAAAAAGAGATTTAGAATATGAAGAAAGAAAACATAAAATGAAAAAACAAATGGAAGAAGAAAATAAATTAAAAAAACAAAAAAATTTAGAAGAAAAAAATAATGATAGTGATGAAGAAGTTCAAGTAGAAGAAATTGTAGATGAACTATATGCAGCACCAGTAAAAACATCATCGGAAAAAGAATCAGAAAAAAGAAAAAAAAAAGTTGGAAAAAAAAATAGAAAAGCAAATAATAAAAGAAAAATTAATAAAAAAAATTAAATAAAATAAATTAAATATAAAAATCAATTGATATATATAAAATATGGCATCAATACTTATTGTATGTGGAGCTCTCGGCGTTTCAGCAGGAGTTTATGCAATTTACGAAGCAGTAAAAGCTAAAAGAAATCAAAATAGAACATCAGCATATGCAGACAAAGTTAATGAATATACAATTAAAAGAGGATATCCATTATCAAATAATTATAATAATTTAGAAAAAAGATTAGAAAATGGTGAACCATTAAGAGAAAGAAGAAATCCAATGAATAATCCAGTATATAGAAATATTAAAGAATTTAATGATAAATTAGCTTATGAAAATCAATCAGATTATCAAGAAGTTTAATTACATTGACATATTTTGCCAATATCATTATTGTACATTCGACTAGAATGTATATAATTATAACAATTTAAACAAATACTAAAACAAAAACAATATGTATGATTATTTTTATTCATAGGACCAATTGTAATAGTTCTTGTACGAGGCAATTCACTTGGTAATTCACTAGGAATTGAATAACCTGAGTCGGAATACCAATCATAACAATATCCATTATTTGTATTTTCAAATTTTTCAATTAAATACAAAGTTTTTCTAAAATTTTTTTCATGATTTTTTTTATTATCTTCATATTCTAATTCTTGTTTATAATTATATATAATATCTTTTATAACATTTGGAATATAAATCATTTATATAAATGTTTAATATTCATATTTTATCAATTTTATTAAAAAAAATTAAAATTTATTTATATAAATTAATTAATTTAAAATGAATGATAAAAAATTAAATGATCAAAAAATGAGTGAAAGAGTACCAAGAATGATCTTAAGAAGATCAGATGTATATGTACCACCACCAGGATTATCACGAGATGATTTAACAAAAAAACTAAAACAACAAGGATTAGAAATTAAAAAAATGAAACTTGAATTAATATTAAAAAATCAAAAAATAAAAAATTTAGAAAAATCAGTAAAACATACAAATTCTCTTAAAAAAGATAAATCTATTTTAAAGGAAAATAATAAAATATATTTTGATAGAATTTTTAAGGTTTTAAATATAATTTTAAATTATCAAAATGTAAAACATTATTCATTATATGGTTCTTTTATTGAAAATTTATTATCAAAAAAAAATTTAGAATTTACAACATTAAATATTTTTTTAAAAGATTTAAGTAATATCGAAGATATATATGGATTATTAAATATTTTATATTTGAATGATTATATTTATAATAAAAAAGATTTTGATATGACACATTATTATAGTTTTGAACAAGATAATATTCCATTTTACAATCTTGAAATTGATTTATTACCAGGTTTTCATAAAAAAACAATTCAAGTAAGAATTCATTCATTTAATTATTTAAGAAATATCACTTGTAGTACAAGAAATATTGAAATTAATCAATATGGGATAAATGGTATATATAATTTAGAAAGAGAATTAATGGCTTCAAACATATCTGGTTTAAATATTTTAAAAACAATTGAAAATACAATGAGATCCGAAACAGTAATTTATAGATCAGATGAAATTAATAAAAATTTAATTGAAAATCAAGAACAATTATTTAGTTTATTATCAACACAACTTGATTGCATTAATGATGAATGGATAGTAAAAAATAATGGTTTTCATTGTATTATTGATGAATGTTCAGTATGTTTAGAAAAAAAAAAAATATTTGAATTATCATGTCATCATTCATTTTGTATTAATTGTTTACATCAACATATTAATCATCAAAGTATTCATAATAAAAAATGTCCATTATGTCGTAGAGAAATGATTTTACAATAAAATAAAATAAATATAAAATATTAATATAAGATATAAAGAAAATGAGAAAATCTAATAAAATGTTATTATTTGCATTTGGAGGATTCACATTATTATCTGCTAGTGTTGCATTAGGAATGAAAATGAAAGAAAAATTTGATATGTCAAAATTTGAAAAGAAAGAAGAAGAATTAAAAGGTTTTGAAAATTTAGAAACAATTAATGAAGAACCACCAAAAGATTTCAAACCAAAAAAGGAAAGTAAATTAGAATTTAATTGTAATTCAAATGCAGAAGAAGCTGGTGAAAAAATGTGTCAATTATATTAAAATTGATAAATATAAAATAATATTAATAAAAAATTTATTAATGTTATTTGAAGATTATTGTTCATTAATATCAACATTATTATTTAATATTGTATATATACCTCAAATATATCGCGTAATAAAATTAAAAGATAGTAAATCCATATCATTATATTATTTATTATTAATCATAACTAGTATGTCTTTTTATATATGTTTTGCGTATAAAAAAGATTTAAAAATTCAATTTTATGGAACTATAATTCAATTTATGTATTTAATAATATTAGTATATTTTAAAATAAAACATACATATTTTCCAGTAATAGAAAATACTATACCGATATATATTATTCAAGAAAATCCTAAATCTGATCAAGAAGCGCTAAGTTCTTGATACCATATATTACCGTTAATTTTTTTATTATTTGCATATTTAAATAATTTTTCAATAAATGGACAAATATTTTCTTTTTTAAAAGTTTTTTGAATGAAATCTGTATATTGTTTTTTATTATTTTCTATAAATATATTATTATTATCATTATTAATAATAAATTGCCAAATATATTTTAATTTTTCTCTTAATTCATCTTTATTAAAAGCATTATTACATCTTCTACCAGTTTTATTTAATTCTTCAGTATTACGAATCCAAATTTCATTTTTAAATTTATTACTTTTAATTTTAATAACAATGAGTTTATTATATTTTTTATTTAATTTAAAATTCCTTTTAATAATTTTATTAGCTTGTGTACCAATATTATTTGTTTTAGGTTTAGATTTATTAACATTATTTAAAATATCATAATATTCAATATTATCTAATTTTTTATTTTTTTCTTTGAAATCTTTTTTTTTTAAAGAAATTAAAAAACTATTTAAAGATTTTGAATTATCATGTTCAATATTATAATAATTTTCATAAATAGGAGTTTGTTCAAATTTAGATCTAACAAATTTTTCATCATCGAAATTTTTAAAAATATAAATAAAAGCTTTATTAAATTTTCTTTTAATAATATAACCATATTTCAATTTTCCAGTTGAATTAATATGTTTAATAATATAAGGGAAATTTTTCATATTATCATCAGATGGAACAATTAAATTCAAAGCTTTTTCAATAATATAATTTTCTTTTGAATGATATATATTATCTTGTAATTTAGGATTAGAAACTAAATCATGTAATTTTAAAATTTTATTATTTTTAAAGAATTTAATAATAATTGAAATAACATATTTAATATATGGAGTTAAAAATAAATTATTATATGTGGATGTATCTAAATCTTTATCATCAATAACAAAATTATAATCTTCTGGGAATCCATTTAATTTATAATCTTCATTTACAAGATTTAAATTTCTAGTTAAAGCACCATCAAAAGAATTTTGTTTTAAAATTTTTTCAACTTTAGAAATATAAAAATTAGATAATTCAGATCTTTTATACATAATCATATCATATGATAATAAAGGTTCTAAATTTTGAAAACTTCTTGCTAGATCAATATCAATTTTGATTTTATCAGATGAATCAACTTTAAATATCTCATCAACTTTATCAAGAACTAATTGTTTATCAATATTTTTATTATCATATGAAGATGATAAAGTAGCACAATATAAAAAAATATCAACTTTTCTATCATTTTGATTTAAACTTTTATGAGAACAATGTCTAATACCACGAGCAATAACTTGTTCAAGTCGAGATTTATTATGCCAAGGTTCTAAAATATGTAATTGCCTAACTCTTTTAAAAGATACACCTTCTTTTAATACACTTGAACCAATAATTATTTTTAATTGACTTCCATTTTGATTTTCTTCAGAATTAAAAATTTTAATAATTTTTTTTTCAACTTCTTCACTAGTTTGACCAATAATATAATCAAATAACATTGGACTAAATGAATGATCTTTATCATTGTGATCTTTTTTAGTTTTATTACAATTATAACAAATTGGATTTCTAGGTTTAGATCTTTTATTTTTAAAAAGAGATTTTTTACTTAATAAAATCTCAGTAGAAGAATCTTTTCTAGAATTATATAAAGAAATACCATTTCTTAATAACATACTTGCTATCATTAATACACCTTTAAAAATAAAATTAGTATATATAAAAATAGTACCTTTTGATTTTTTAATATTTAGCAATAAATTATAATATTTAGAAGATAAATTTTCGATTTTATCTTCTTTTAAATTATCAAATGGAATATCATAAATTATTTTATCTTGACCTTTTTTTAAAATATCTTTATCAAAATCATATTTCATTAATTGTAATTGAATTAAATCTTGAATATTAACTTTATTTCCTCTAGTTTTTAAATAATTTAAATAATTTTCTTTTTGTTCTTTTTTCATTTCACAAGGAATAATTTTATATTCATTTTCTAAATCATATTGTAAATTAAATTTTTTATCAAATTTATTATTAATAAAATTTGAAATATAAATACTTTTTTTAGGAAATATTTTTTGAGGAAAAGTATATGGATTTTCTCTAGTAATATAAGAAATATAAGATTTAGATAATTGTTTTAATAATTCTTCACCATTTTCAGTAAAATCTAAATTAGATTCAAATATTTCTTTTAATTCAACAGTTTTTCTATTATCATTTAATAATAATAAATTTAATAAATCAATGATTTCTTTAACAGAATGTCCCATTGGTGTACCAGATAATAAAACTAATTTTAAATTTGTAGTATTTTCAATGATTAGTTTAACAGCATCATATCTTTTAATTTTATCTTCATTTTTATCAATTAATTTTAAATTATGAACTTCATCAATAATAAATACACGATTAGAATAAGTTTGTTTTATCCATTTTTTAAAATCTAAGTTATCCATTTCTTCTTTTTTTTTTGAAATAATATTTGTTAATTTTTGGTAATGTTCTATTTCATAATTTTTATCAATTAATGAATCAACTTTTCGTTGTTTAACTTCTAATCTATCATTGGGAAAATAATTTATATAATCAGTAAATGTAGCTTGATTATAACCTTTATTAATATCGTGAATTTCTTTTCTAAAATTTTGTTCTATTGTATCACCACTAACTAAAACAAATGTTTTATTTCTATTGAAATCAGATATATTCATTTTATAATTTTCTGCTATTGTAATTGATGATGCTGTTTTACCACTACCCATACCATGATATAATAAAACACTATTATATGGAGTATTAAAATTTAAATAATTTCGAATAATAATTTGATGAGCTAATAATTTATAATTTTTTTCTTTAGATGGACATAATTCATTTTGTATATCATCTATTTTTTCTTCATCAATTTCTGGATATTGATTTTCATAAAATTCTTTTTTTTTATAAATTTTTTCAAAAAAATCAGGATCATCTTTTTTTGGATATGATATATATTCTTTATTTAAATAATTAATATGATTAATAATTCGTTCTTTACTATTAAAATATTTTATATTCTTTTCTTTTAATATTTTAATTAATTCTTCTTCATTTAAATTATCTAAATTCATTATAAATATATATATAATAAATATTTAAAATTTATTATAACTTTCTATTATATATTATTTTTATTATGATTTGTAACAATTGTTATAGAGAAGGTCATTTTTATAGAAATTGTGATCAACCATTACTGAGTTATGGATTATGTTGTTTTAAAAAAGTAAACGATGAAATTAAATTTTTAATGGTAAAAAGAAGAAATACATATACATATATTGAATTTTTACGAGGTATATATGATATTAAAGATTTAGAATATTTACAGAAAATGTTTACTAAAATGAGTATACAAGAAAAAAAAAAAATATTGGAAAATGATTTTAAAACATTATGGAATCAATTATGGTTAATGGAAAATAATTTAAAAAATAAAAATGAATTTTATAAAGGCATTATTAAATTTAATATTTTGAGAAATAGTTATTTTAATGATGAAAAAAATATTTTCGTATCTTTAAAATATTTAATTGATAATTCAGAAAAAACATATGAAATGGAAGAATGGTATTTTCCAAAAGGAAAAAAAGAAAATAAAGAAACTGATATGGAAACAAGTTTAAGAGAATTTTGTGAAGAAACTAATATTGATGAAAAATTAATTAAAATTCATGAAAATAAAATATTAGAAGAATTACATCTAGGTAGTAATAATAAATATTATAAAACTATTTTTTATTTATCTGAATATTTAAGTAATGATTTAAATGATGTAATTAATAAATTTCAAAACTTTAAAACTTCTTTTCAAAAAACAGAAATTGGTAATATTAAATGGATTGATATTTCTGAATTAAAAAAATATTTTAGAGATTATGAAATAAGTAAATTTGAATTAATTGAAAATTTAAAAAAAATTATTGAAAAATAAAAATTAAAAAATATAAAAATTTTATATTTTTTATTTTAAAACATTCTTGAAATCACTTAAATATAAATCTTCTAATTCTTGATAATCTAAATTAAATTCAATTGAAATTTTTTTTAATTCTTGTTGAAATAATTTATATAATTCACTATAAAATTTCTGTTTATATAAATCTAATAAATTATTCATATAATTATAAATTATAAATAAATTTTATTTTTTTAAATCTTCAAGTTCTTTTTTTAAGATTAATGATTCTTTTAATTCATAATAATCTTTTTTTAAATTAAGTAATTCATTACCTAATTTAGTTTGATTATCTGTTAATTCATGTATACAACCAATTAATGAACTTATAAGAGTATTTTGACTAATTGTTTGAAAATCATTAATATATTCATTACCAATTTTCATTTTTTTATATTTTATTGCTTCAGGTAAAACTTTTTTTACATTTTGTGCAATTAATCCATATATTTTTTCATTACTTTTATTATATTCATTAGTATAATTATATTCATATAAATTTAATTTATTAACTTTATCTAATATATTTTTAATATCCATTCGTTTTATATTTTCTTTAACTCTGATATCACAAGTAGTTGTAAATTCAGGAGCTAATACTTCATCATTAGATTGAATTATACCATCTACATCTAAAGAATAAGCTGGATTAGTTATACCAATACCAATTTTACCACTAGCATTTAAATCACCTAATTTCAATTTTGCATCAGAATAACTATTTGCATCTGTATTAACAATAGTTGTTGGTTCTTCTTCAGTAGTAAATAATTTAAATTCATTATTAGAAGCATCTTTAACTAAACCTGTATATTTAGTAATACCACTATCAACATATTTACCATAAAAACCAATATCTATTATATTATCAGTATTATTAGAAGATAAATGAATAATTGGATCTTTAATAGTAACAACTGCAGTATTCATAGTAGTCATAGTTCCATGGACAGTTAAATTACCATCAATTTCGACATTTCCTTCACAATTTAAATCTCCCATAAAATCTGCAGTCTGAGTAACACATAGATTATCACATACAATTTTTTCTTGACAATTTATGTTTTTTTCAACAGATAAATTTACTAATTGTAATTCATCAGAAGAAGAAGATATTGTCATATCACCTAAATGAATAGTACTTCCTGATAAATATAGATCTCTGAATTTTGCAGTTGCTGAACCAAGATCATATGTTTCATGTAGTTTAGGAATAAGATGACCACCTATATTTATATTAGCATTAATATCAACTTCACCACTTGCTTTATCTATTCTCATTCGTTCTGTTCCATCAGACCAATTACTCCCA
>ERZ1046367.2153-NODE-2153-length-10611-cov-5.565460_pt1 | contig 10611 bp, 10 predicted proteins | sample MGYA00383091_ERZ1046367 | MGnify/ENA primary metagenome ERZ1046367 (study PRJEB29581, sample SAMEA5548361) | metagenome | biome: marine; feature: coastal; material: water | depth 50 m | study: Short-term variability in the microbial, nano- and picoplankton... | reverse complement strand
CGATGATTGAGGGACCGCTTTTCTTGTCACGTATCCTGCGCAGTTTTCTCATCCGGTGCACTGAGCGCGAGCCGCCTGTACCGGTGGCCCATTTAACCGTGCGCGCGAAATCAGGTATTTATTTGCATTTTGAGGCGCGGGAATCCGAAGCGTAGCCGGCTTGGAAGACCCTGCCTCCGGCGGGAGTATTGCGGCAAAGAAAAAGCCAAATTATGCGCGGCTGTCTTTGTCCATATAGTGCTGCAAGACATAGTCGCGAATGGCCGAGGCCAGCCCTGTATCCAGCGCGCGCGCCGCATCTATTTCAGCAGCAAGAGCGTTTATGGGGCGGTTTTTTTCTCTTGCGATGGTGCGAAAGGCCAGCCAAAAGCGGTCTTCTAGCGAAACGCTGGTGCGATGGCCGCGCAGCGTCAAAGAGCGTTTCTGGGGCCGCAGGCTCATCGATCACACCGATGCTGGTCAAGCCGCAAGCTGGCAGAGTTGAGGCGTTTTTTTACAGTGGTCTTTTCTACTTTGGCGATGCCAAATTTGGCCGAATTTTCAGTTGCGCGGGCCTGTTTTTCGGCGCGCGCTTTTTGTTTTCGGGCCCGGTTCAGATTGACGGGCTGGGGCATTATTTCGGGCCAACCATGTTTTCCGGGCGCACCACCTTGTCAAATGTGTCGCTGTCCACAAACCCAAGGGCGATGGCCTCTTCTTTCAGGGTGGTGCCATTTTTATGGGCCGTTTTTGCAACTTTGGTGGCGTTGTCATATCCGATCTGAGGCGCCAGTGCTGTGACCAGCATCAGACTTTCGCGCATCAATTTATCAATCCGCGTTTCGTCGGCTTTGAGCCCATCTATCAGATTATCAGTAAAGGCAGAGCAGGCATCCCCGATAAGCTGCATCGATTGCAAAACATTATAAGCCATCATTGGCTTATAGACATTCAGCTCAAAATGCCCTTGTGATCCGGCAAAGCCCACCGCGGCATCATTGCCAATGACATGGGCGCAAACTTGGGTGAGGGATTCGCATTGGGTGGGATTGATCTTGCCCGGCATGATCGAGCTGCCGGGTTCATTTTCGGGCAGCACCAATTCACCCAGACCGCAGCGCGGCCCGGAGCCAAGAAGCCGGATATCATTGGCAATTTTAAACAAGCTTGCGGCGACGGTTTTCAAGCTGCCAGAGATTTCAACCATGGCGTCATGGGCGGCCAGAGCTTCGAATTTATTCGGGGCGGTGACAAATGGCAGGCCGGTAATGGCGGCCATGTTTTGCGCAACCATTTGGTCCCAACCCGGAGAGGTGTTAAGCCCGGTGCCCACAGCTGTGCCGCCTTGGGCCAGTTCATAGATATCACCAAGCGCCCGTTTGATGCGTTCAATGCCTTTTTCGACCTGATGCGCATATCCCGAAAATTCCTGTGAAAGGGTCAGCGGAGTGGCATCTTGTGTATGGGTGCGGCCGATTTTAATAATGCCGTCAAACTCTTTAACCTTTACCTCTAGGGCAGCGTGAAGCTTTTCCAAGCCTGGCAGCAGCACGTTATGGGCGCTCATGGCGGTTGCGATATGCATGGCCGTGGGAAAGGTGTCGTTTGAAGATTGCCCCATATTGCAATGATCATTGGGATGCACTGGATCTTTGCTACCGATGGTGCCGCCTAGTATTTCAATCGCCCGGTTGGCAATCACTTCATTGGCGTTCATATTGGACTGTGTGCCCGAACCGGTTTGCCAAACCACAAGCGGAAAATTATCGTCGAATTTGCCCTCAACCACTTCCGAGGCTGCCTGAACAATGGCGTTTGCGCGCCTTTCATCGAGTTTGCCCAAAGTTAAATTGGCTTGCGCGCAGGCCTGTTTGATCACCCCCAGCGCACGCACAATAGAGACCGGTTGGCGTTCCCATCCAATTGGAAAGTTCAAAATAGAGCGCTGGGTTTGCGCGCCCCAGTATTTTTCGGCGGGAACCTCAAGAGGGCCAAAGCTATCGGTTTCGGTGCGGGTTTGCGACATTATATACTCCGGTTTTCAAGCCAATGCAGAATATGTATAAAAGCTAGAAGGGACAGGCAATGTTAATTTGCACCCGTTTCGCTTTGCAGGGCTGATCAATGACCATTATTTTCAGCGGTTCTGGGGCAGGCAGCCAAACCTAAAGAACTATTTGCGAAAGCTATCAAGGCTTACCACTTCGGCATCCCCATCGGATTTATCGTCTTTTATCTCGGACTCTGAATCCACAGTGGCAAGGGATGGCGCTTCGTCTTCAGGCGCGTCGATTTTTTCAAACCGGACACCAAACTCAACCGACGGATCGACAAAGGTAATGATGGACGCATAGGGTATATAAAGCGGCTCTGGAGTGTCGCCAAAGTTAAGCGTTACGTAAAAGCCGTCATCCTGCACATCCAGATTTTCAAACCAGTTCTGCATCACAATGGTTATTTCATCGGGATAGCGCATGATCAGCCATTCGGCGATTTCAACATCGGGGTGCTGGGTGTCAACAGTGATGAAAAAATGGTGCTCTCCGGGCAGCCCGTGATCGGCCACTTGCTGTAGGACATCCCTTACAAATACACGCATTGCGCGATTCATAATATTTCCGTAATCCAGAGTGCCCGTCATTTATGTCTTCCCTTGCTATGGGGATAGCATAAAGTTTTCTGAATGAAACAAAAGAGGCAATTACGTCTTTTTTAGCGAATATACATCAAAGAATAGGTTATAATCTTTGGCTAATCTTTATGATTTGAAGCATTTGCCCTTGATATTTAGGCAGCTTTTCCACTGATCAAAAAAAGATAAATATTCTTAGTTTTGCATATTTAGAATTGTGAATAATTTGAAATTATAAACTTTGAATCAAATACTTAATAACAGGCAACACCCAAGCATTGCATTGCATATCTATTTTAATAGGATTTCGTAAAGGATCTTAATCGAAAGAGTGAGCATTCTGATGGCTAGAAAACAGTATCTTGCAATACACAGATACCATTCAGATGAAGTTAAAAAACAATTTTTGACGCCCCCACCGCAGCAAGATTGGCAAACCGATCTTGAGTGGGCGCAGGGCTGAACTTTTGAAAAAGCAAAATGCCTTGGGTATTGGGTAGGCAATGATGATTTCTTTTTTTGTCATTGGGGTGTGGAAGACGAACAAGATATTCACGATGCCTTGTCTGAAATGGGATTGAATGAATTTATTGTAACCGCGTGTTACAGAGCTCACGACCATGTACACACCAATAATTTGACCGGAAAACTTTGCAATTATGGTCCGTGGAAAGACTAAAGATGTCAGTCGAAAAGTGGCCTATAAATATAGTTTTATGATTTGCGGCTTAAGTGGAGGTATTCTGTTGCCAGGGACCTCCGAAACCCCGCCTGACGCGGCTAGGCGACAGGGCTTAAAGTTTCAATAACTCAGGTTGCTTACGCAGCCATCGCCATTGGAGCACGATTGTCATTTGCAATTGTACTGTTTGAACCGGTACGGTGGTATCTCGCCGAGACAAAGCTAACCCCTTTAGACGTTCGTCGATCCTATTTCGGCCCCAAATCCGCCAAATGAACGGGTGTTGGTGGAGCCGCCGGGTACCGCCCCCGGGTCCGATCCGCTTATTACGAGCGCGTTTATGTCCATAGTTCTTGCGAACGGTTTTATCATAGGTGATTTTTACGCCGGTTTGAAGGGCAATAATGATATCTTAACGCAAGTCGCTGAACTTTAATCTGCCTGTGCCAAAACCGTGTCTATAGCCTGCGTGATGTGAAAGGCCTCGGCCTCGCCTGCGATATTTGCGATAAGCGACAGCCCAACGGGCAGCCCGCGCACGCAGCCCAAGGGAAGTGTGATATGCGTGCTTCCGGCAATCGCAGGCAGGCTGGTATCTGCACTGCCGCCCCGCGTGTCGCCATTTACATGATCAATCTTTGCAGGCGGTACATTGCTGGGCGTAATTAAGATATCAAGCTGGTGGGTTTGATAGAGTGCTTCGATGGCTGCTTTTGCCTGCGCGCGGTAGTCTTTGCGCAGCTTTTGGTATTTTGGCTTTAGGTTTTGGATATCCAAGGCCTGGGACTGTTCAAAAAAACCCTGTTGAAAATATGGCATTTCTTGCGATGGGCGGGCTGCATTAAAAGCGATCAGCTGCGCAAGCGATCGGGCAGCGACCTTTGTCGGCGTTTTGGACAGATAGCGACCAAGGTCTCTTTTTAATTCATAGAGCAGAATAAAAAACTCGCTTCGCCGCATATGTTCTATCTGTTTTTGTATCTTTGGGGAATGCTGTACTGGTATAATCACCCCTCCGGCGTTTTGAAGCTGCGTTAGGCGGCGCTCAAAAAGCATGCGGGTGGGGGCGCAAAATCCGGCCAAATCCATCGTTCCTATTCGCAATCCTTTAACAGGAATGGGCCTGCCCGATTGTGAAATTTTAGGTTTTCTTATGGTGACATTATCTTTGGGATCACTGCCGGATATAACATCAAGAACCTTCATGGCATCGCTAAGGCTTTGCGCCATCGGTCCCACGGTATCCTGACTTTCGGCCAAAGGAATAACCCCTGTTCGTGAAACCACCCCGCGCGATGGCTTGATACCATAAATCCCATTGCTGGCCGCCGGGCTGATAATCGAGCCATCGGTTTCCGTACCCAGAGCGATCGGGGCAAGGTTAAGCGCAACCGCAACAGCCGAGCCGGAACTTGATCCGCTCGGCGTACGGGCGGCATCATGGGCATTGCCGGTTTGCCCGCCAAGGGCGCTCCAACCCGATGAGGATTTCGGATCGCGAAAGTTGGCCCATTCGCTCAGGTTGGTTTTCCCAAAGATGATTGCCCCGGCGCGGCGCAGTTTTGCCACCACGGTGGCGTCTTTGCCGGTTATATTATCTACAAGGGCCAGCGACCCCGCAGTTGTGGGCAGCGTGCCTTTGGTTTCGATATTATCTTTGATCAGCACAGGAATACCGTGCAGCAGGCCGCGCCAGATGCCCTTTGAAAAGGATATGTCAATCTTTTGGGCTTGTTCAAGCGCGGTCGGCTCGAGCTTTAGGACAGCTTTAAACTCAGGATTTAGGCGGTGAATGCGATCGATATAGCTTTGTGTCAGCGCGGCAGCGGTTGTATCGCCTTGGCGGTATTTTTGGTGAATCTCATCAATGGTCATGATGTCAGACTGCGCATAACCATAAGCGATAAACAACAGTAAAACTGGAAAGAGCGGGTCTATTCCAGTGCATTTGAACGTCAAAGGTCATTTGGTTCGGACATGGTCTGGGCAAAGCTTTTAAAAATCACGCCAAAATAGATCACGGCCGCGTCCAGCCTAGGTCTGACTGGCCTTTTGTTTAGCAGCTATAACATCATCGCCAAGGGTTTTCGTATAGGTGCTTAGGTTGATAAGTGATTTTTCGATTGATGCGCTGTCGTGGGCTTCAAGGGCATCTGTTATATCTGTGTGTAGTTCTATGATCCGCTCTCGACTGCGGGCAGTAAAAGTGATCATATTCATAAGGGGTTGCATGGCCTCAACGGCGCCGGCCAATTGATAGGATAGAACCGGATTATCCGCTGCATCAACAAGCGCCCGGTGAAAGGCCACATCTGAGGCGCACCAGCTTTCATCGCTTAGCCCGGGTTGGCTTTGGCGGTGAATTTCAGCGCGCATGGTGGCCAGATGATCCGCATTGCGGTGCTCGGCCGCAAACGGTGCGCAGGCGCGCTCCATCGCGAAACGTGCATCACACGCGACATCAAAGCTGACGGCGTTCATAGATAACAGCAACGTAGAGGTTGTGATTTGTTGTCCATGGGCTTCTTCAAAGCTAATCCGGTTCACAAAAGCGCCGCCGAACGCGCCGCGCTGCGTGCGGATTAACGATTGCGCGGCAAGGCGTTTCAACGCTTCGCGTACTGTCGAGCGGGACACATCAAATTGTTCGGCCAATTCGGCCTCGGATGGCAATCGCTCATCAACGATCAACTGACCGTTTATAATTGCATCTCGGATGGCCTTGGCAATCTGTGCCGATAAGTCCGCTGCGTCATTCGGGTTAATTTTCATTTGTCAGACATTTAAAAGTCTGACATTTAAAAAGCAAGAACTGATTCTAGGAAAATGACAATGGTGTCAGACCGGATACGCGCAATGGGAGCTTTGCATTGGATTGTGCTGTTTGCTGCAATCCTTGCGGCTTGGGTTGCGCTATTTGCAATGTCGGTACCATCAGATTTGCGCATTGCAGCGCGGATATACGGAGCGGACTTCTGGACATCGTTTTGCGTTGTTACGCCAGACGCAGCTGGTTTGATGCGCGTGTTTGCCATGTGGATGCTGATGTCTGGCGCGATGATGGCGCCGACAGCGCTGCCGGCCTTTGCAACCTATGAAGATATCGGCCGCCAGACCGAAATTAACTTTTCAGCGCTTATTGCGGGCTATGGCGCGGTTTGGGTGGGATATTCCGCTTTGGCTGCGGTGTTGCAAATGTGGTTTTTTGATATGGGCTTGCTAAATGCCGTTGGTGACAGCCAGTCCCTGCTGTTTTCAGCCGCTTTGCTAGGCGTTGCCGGGGCCTACCAATTTTCACCAATAAAAGAGGCCTGCTTAAGCAAGTGCCGCCAGCCTTTGACTTTTTTCATGGGCCACTTTGAAGAAGGTCCATGGCGCAACGGGCTGCGGCTTGGGCTGGTGTGTTTGGGTTGCTGCTGGGCCCTAATGCTGCTTGCTTTTGTGGGCGGCGTGATGAATTTGGCCTTTATGGGATTGGCCACTGTAATTATGATTTTGGAAAAACTGCCTGAGATCGGTCGTTATATCACCCGACCTTTGGGCATTATATTGCTGCTAAGTGCAGCCAGTCTTGCGCTTAGCGCATTCATCTAAGGGAGAAAATAGATGGCAAGTGATCGTCTTGAAGTGCCAGCTAAAATTGATAGCCGCCATCCGTCGGCGAAAAAAACTGACCCGGGGCTTACGCCTTGGGCGATCAAAGGGGAGCTGATTTTGAACTGTAACTGCACAGTTTTCTGCCCCTGCGTTGTGTCATTGGGAAAACACGCCCCAACTGAAGGCTATTGTCAGGCATGGGCCGGTATCCGTGTCGATGAAGGTCATTATGGAGATGAGGATCTGAGCGGTCTTAATGTTGGACTGGTTCTGGAAATCCCCGGCTTGATGGCACGTGGGAACTGGAAGGCGGCCGCCTATATTGATGAGCGCGCCAGCCATGAAGCCTATGATGGCCTGCTTAAGATTTTCACCGGCCAAGCCCGTGGAACAACCGGTCTTTTCAAACTCTTGGTAGGTGAATTTTTGGGCGCTGAACGGGCGCCTGTTGAATTTACAACTGAGGGCAACGCCAGACGGTTGATGGTGGGCAAAAAAATCCAGGGCGAAATTGTGCCTGTTCCCGGTCACAAAGGTGAAGATATTGTTGTCACCAACACCGAATATTGGATGGGACCCGATATCACTGTTGGAACGGCAACCAAAGGCCGGGTGCGCGCTTTTGGTCGCGTGTGGGATTTTGACGGCAGATCTGCAGAAATTTGTCAGATCGACTGGCACGGTCCGAACTAAATGGCCGGGATCGTTCCCTCACGCCGCGTGCGCGGTACGCCCTTTACGCCTGGTGTGCAGGCGGCAGGGGCAAAAGCCTATACTGTTTATAATCATATGCTGCTGCCAAGCTATTTTGAAAGTTACGAGGCAGATTACCGGCATCTTAAAGAGCATGTACAGGTCTGGGATGTCTCAGTTGAAAGGCAGGTCAGCGTTAAAGGCCCGGACGCACTTCGTTTGATGCGGCAAATGAGCCCGCGCGATATGGACAAAATGGCAGACGACCAATGTTATTATGCCCCGATTTGCGATCATAACGGGGGCATGCTGAATGATCCTGTCCTGATCAAGATAGCCGAAGATCACTATTGGATGTCCATTGCGGATGGTGATCTTTTGCAATGGGCGCTGGGCCTTGCCGTGGGGCAGGGACTGGATGTTGATGTGGTTGAACCGTATGTCTCGCCTTTGGCTGTTCAGGGGCCAAAGGCTGATGAGCTTATGGCGCGCGTCTTTGGGGATGTGGTGCGGGATATTAAGTTTTTCCGCTATAAACGTCTTGCGTTTGAGGACACGGAATTTGTGGTCGCACGCTCGGGCTGGTCGAAACAGGGCGGGTTCGAAATTTATGTCGATGGCTCAGACTATGGAATGCCGCTGTGGAACCGGCTGTTTGATGCGGGCCAGGACCTAAATGTACGGGCGGGATGCCCTAATCTGATCGAACGGGTCGAGGGCGGTCTTTTAAGCTATGGCTCTGATATGCGCCGTGAAAACACGCCCATAGAGTCAGGATTGGCTAGGTTTTGTAACTCCCCCGAGGGTTACATCGGCAAGTCAGTGATCGAGGCGCAAAAGGCGGATGGTCCGAATAAAATGCTTCGCCCCATTGCAATCGATGGGCCGGGGGATTTGCCCCATAACGCCTTGGGTTGGGACGTTTATGCCGACAACAAGCAGGTCGGCTTGATTGCCTCAGCTGTTTGGTCCCCCGATTTCAACACCAATGTGTCTATTGGGATGATTGAGCGTGGTCACTGGGACCCCGGCACTGTTTTGAACGTGGATACCGGGACTGGCATGCGCCCAGCCACGGTAAAAGAGAAATTCTGGATATAAGTCAAAGGAGATGACAATGGCTACTAAACAGCTTTATGACCTCGGTGATATGCCGCCGCTCGGGGAAGTTCCCGAAAAGATGCATGCCTTTTTGGTGCGTCAGGATCGGTTCGGTGATCCGATTGATGCTTGGCAGCGCGAGGTGATCGACACACCCAAAATTGGTCCTAAGGATGTGCTTGTCTATGTGATGGCAACAGGGGTTAACTACAACAATGTTTGGGCCGCACTTGGCTATCCTGTGGATGTCATCAAAGATCGCCAGAAAAAAGGTGAGCCGGAAGATTTCCATGCCGGCGGATCAGATGCTTCGGGCATTGTTTGGGCCGTTGGTGACGACGTTTCCGATGTCAAAATCGGCGATGAGGTGGTGGTCCATTCTGGATGGTGGGAACCAGATGATGCATGGGTTCTATCTGGCAAAGACCCAATGCTCGCGCCCAGCGTTCGCATTTGGGGCTATCAAACCAACTACGGTTCTTATTGTCAGTTTGCCAAAGCGCAATCGCATCAGATTAAGAAAAAGCCAAAGCATTTAACCTGGGAAGAAGCCGGCTGTTACATGCTGTGCGCGTCAACGGCCTATCGTCAGTTGATGGGCTGGGCGCCTCATACAGTTGAAAAGGGTGACGTTGTTCTGGTGTGGGGCGCAGCAGGCGGCCTTGGGGCAATGGCATTGCAGATTGTCTCGGCGCTGGGCGGAAAAGCCATTGCTGTCATCTCTGATGAGGACAAGCGGCAGTTCTGCATGGACAAAGGCGCTGTTGGGGTGATCAACCGTAATGACTTTGATCATTGGGGACCGATGCCGGACACCACATCCCCGGAATACGGGAACTTTATCAAAGGCGCGCGCGCTTTCGGCAAAGCGATCTGGGATATACTTGGTGAGCGCAAAAGCCCTAAAATCGTTTTTGAACATCCGGGCGAGGCCACATTGCCCACCTCGGGCTTTATTTGTGATACAGGCGGCATGGTGGTGATCTGTGCGGGGACAACCGGCTATAATATCACGATGGATTTGCGCTATCACTGGATGATGCAAAAGCGTTTCCAAGGATCGCATTTGGCCAATGATGAGCAATCTGAAGCGGTGAATGAGCTGCTTTTGGCTGGCAAGGTTGATCCGTGTTTGTCAGAAACTTATACCTTTGATGAAATCGGCCACGCGCATCAACTGATGTATAAAAACAAACATCCCTATGGCAATATGGCGTGTTTGGTGAATGCCACAGAAACCGGGCAGGGCGCGTCCTAATAGCCGGCGGATACCGATCTGTAAAAGACCCCTTCGGGGGTCTTTTTGTTGTCAAACAGCTTTTTTGTTCGCAGGCCTTAACATCATGATCATGAACTAAAACTATTTGAAATTTTGCGCGATAAACGCGCGAAAAACTGCTTGTATTTTATTTAACTTCGCCTTTACGTGAAGATGTGACAGGACAGGGGAAGAAGATCATGTTGGATATCGATTTCGTACGTAGTAATTTTCCGGCTTTTGAGCAAAGTAACCTTGAAGGGCTCGCCTTTTTTGAAAATGCGGGCGGATCTTATACCTGCCGTCAGGTGATTGATAGGCTCTACCGGTTTTACACCCAACGTAAAGTTCAACCCTATGGTCCTTATGAGCCTGCTCAACTGGGCGGGGCCGAAATGGATGAGGCCCGCGAACGTCTGGCTGCTTTGATGGGGGTTGAAACGGATGAGTTAAGTTTTGGGCCGTCAACCACACAAAACACCTATGTGCTGGCGCAGGCATTTGGCCAGTGGATGCAGCCCGGGGATGCAATTGTTGTCACCAACCAGGATCATGAAGCCAATTCAGGGCCGTGGCGTCGTTTGGCTGATCGTGGCATTGAAGTGCGGGAATGGCGCATAAATGAAGAAACCGGTCATCTTGATCCTAAGGATTTGGCGGCGCTTTTTG
>ERZ1046367.2149-NODE-2149-length-10622-cov-7.241507_pt1 | contig 10622 bp, 9 predicted proteins | sample MGYA00383091_ERZ1046367 | MGnify/ENA primary metagenome ERZ1046367 (study PRJEB29581, sample SAMEA5548361) | metagenome | biome: marine; feature: coastal; material: water | depth 50 m | study: Short-term variability in the microbial, nano- and picoplankton... | reverse complement strand
AGGTTTATTATAGTAGTTAAATGCGATCGTGAAGCGATATTGACGGGAGAATATGGCCGTTACTAATTATTGCTGATAAATGGCCAAATCACTACCATATTTTTGAACGTTTAAAATTGTTGTAAATATAAATTTTAATGTTGTAATATACTTGCATGAATGTTAAAAAGATTCAACTACGAAATGATATTATCACCTACTTGAATGAATTTCCTGCCTCAGAGGTAAAAGAAATAGCTGGTCATGTTGGTGTGTCAAAACAGACACTCTATTACCACATTAAGCTTCTATTGAAAGATGAAAAAATAGAAGTTGTTGACAGAAATATTGTAAATGGAATAGAAAAGCGATTCTATTCAACTATTGTTGCAGTTGATTCTACTCATAAAGATAAAGAAGAAGATAAACAAAATATCAAAGTAAATCCTATAGAGGGTACAGCCATCACTGAAAAAGAGATGATCGATCAGAATATTATCGAAAAAAAATCTATATCATCTCCTATTATGGTTGATTCGTTAGACAAACCTAATGAAGATAGAGAAAACAGCACTATTTCTGATGACATACCCCTTAAGATAGAAGACCAATCTACGACTACACAAACAAACGAGGATAATCTCCCAACTTCCATTAGTCTAAAAAAACAAAAATCATCATCTTTTTTAGTTAAATTGAAAAATATACTCAATAAACCTATAGGAAAGAGCATTAAACAAAAAAAGGTGGATATAAATAAAGCAGATAAGGAAGCTATAAAGAGCAGTTTCAGAGAATCATTTCAGACCATTATAGAGAATTTTAAAAGTTTAGGCGTTTTAAATATTGATAGTTACGACACAATGGGTAGTATGACTGCTTTAGTAACCACCGAGAGAAAAGTTATAACATTTAATAATAGGCAGCGATCAAATTTTAACGTTGATATTTCACCGATTGATAGTGAATTAAATAGTAAAATTAAACGAAATTCAAGATTAGTAGTCGTCGATGAAAATATAATCGACAATCATGAAATAATTACCACAAAATTAAAAAAGAAGAAAGACCAAGAACGGTTCATTAAGCGCTACATAAATAAAAAGTATAATATTAGTGAAAATGATCTTGTTTACACTTTTGAGAAATTCAACACAGAGAATAAAGATACTTATGAGTTAAATACTTTATTTTCAAAACGGAATTATCTAGAGAACTCTGAGCAAGTATTTGAAAATGTTTCAACAAAAGAACGTATTTATATATCAATAGCAGGAATTTTTGCACATTATAACGCTCAATTATCCAAAAGTATAAGAAACGACATCAATTTATACATCTATATGGGGCAAAAAGGTTGTCAGTTAACTTGGGTTAAGGGACGTCAAATATTACATAATAGAACTGTATTAGTTAGCAATCAAATCCTACCAGAAAAATCATACATTAGAGAAACAATTCCAAGAATAGTAAGATCCATAGATGTTACGCTTAATCAACTTCAAGAAGAGAAAATAATCGATGAACATATCAATACGAGTTTTTATTTAACTGGGCCCAATTGTTCTGATGCAATTAAAGATTATTTCAAAGAAGCTTATCAAATCGAAATGGAATATATTAACGTTAAAATATCAGAAACCACAACGAACAACAGCAAAGAGGGAGACAACACTAGATACAATAAAACCTGTCAAATTCTTTCACAATCATTAAAAAAATGGGGTGGTTATAGTTATGTCTACGACCAGGAAACAAAAAATAATCTAAGAAAAATTGGAATTATAAACCTGACCAATCTCAGTATGACGATAGTGGCAATGGTTCTTTTAATGTTTAACATTAAAATATTCGAATCATATTTAATATCTGGCCATAATACAAAAATTGCTACCTCAAATTATGAGATGACAGAAAAATTGATAAAAAACACCCAACAAATTATCATAGAACAATCCGGTCTAAATAATTTAAATCAGTTATTAAGTAACATAAGGGTAAGTAAACAGAATAAAAATGCCGTAATTAAATTATTAAACAGTGAAACGTTTAGAAGTGTCAATATTCATTCATTGAACATGAAGGTGAGTTCTCCGGAACAGTTTGATCAAAAGAAATATACAGTCTCTATAAGTGGTGAATTAGTTGAACTGAGGCCGGAAGCCATTTTAGAGTCTGAGAATATTAGTTCCACCTTAAAAACAATAGAATTTGTAAAAGATTCAAATGTTACTACCTCTAGATATCAAAGTGGTCGATTACCTATTTCAATTAATTTTACAATATGATGAAAATTAATAATCCAAAATTAATTCTTTCTGGGTTTCTTGTTCTGGCTAATGTTTTCTTAATAATCTTTCTATTATTGAATATCATCAATACAAACAAAAACGAAAATCTAATTCAATCCCTTTCTAAGGCAGAAAATGTAAATAAAAAGTATTTTACAAAGTTAAATCAAATTTTTGAAGGGATAAATAAAGGTGATCAAAATAATTTGAATCAATTTTCTGATGATTATGTATTCGATTCATCCATCGAAGCAATAACAAATAGAGAACTATTTCAAAAGCATGGATTTCCAATTGCAGACTATAAGATTGTTAAGGAATTAGAGTCATTTAAAAAAACATCAATTGGTAATCTAGGATACATACAGCTTGGTTATAGTTTATCTGTATTAAAATTTGAGCAAGTATTGAAAATCCTGAATATCTTTGATGAAAATGATAGGTACGACTACATCAATGAACTTCGCATTTTAAAGAATAAAGGTAAAAAAGGTGATCTTTCGGTCAGTTTCACATACACAAATTTTGGTTTGATTTTGGAATAAACTTATGAATAAACGTGAACAAATGTTACTAGTCGTACTAATATTATTTGTCTTGGGTTATTTTTTCAAGACTGGCATTGGATCTCTTAATTCTGAAGCAAACGACATTGAACTAAAAGAATATGGTTCAGCTGATCTCCAACAGCTTCTATCCCTTCCTAAGGTTGAAAAGTCGATAAAAATAGAATTAGATGGAGACGACAAAACTAACTTTTTTGTTCGGGGGAGTAAAAAAGTAGAAATAACATTCAAAGAACCTGTTTTAGACGAAATTATTAATGGCCCCAATGGATATGCGGCTATGGTAAATGGAAATTTTTTATTGGAAGGGGATAAAATTTTTGATTTTGTCGTTCAAAAAATTGAAAAAAATCGCATCATTCTAATGCAGGATGGTAGCAGAAAAATCCTTGAAAGGAAATAGCATGCAATATTTATGTAAATTAATAATCTTAATAGCATTATTGGTTTCTCAAATTTTAGGGCAGCAGGTTGGACCTCCTGAATTTACTTCTCAGGACTCTACAAATATGTTAACATGGAAGATTCCAAATATTAAATCTGCTGAGGTAAGCGGATATTCAATTGATCCAGCAAAAATTGAAATATCTGTAAAAACAAAAGAAACTATTGATCACGTTCGATTCAATGAATATTTCAATACAAACAGTCTTTATCGTGCTAGTTATCTTCCCAAATCTAAAAAAGAAAGTTTAATTACATTATTTTTTAGAAAATATCCCGAATATGTAATTCAATCTTCAGATAGTACTGTTTCTTTTTCCTTTAAGAAAGAGGTGGAAAAGATTGCTGATTTGAAATCAAAAGCAGAATCAATAATTCCTGATACGACAATTAACCTGGTTTTTAACGGAGCCAGTCTTTCGGAAGTTTTGAAAGCACTTTCCTTTAAATATGGAATGAATATATTAAATAATAGCACCAGCATTGCTCCCATCACTGTTAATGCAAATGGCGTAAATCTTAAAACTATTTTTAATTCCATTTTAGAGACTAACGGACTTACTTGGTACAGCACTGAAAATATTATAATTATTACCGATGCAGAGAATATAATGAGTAGTAAAAGCGGACTTGAAACGGTAGTGCTTCATTTAAATTATATTGAATCTGAAGTTGCAATTACATCATTCTCAGATCAGTTGTCTGTTCGTGGTACTATGAAACCTCTAGATATCACTGCCGGTAAGGGCGCCGGGGGAACCAATAAATTGATCATCACAGATACAAAAGAGAATATCAATATAATTAATAATTTGATTAACAAAATTGATATTAGACCCAAGCAGATAAATATATCGGTTAAATTTATTGAAACGAGTTTGCAAACAGATGAGAGACTAGGTATTGATTGGACGCAGCGTGCTCAATTAAGTGGCCCTGTTATGCCACCGGATAGTGGGGCAGGAGCAATAGGTATAGGTAGTTGGCAGGAATTTGCGATGGCAAAAATGGATCTACCCCTATATCAAGTTATAATTGAGGCGCTTGAAAGTGATAATCAGACTAAATTATTACAAGAGCCACAAGTAACCACTTTCGATAACTTCAAGGCAACTGTGAACATTGGAACCAGTCTTCCCGTCTTAGTACCTCAGGGGGAAGGTAGTGTTTTCGGAACCAATCCTTATACTTTTGAAAATGTGAATGTTAATATTCAATTAGATGTAACACCGCGGGTGAATAGCTCTGATGAAATATCATTACAGTTGGATACGCAAGTTTCGGCAATTATTAATTTTGTCGGTCCTGATAAAGATCGACCTGTTGTAAGTACTAGATCTGCAAAGACTAATGTGGTGGTAAGAAATGGAGAGACTTTACTGATCGGAGGTTTAATTCTTGAGGATAATACTGACAATTTAGGCAAAGTACCTTTTTTAAGTAACATTCCAATTATAAAAACCTTTTTTACCATGAAGACAAAAGGCCGCCAGCAACGTGAATTATTAATCTTTATAACTCCTGCAATAATCGGTTAAATGAAAGTATTCTGCATTAGTAATGACTCATTTATGAGTCAAGAACTCATCATGGGTTTAGCCCCCAATGAACACAAAGTTGAAGTGTACACGCATAGCTTAAATGCGCTAAAGGACATCCGGGATGAAAAGCCTGACGTCGTAATCATTGATAATGACTGCGATGGCGTCAATCCTCTTGTTCTAATAAAATTAATCAAAAGGGATAGCAATCTTGAGGAGATAGTTGTACACCTCATTGAAGATCGTGAAAGAGAAAGTGTAAACTTATTTGCAGATGGCAATGGTATTTCAAAGATATGGGTTAAACCCGTAAACTATTCAGAATTAATCAATTTATTATTGAGACAATAAAATGCGTTTAAAAAACACAACTCTTGATCAAGATAAACGTCTAGGAGATTATCTAGTCAACATAAATATCATCAGTAGCGAACAGGCAAAGACAATTGCCGATAAAGCTGTTGAAACCAATTCTAAATTCGGAGAAACAGCTATTAATCTAGGCATGGTCGATGATATTGATATCCTCAACGCATTATCTGAACAACAAGACTTACCTTTTGTAGATTTAAAAACGTTTAATATCGAGCGCACAGCCTTAGAGTACTTAGATAAGGAAGCTGCCAGAAGACTATTAGCTATTCCTCTGTTCGAAGCCGATGATGTACTTGCAATCGGAATCCACGATCCTTTAAATCTAAAAACAATTGACGAAGTGATCCTAAAAACAGGACGCACAATCCAAGCTGTTCTTTGTAGCAAAGATCAATTAAAGAATATCATTCAAAGCTCATATTCAATCGAAATAGTAGATGAAGATGATTTAAAGGACGAAGATAATGCATCTGTAATTATTGATTTAGTTGAAAAAATTATTGAAGAGGCTGTTGAGTCTGATGCCAGTGATATCCATATTCAGCCATCAGAATTTGATTTAGATATTCGTTACAGAATTGATGGCATTATTCAATCGATTATGGTTCTTCCTCATTCAAGGACAAGGTCTATTAATTCAAGATTAAAAGTCATGTCCAATCTTGACATAGCCGAGACCCGAAAGCCACAGGATGGTAGATTTAAATATCAGATGCCATCAGGTAAAGCATTTGATTTTCGTGTATCAACATATCCAACAGATCACGGTGAGAAAACGGTAATGCGTATTTTAGACCCAAGTAAAGGTCAAATCTCTCTCAATAAATTAGGATTTTCAAAATCTGCTTTAGACAAATGGCATGAAGCCATTGGAAATTCAACTGGAATAATCTTGGTTACGGGACCAACAGGTAGTGGTAAGTCTACGACTCTTTATGCGACCTTGGGCCTATTAAATACACCAGGTGTAAACATTCTCACCATTGAGGATCCAGTAGAGTACAACATGAGAGGCATTGCCCAGGGTCAGGTGAATGAAAAGGCAGGTATGACTTTTTCAGCTGCTCTGAGTTCAATGCTACGACAGGACCCAGATATTATTATGGTAGGTGAAATGCGTGATGTAGCCACAATAGAGCTCGCAGTTCGCGCTGCTTTAACTGGGCACTTGGTATTGAGCACATTACATACCAATGATACCACTTCATCCTATTCTAGGTTGTTAGATATGGGCATTGATCCATTTCTTATTACTTCGACCCTAAGGGCAATTATTGCACAACGGTTGATTCGTAGAATATGCTCTGTCTGTAAAACGCCTAGGTCAGTCAATGATTATGAACAGGAAAAACTTGGTTTCAAATCAGGTGATACTGTATTTCAGGCCTCCGAAAAAGGATGTCAGAATTGTGGCGGTAAGGGATATCGAGGCAGGACCGGTTTATATGAATTATTGATTCCCACATTAAAATTAAATGAAATGGTAAATAATCGTTTATCAGATCATGAAATTCGAAATCAAGCAAAATTAGATGGTTTGTTGACTATAAAAGCTGAATCCAGGCGCTTGGCTCTTGAAGGTATTACCTCAATTGAAGAAATAACCCGGGTACTCTAGATGGCTACTAACTACCAAGTACAATACCTTGATTCTGATAATAATTTGGTAGAAACTACCATGGTATCAAATTCTTCAATTGAGGTTGAGAAAACTGTCTCCGAAATGGGTGGAGATGTACTCTCAGTACTTGAAAAAAAATCAAGTTCATTTAACATACAACTTGGGGATCCGGTTAAACTTCAGGAAAAAACGAATTTTATTCAGCAGCTTAAAACAATGTTATCTTCCGGTGTCTCTCTTGTGAAAAGTCTTGAAATTGCTCTTAAACAAATCAATAATGATACCTTTAGAAACACAATAGAAATTGTTATTAATGATATTAAGCAAGGTAACAGTTTTTCTGATGCGTTAAAAAAGCATCCTAAGATTTTTGATAAAATATCGATTGCTATGGTTGAGGCTGGGGAAAAAGGGGGGATCTTAGACAAGATGCTGGAAGAGCTCGAGAAATCCATGAAAAAGGATGTTGAGATAAGGGATAATATCAAGAAAGCCACTAGTTACCCAAAAATTGTAGGGTCAATTATGGTTATTTCTATGTACGTGGTCATTACAAAGGTCATTCCGACTTTCACAGGTATTCTCACCAGTTCTGGTACAGAGATTCCAGCGCTTACAAGATATTTACTTGCATTGGGAGATTTTCTTGATGCTGCAGGAATTTATTTACTTATATCATTGATTGGCATTTTTACGCTGGCAAAAGTTATTGGTAAAACAGAAAGTGGAAAATTATTCTTTGATAAAATTGCCTTAAAAAATCCAATTTATAAAAAAATAACCATAGCGGCGATTAATCTTAGATTTACCAAGATATTAGGTACGCTTTTAAGTTTCGGAGTGCCCTTAAAAGATGCTTTGGACGTAGTAAAAAATGTTGCCGATAATACAATTTATATAACTGCAATTGATAAAATTATCGAAGATATTAAGTCAGGTAAGCCCCTTACTATCAGTGTTAAAGAGACCAATGTTTTTTCAGATTACCTGTGCAGTATGGTTGGGGTTGGTGAAGAGGTAGGCGCACTGGATAAGATGTTTTTATCTGCTTCCGATTATTATGAAATTGAATTAACGAATAGTACGGATGGACTATCTGCTTTGATTGAGCCTATCATTACTGTGGTAATGGGCATATTCGTAGCCTTGTTCGTGGGGAGTGTTTTTCTTCCTATGTTTAAAATGTACGAAAGTGTTTCAATGTAGTTAAATTTATTCAAATTTTCTACTAGAGTAAAAAAATAAATATTATATTGTATTATTATAAAGATGTATAATATACTTATTAATAAAACGAGATGGAGGAATATATGTTAAAAAATAAATCATCAAAGGGCTTTACCCTAATCGAATTAGTTATTGTAATTGCCATTATAGGGATTCTGGCAACTCTCGCAGTTCCCGCATTCAATAACTCAGTTCGTACTGCTCGCGTAGCATCAGCGCGCGCTCTTGCAGCTACCATCAACACGGGTGTCATATCATCTTACATCGAGTCTACAATGAGTGGAAGTGGAAATTATCCCGCCGTTACAGGTCATAATGCCGATAATAATCTATTCAAATCCAAGTTTACCGACGCTTCTGTTACGGCCAACTGGAAATTTAGCACTGCTGTAGATGTAGCGGGTAATAAGTGCGCAGTCTGGAAATTGGCAAATGATGCGTCCATCATAGTTGTATATGCTGTGAATATTGAGGATCTACCAGCAGAGGATGATGTGGAACTAACAAAATACAATGTATATTTTAGTCATGCTGATGCCGAGTTTACTTCCCTTGGTGGCTCCTTGACCAAGGCAAATCTTAGCGGTGCCCCTGCTTCTAATGCTAATAACGTATTACCGTAGAACCATCATTATGAATAGTATCAACCTCCGGGTTAGACATTCTGCTACTCCTGGAGAGGATTAAATTCTTTTTTATTTGATCTATTAATAAAAAGGCCGGTTATTTTCCGGCCTTTTTTTATTTCAATATGAATCGTCTCAAAGCATATACCTTATTCGAGCTTGTTCTGGTAACGGCCATTATCGGGATTATGTTCTCTCTGGCTATCGTTTCATTTTTACCTGATCAAGAAAAATTGAATTATAAAAAGATGACTGAGTCGCTTAATCAACATATTATTTATGCCCAGGAGGTCGCACTTACTGAAAAAAAATATGCGGTACTTACGGCAGATCCTGAAGCACGAACGTATAGCCTATCTGTAATGGCCTCAAATTTAGAAGAATCAGACCGGTCTATTCCTTTGTGGTATGATAATGCATTTGTCAATGTGGTGGATATTTCTTCTATAACGACTACTTTGCGGTTTGGTGATTCCAATCAGATATTTTTCAAACCATGGGGCTTGATGGAAAGTTTAGATGATATCACCATTGAGATCGATGGAATGAATCTAATTGTCTCAGGATTAACAGGACATGTCTCAATACAAAGATAAAGTGCAAAAACAAATTAAACAGAAGGCTTTTTCTTATGTGGATGTAATCTATGGGATGACGATCATCATGATCATTCTTGGGGTGATTTTTGGTTCTATACGTATGGTAGAAAGGCGGCTACGTGAAAATCAGCTAATTATTTTGGCGGATAGCTTCGCCAATAAAATCTTTGATGAAGTAAGATTACGAAAATATGATGAAAATATTGCTTCAATCTTGGACAATGGTCTCACAAAGGTTTTTGATGTTGAAGAAGGTGAAGATCAAGGAGATTGGTCTTCGTTTGATGATATCGATGATTTTCATGGAATTACAGCAACTGATCCTGCCTTCCCACGTATGGAAACATCTATTAATGTTAATTATGTTAATTTTGATCCAAACAATAAGAATATCACTTTATCGAATATTCCAACTTTATTAAAACGTGTGCAACTGGATGTGAATCATCCACTTTTTGATAACCCAATTCGGTATTCTACAATTATTGGTGGCAATTTTGATCCCGAGATTTTAATTGTAAGGGCCTACCCAACAGATATTTCTGTTGATTTAGATATAGGTGAACATATTATTACAGCGGGGGATGTTTTAGAATTTAATGTACAATTTAGTGAAATTGTTTATGTCAATGGTAATCATGAATCTTTCGCCTTTTACATTGATATTATTTCCAGTCTGCTGAACGGAAATCCAGGAGATTATTCAAGTAGGAGTTCTAATGACGGCGAAATTCGTGCAGACTATATCAGCGGTGATGGTACAAGTCAATTGACATTTCAACTAGCGGTTGGTCCGAATATGGGAGGGGCTGAACTAACAGATTACATTTCATACCGTGACAATTTAATAATTGTAAATGGTTCTGTAACCGATGATGAAGGAAATGAAATCATTTATAGTTTGCCAAATAAGGATAGCGCTAATTCCTTTGCTTCCCACACACAAATCTTACCTCTTCTGCAGCAATTTGATTCTAAAATTTATACTACTGCTCAAATAAATCAATTTAATGAAAATTTAAATATAATTCCTGTTGTTCAGAGCCCCACTGAAATATTTAATAATTGGCCCCGAACCGAAAGAAATATTTATTTTGCTAATAGAGCCGATGCGGAAAACGGCGAAAGGTGGTATAGTTGCATCCATCCAACGAGGGGTTATTTTGTCAGAAGCTGGTGTGCATCTATGGAGTGGCAATTATTAGCAAATCCTGAAAGAGTAAGCCAACCGGAAAATGTAAATTATTTAAACACCTTTATCAGTCCAGATTCGTTGGATAAATTTACGTTTGAAGCAACTTTGTACTCTAACGCTAGAGATGATGATTTTGTCGGTCTTGTCATTGCTTACGA
>ERZ1046367.2143-NODE-2143-length-10627-cov-5.655316_pt1 | contig 10627 bp, 9 predicted proteins | sample MGYA00383091_ERZ1046367 | MGnify/ENA primary metagenome ERZ1046367 (study PRJEB29581, sample SAMEA5548361) | metagenome | biome: marine; feature: coastal; material: water | depth 50 m | study: Short-term variability in the microbial, nano- and picoplankton... | reverse complement strand
TTCGGGTATGAAACTTCGCCTTGGCGGCGGCGTATCCGGGGATGTTGGCGCAGCGCTTGGGGCCACAGGTATTCGCGTTCCAGCGCCAAAAGTATATGAAACTCTGGCTTCAAAATCAGCTGATGGTGTGATGATGCCGATGGAGGGCCGTGCGAGCTTTAAGCTTTTTGAAGTTGCACCGCATGTCTTTACCGTATCGGGTGGATTCTATCGTGGTTCTTTCGCAATTTTGATGAACCAAGACACATATGACGGCCTGTCAGATGAAAACCGCTCTGCATTAGACAGCATTGCCGGCGCGACATTGTCACGGGTTGCCGGTCAAATGTGGGATACCATTGACGATATTGGTGCCGCAACAATGGCTGACAATAAAAGCGAGCTGCTTACCGAGGCCTCGGCGCAGGACGCTGCCACATGGGAAGTTCTTAAGGGGCCAATCATAGAAGGCGTGCTTGCAGAAGTGTCAGAAAAAGGCATTGATGCTCAGTCGGTTCAAGCCTTCATCGCCGCAGAAATGGCAAATAACTAAGGCTTATATCACACAAGGCAGGCTCCCTTTGGGGAGCCTGTAAATAGATTGAATTCATGAACGAAGATTTCCCTCAAGAACCAGAAGACAATGTAAATCTGCGTCAAAGCAATCTTTGGCGCTATATGCTTTTGGTTCCGATCTGGCTGGCTGCGACTGTGCTGTTCCTTCTTATGTCGATGACTTTTCTCGATGTGATCCTGCGCAGTGTTTTTAACAACCCGATCGAAAGTGCCACCGAACTGACAAGATTATTTATGGCCATATTGGTTTTTGCGGCACTTCCCTTGGTGTCCTGGAACGGTGAAAATATTGTTGTGGATTTGTTCGATCCGCTGTTTTCCAAAAGGGTTGCAAGGATCAGGGATATTCTAATCGATCTAAGCTGTGGGATTTTGTTGTTTTGGCCGGCTATGCGGATTTGGGATTTGGCCGAAAGATCGCGCCGTTACGGTGATGTGACCGAATATCTGAATATGCCGCAATTTTATATCGGGTGGTTTATATCCATCTTTACCGGTTACACGGCGATTATTTTTGTGGTCCGCGGGTTTTTAAGGCTGTTTTCGGCATATAGGGATAATTGAGATGCTGGTCTCGCTCATTGGGTTCGCCGCGGTACTTTTTCTTGTATTTTTAAGACTGCCAATTGCTATTGCCATGGGCTTGGTTGGCTTTGTTGGCTATATGGAAATCCGAGGATTTAAGGCCTCGATCTCTCTTGTTGGCCGGTTGGTCATCGACACAGCACAAGATTATGGTCTTTCGGTTGTTCCACTGTTCATTTTGATGGGACTTTTTGTGAACAAAGGCGGATTGTCGCGCGAGCTTTATCGTGCGTCATATGTATTTTTGGGCCATATGCGCGGTGGGCTTGCCATGGCAACAATCGTTGCCTGTGCCGGGTTTTCAGCCATTTGCGGCTCATCGCTTGCCACGGCGGCAACCATGTCAAAAGTGGCCATGCCAGAAATGCGAAAATACAAATACTCTGATGGGCTTGCCACCGCCTCCATTGCGGCCGGTGGAACACTTGGGATACTGATCCCACCTTCGGTTATTTTAGTGATTTATGGTCTGCTTACAGAAACAAGTATCGGCAAACTGTTTATTGCCGGAATTGTGCCGGGTTTTTTGGGGGTGCTATTTTACCTTTTTGCCGTGCGGTTTTCGGTTTCCCGAGACCCTCTCGCCGGCCCAGCAGGCGAACGTGCGGGATGGAATGAACGGATTAAAGCCCTGAAAGATATCTGGGCTGTCCTGCTTCTTTTCTTTCTGGTGATTGGCGGCCTTTACGGGTTTTTTAATTTTCAGCCGTTGAACCTTACATTTTCGCCAACAGAGGCTGCTGGGATGGGTGCGATGGGTGCTTTCCTAATTGCTTTGTCACGCGGAACTCTTTCGTTTTCAGGCACTGTTCAAGTGCTTGTTGACGCAGTGAAAACCGCTTCGACCTTATTTACAGTTCTCATCGGGGCCTGGATATTTTCAAATTTTGTTAACCTAGCAGGTCTTCCCGAGGGGCTTAATGAAATGGTCAGATCAAATGGTGTTTCACCGATGACGGTCATGTTTTCCATTTTATTGGTTTATCTGCTGCTGGGCTGTGTTTTTGAAAGCCTTTCAATGCTTTTGTTAACTGTTCCAATTTTCTTTCCGCTTGTGGTCAACTTAGGTTTTGATCCTGTCTGGTTTGGGATTGTAGTGGTGGTTGTGACGGAAATTAGTCTTATTACCCCGCCAGTGGGGTTAAATGTTTTCGTTTTAAAAGGCGTTATAAAAGACGTTCCCACCTCGACTATTTTCCGCGGCGTGACCCCTTTCTGGGCTGTGGATATCCTGCGGCTTTTGCTCATTGTAAGCATCCCGTCGATCACATTATTTCTGCCAAATTCAATGTGGTGATTGCCGTGCAGCAGCCAAGTCGTTTAACCTGGTGGTATAAACGCTGTGGCCTCAATTTCTAACAGGGCGTCATCCTCTACAAGATCATCAATGATAATAAGTGACATTGCGGGAAAGTGTTTGCCGAAAATCCGCTGATAGGCTTGGCCTATCGCACGCTGATTTGCAAGGTACTCGGCTTTGTCTTTCACAAACCAGGTTAGCCGTCCTACATCGCTGACCTCACCGCCCGCAGCCTGCACAATCTGGGCAATATTGGACAGAATTTGTTCCATCTGGCCACAGAAATCATTTGCGACAAATTTCTTATCTTTGTCCCAGCCAATTTGGCCGCCAATATGCAAAGTTCCGTCAGGCATCAGCATACCATTTGCATAGCCAAGGGCAGGAGCCCAACCTTCTGGGTGGATATTTTTTGGTTTCATAAAGGCACCTTCATAATATTAAGGGGGTCTTGTGTGGCCTTAAAATAGCATGCTCTTTTTCTATAACCCCAATTGATGGGGACGCTTAGGCAGGACAAAAGCATCACACCTCTGCCTTAAGGCGGAACCGTTGGATTTTACCGCTTTCAGTTTTGGGAAGCTGTTTGGTGAATACAACAGATCGAGGATACTTATATGGCGCAATTGTGGTTTTGACATGATTTTGCAATTGCTCGATCATGACATCACTAGGTATGTCAGCGGCCCCCAAAACCACATGGGCCTCTACAATTGCCCCGCGCTCTTCATCTGCAACACCGATGACTGCACATTCGGCTACAGCAGGATGCGACAGAAGCGCGGCTTCCACTTCTGGTCCGGCGATATTGTAGCCCGAACTGACAATCATATCATCATTGCGGGCGGCAAAATAAAAATATCCGTCTTTATCCATGCGAAAGGCATCACCTGTGATGTTCCAACCATTTTGAACATATTCGGTTTGCCGTGCCCCGCTTAGGTAGCGGCAACCCGTAGGTCCGCGCACAGCCAATAATCCGACCTCTCCACAGTCAACCTCATCCCCATTTTTATCCACCACCTTGGCTTCATATCCGCTCACAGGTTTACCGGTGCAGGCCGGTTTGTGATCTTCAAAGCGGTTGCTGATAAAGATATGCAGCATTTCAGTGGCCCCAATGCCGTCCAGCATTGGCTTACCGGTTTTGGCCTGCCATTCATCATAAACGGGCCCGGGCAAGGTTTCGCCTGCTGACACCGCAGCGCGCAAAGAGGACAAATCAGCACCTTCCTCCATGGCGCGCAACATCGCGCGGTAGGCGGTTGGTGCGGTAAAGCAGACCGTGGCTTTATATTTTTCGATAATTTCGATCATATTCGGCGGTGATGCGTTTTCCAAAAGCGTCGCAGCGGCACCAAAGCGCAAAGGAAAGATTGCCAAACCACCAAGTCCAAAGGTAAATGCCAAAGGCGGCGAGCCAATGAATACGTCCTCGGGCGTTACTTTTAACACTTCTTTTGCATAACCATCTGCTATGATCAAAAGATCGCGATGAAAGTGCATTGTGCCTTTTGGTACGCCGGTAGAGCCTGAGGTGAACCCGATCAAAGCCACATCATCCTGCGCAGTTTCCACGGACTGAAATATGACTGGTTTTTCCAAAGCCAACTCATCCAGTTCGGCATTGTGGCTAGAGGTGCCATCAAATTCTATAACTTTTTGCAGGTGCGAACTTTCCTTTTCACAAATGCGCATTTCATCCATTAACCGGACATCGCAAAGGGCATGGGTGATTTCAGCCAGTTCAACATATTTCACCAATTCAGCCGCCCGAAGCATTGGCATGGTATTGACCACCACGGCACCGACTTTGGTGGCCGCCAACCAGCACGCGACCATAGCGGGGTTATTGGCCGATCTGATAAGAACCCGATTGCCGGGTTTGACGCCCAAGTCGTCAACCAGAGCATGCGCAATGCGGTTGCTCCAGTCGGTGAGCTCTTTGTAGGTTCTGTGCCGTCCATTCCCGATCAGCGCCGTATGGTCGCCAAAGCCTTTTTTGACCATCGCATCGGTCAGCTCATAAGCGGCATTAAGCCGGTCGGGATAGTTGAAATGCTCCAGCAAAAACTCTGGAAAGGTATCAATGGATGGCAAACTATCCCGTGAAAACGTATCGGTGTGTGCAGTTTGTCTAAACATGTCTAAGCCTCCAGATGGCTGGCTAAGGTTTGCTTTGCTATTACAAGACGTTGGATATCGGAGGCGCCCTCGTAAATGCGCAACGCGCGAATTTCCCGATATAATCTTTCAACAACCTGTCCTGACTTCACGCCATCACCGCCGTGCAGTTGCACGGCTTTGTCGATGACATTTTGTGCGTGATCTGTGGCAAATAGTTTTGCCATTGCCGCCTCGCGGGTGACCCGCGCAGCGCCGCTGTCTTTTGTCCAAGCCGCGCGGTACACCAGCAAAGCTGCCGCATCTATGTCCACAGCCATATCGGCAATATGTCCCTGAACCATTTGCCGATCAAAAAGCGGCGTGCCCTCAACCACGCGCGCGGTAACCCGTTCAAGGGTTTCAGAAAGGGCCCGGCGCGCGAAACCCAAAGCGGCTGCCGCCACGGTCGAGCGAAAAATATCAAGCACAGACATGGCGATTTTAAAGCCCTGACCCGGCGCGCCGATCAAGGCTTTTGCCGGGATGCGGCATTCGGTAAACCGCAGGGTGGCAAGCGGATGCGGCGCGATCGTTTCAAGCCGCTCGGTTATCTCGAACCCGGGCAAGCCTGCGGGCACAATAAAGGCGGATAAACCGTTGGCCCCCGGGGCTTCGCCAGTGCGGGCAAAGACGGTGTAAAGGTCGGCTATTCCCCCGTTCGAAATCCAGGTCTTTTCGCCGTTTAAGACGAAATGATCCCCATCTCGGGTGGCGGTCATGGTTGAATTGGCTACGTCAGACCCGGACTGTGGTTCGGTGAGGGCAAAGGCGGAAATGGCCTGTCCTTGGCGGGTCTTGGTGAGCCACTCGTCTTTTTGCTGCTCAGAGCCGAAAAGCGAAATTGCGCCCGTGCCAAGGCCCTGCATGGCAAAAGCAAAATCTGCAAGCCCATCGTGGCGCGCCAAAGTTTCGCGGATCAGGCAGAGGCTGCGCACGTCTAGTTTTTGTTGGTCTTCGCCGCCCACCGCAGAATGGGTAAGAAAGCCCGCATCCCCCAGCATCGTAACAAGCTGGCGACATGTTTCATCAGCACTTTGGTGATCTATGGCATCAAGATTGGCATTTGCCCACGTCTCTAAATGCGCAGCAAGATCCCTGTGCCGAGGCTCGAAAAACGGCCAATTTAGAAAGCTCTTATCTACCATCAGTCGCCCTCAAAAATAGGTTTTTCTTTGGCCACAAAAGCATGATAGGCGCGGTGGAAATCCTGCCCTTGCATACAAATTGCTTGTGCTTGCGCTTCGGCTTCGATGGCTTGTTCAATGGTCATTGACCATTCCTGTGCCAGCATGGTTTTGGTCATCATATTGGCAAAATTTGGACCATCGGCAATGCGCTTCGCAATTCCCTGTGCCGTTGAGACGAGCTCTTCTGAAGAGGCCAGACGATTAAAATATCCCCAGCTCAACCCTTCTTCAGCACTCATTGACCGGCCAAGATATAGCAATTCAGCCGCGCGGCCCTGACCGATGATGCGCGGCAGGATTGAGCAAGCCCCCATGTCACATCCGGCAAGCCCAACCCGGTTAAACAGAAAGGCTGTTTTTGCCTCGGGGGTTGCGATCCGCAGATCAGATGCCATTGAAATAATCGCGCCAGCGCCGGCGCAAATACCATCGACCGCAGCGATAATCGGTTTGCCGCAATTGACCATTGCTTTAACCAAATCGCCGGTCATCCGTGTAAATTTCAAAAGCTCTTTCATGGGCATTTTTGTAAGGGGACCGATGATTTCGTGCACATCGCCGCCCGAGCTGAAATTGCCGCCGTTTGGGGCAAAGACAACCGCTTTGATATCCTCATCATAGTGCAGATCGCGAAACCAGTCGCGCAATTCGGCATAGCTGTCAAAGGTGAGGGGGTTTTTACGCTCTGGTCTATCTAGCGAAATAGTTGCGATGCCGTCCTTAAATTCACAGTTAAAGTGCTTTATCTCGCTGCGCATGTCAGTTCACTCCCTTAACGATTTTGTCAGATGGTCTAGACGCAGGATCATGCCATCGATGTCGTCTTCGTTTAACTCGGCCAGAATTTCATTGATCCATCCCGCATGTGTTTTGGCATGTTCGGCAAAAACCCTTTGGCCTTTTGGGGTCAGATGGATCAGATTGGCGCGCCGATCTCCCGGAACCGCCACGCGCAGGGCCAAACCCTCGTCGGTTAACTTATCCACAATCCCTGTAATGTTTCCGTTTGAAACCCTTAGCCGTTTTGAGATTTGGCTCATCTTTAGGCCTTCGGGCGCGCGCTCTAAAGCGGACATTACATCAAATCGGGGCAGGGTGGATTTAAACTCGGACCGCAGCCGGCGACGAATTTCATCTTCGATTAAACTGCTCGCTTTCAGCAATTTTAGCCATAAGCGCAATCGCTCTTTGGCTGTTCGATCTTCAGAAAGGTCCATCTTTGGGTTGGTTTTCATATTTCGCCTCCAGACATGGACAGGGCTTGGCCGGTCACGGATCGGGCCCCTTCAGAGCAAAGCCAAAGCGCCATTGCGGCCACTTCATCTGTTTGAATAAACCGCTGTTGCGGGTTTCCAGCGCGAAGGCTTTGGTAAGCGGCGTCCGCGCTCATTCCAGTTTTTGCTATTATATTTTCGACAGAGCGTTCTAACAATGGAGTTTCGGTAAATCCTGGGCAAATTGAATTGACTGTGATGCCTGTGGTAGCCAATTCAAGCGCAACAGCACGGGTCAGGCCAACAACCCCGTGTTTTGCAGCGCAATAGGCACTGACATAGGGATACCCTTTTAACCCGGCAGTTGAAGAAACCGCGATCAGTCGCCCCCATCCATCGGCTTTCATATCCTGAAGCGCGGCCTGCCAAACATTGGCAACACCGATTAAATTGACGGCCAACATATCTTGTAATTGATCAGCGGACATTTTCGCAAAAGGAACGCTGTGCGCAGCGCCGGCATTTGCAACCACGCCGCTGATCGGCCCCAAATCGGCGCGGGCGTTGTTAAATGCGTCTGCTACGGCAGCAGCTTTGGTAACATCACAGATCTGATAGGGCAGGTTTTGCTTTTGCAAAGCGCTTTCGCGGCGCCCTAAAATGGTCACCTTGGCCCCGTTGGCGCTAAGCTCGGCCGCTATTTTTGCGCCAACGCCGCTTCCGCCGCCTGTGACAATGATATGTTTTCCTGCCAGTGTCATACTCTAATCATTTCTGCTTCACGATCTGCCAACCTCCAGAGCTGATCACGACCCGCATGATAAGGCAATGGCCACGGTTCACTGCGTGAGCCTATTTTAGAGCCCTCGCGCAACGTCCAATACGGATCTGCCAGATGCGGCCGCCCCACAGCCACAAGATCGGCGCGTCCCGCCATCAAAATTGAATTGGCATGATCGGCCTCATAAATATTGCCGACCGCCATGGTTGCGATGCCGGTTTCATTGCGAATGCGATCCGAGAACGGGGTTTGAAACATCCGCCCATAAACCGGTTGCGCGTCTTTTGTTGTTTGACCTGCCGAGACGTCGATAATATCTGCGCCAGCTTCAAAAAAGGCCTTTGCAATCATCACGGCCTCATCTGGTGTTACGCCAGAGGCCCCAATCCAGTCATTGGCTGAAATGCGCACCGACATGGGCTTTTCTTTGGGCCAAACGCGGCGCATCGCATCAAAGACACGCAACGGAAAGCGCAAGCGGTTTTCCAAACTTCCACCATACTCGTCAGTGCGGGTATTTGAGGCCGGAGATATGAACGAAGACAAAAGATACCCATGCGCCGCGTGCAATTCAATCATGTCAAAGCCGGCGCGCTCTGCCATCAAAGCCGAGGCGACAAATTGATCACAAATTTCGTCCATATCGGATGGAGTGGCCGCGCGCGGTGTGGCGTTGGCTTCGGACCAAGGGATCGCAGAGGCCGAGACTAAATCCCAATTGCCGGATGCCAAGGGTTCATCCATGCCTTGCCAGCCTAAATTGGTTGATCCCTTGCGACCGGCGTGCCCAATTTGGCAGCATATTTTTGCGTCGGTTTCTTGGTGCACGAAGTCCGTGAGTCTTTTCCACGCTGTTTCGTGTTCTGGGTGGTATAACCCCGGGCAACCGGGGGTAATTCGGCCAGTGTCCGACACACAGGTCATTTCCGTGTAAACAAGTGCCGCCCCGCCTTTCGCGCGTTCGCCATAATGGATCAGATGCCAATCTGTAGGACATCCGTCATCTGCTTTATATTGCGCCATGGGTGAGACAACGATCCGATTACTAAGCTGCATATCACGCAATTTATAGGGCGCAAACATCGGCGCGCGGACCGTTGCATCGGGGGCGACGCCGGCTTTTGTCTGAAACCATTTTTCAGCCGAGGTTAGCCAATCTTTATCCCGGAGCCGTAGATTTTCATGACTGATCCGTTGCGAGCGGGTCAGCAAAGAATAATTGAACTGCACCGGATCAAGATCAAGATACCGCTCGACCTGTTCAAACCATTCAAGCGAATTTCGGGCAGCGGATTGCAGGCGCAGCACTTCAAGCCGGCGCTCTTGTTGATAGCGTTCAAAGGCTGCATGAAGGTCGGGTTCAGAATGTAGATAATTTGCCAGTGAGATCGCGCTATCAAAGGCAAGCCGTGAGCCTGATCCAATTGAAAAATGTCCGGTGGCTGCCGCATCCCCCATCAGGACAACATTTTCATGATACCATTTTTCGCAGATCACGCGCGGAAAATTCATCCAAACCGCTGATCCGCGCAGATGTTCGGCGTTCGACATAAGATCATGGCCGCCCAGATGACGTGCAAAAATATTGCGGCATGTTTCTACAGTATCTTCCTTGCTCATGCTTTCAAAACCCCAGCGGTCCCAGGTGTCTTGCTGACATTCTACAATGAAGGTAGCGGTGGTTTCATCGAACTGGTAAACATGTGCCCATATCCAGCCATATTGGGTTTTTTCAAAGATAAACGTGAAGGCATCATCAAATTTCTGATGTGTGCCCAGCCAAATAAACTTACATTCTCGAATATCAATATCCGGTTTGAATTGGCTTTCATATTCCGCGCGAACACGCGAATTTATGCCATCACAGGCCACCACCAGATCATAATCTTTTTGATAGCTTTTGACGCTGTCAAATTCAGTTGAGAACTTCATTTCAACGCCCAACTCATTGGCGCGCTGTTGGAGCAGCATCAACATCCTTTTGCGGCCGATACCTGCAAAGCCGTGGCCACCAGAAACGGTTCGAACACCGTCATGTACAACGGCGATATCATCCCAATAGGCAAAGTTATCACGGATTAGTTCTGTACTTTTGGGATCATTGATTTCTAAATTATCCAGAGCATCATCTGACAGGACGACACCCCATCCAAAGGTATCGTTGGGTTGGTTGCGTTCGATCACCACAACGTCATGCGCGGGATCTTTGAGCTTCATTGAGATGGCAAAATATAGCCCCGCAGGACCACCACCCAAACATGCAACACGCATTCAAAACCTCCGTCTAATATATTCTTTAAAAATTTAGCTTTGCTGAAGATACATTAGATCATAAAGAGTATATTTCAAGGTTAAAATATTTAGCTTTAAAGGAATTTAATTTTATCGCGATATAGCGCCGTCACTCCTGGTAAAATCTTACAACTAGTAAGCTGTTATTTTTATGGTCAAAACGCGTCCCAAAGCCCGTTTTTTTCCAAGATGGATTTTAGCAAAACACAATCGTCTGTCATGATCCCATCGACGCCCAAATCAATGAGCCTTTGAATTTCATCGGCTTGATTTATGGTCCAAACATGAATTTTCAGCCCCTTTGACTTTGCATAGACAAGAGTTTGAGGCGTGATCAATTTAATTCCGAAATAGCTGACGGGCAATTGTGCGCAGTTGGCGCGAATATTTCCCGGCCAGTTCAAAAGATGCTTTAGATAAAATCTGGCCACTCCGCCGGTGCCTAAGGACCGCGCCGGTGGGCTTTGTGATAAGGAAGATGTTACCGCCTTTATCCGGCGCTGGTTGAAACTGCCCACACAAAGTCTATCACAGGCATTCATTGAGG
>ERZ1046367.2138-NODE-2138-length-10640-cov-5.087104_pt1 | contig 10640 bp, 8 predicted proteins | sample MGYA00383091_ERZ1046367 | MGnify/ENA primary metagenome ERZ1046367 (study PRJEB29581, sample SAMEA5548361) | metagenome | biome: marine; feature: coastal; material: water | depth 50 m | study: Short-term variability in the microbial, nano- and picoplankton... | reverse complement strand
AAAATTGTCATTGTTAAGTGCTTGCCCTAAATTTTCTCTAATGTTATTTGTTTTTTCCTTTGATGAAGACATCTTTTTTTTGACTTGTCCAGTTAAGGGCAGCCGGGAATACTCCAGATAGTGAATTTTATCACCAGCATAAATAAAGCTTTTTTCGTACTTTGTTTTGGGCAGGTGATCACGGTTTATTATAATGCCTGACTCTGGACTTTTGTTTTGCAACAAAGGCTCGGAATTGAAGTATTCCAGCATTTCCGAAGCATAGGGTTCGCTATCTGTTGCTATATAAATATGACCATCGGGTGCCAGCTTTCTGGACATCAACTTGACTAGCTCTGGCTTAACCAACCTTCGCTTGAAATGCCTTTTTCTGGGCCATGGGTCAGGGAAATTTATATAGACCGTGTCCAGTTCACCATCATGAAAAAGAAGAGGGATTTTTTTACGCACATCTCCATAGATAACACGAATATTATTTAAGTTTAGATTGTTAACCCTGATCAATAGTTTTTGAATACCATTTTGTGAAAAATCTACCCCCACAAAATTGCTATTAGGATCCCGGATCGCCATCTCAACTAGAAAATCTCCCATTCCAAATCCAACTTCTAGCTTTATAGGCTGGCTATTCCTGAATTCGTCTTGCCAATTTAGGTGCTCATTCACATCAAGAAAAAAAGGGTCCTCCACAACGAACACAGAAGAAGGTCTGGCTGTTAGTAAACTCATTTTTTCATAGCCTAATAAAATTTAGCCTTATTCAAAATGGCATTTTCGGATAATTTTAAATTCTTTGCAAGTTTGAAGGATTTGTTGACTCATTTTTAATGAAGAGTTTTGTGGTACATAATGACCAAAACCCCGATTTTTAATAAACCATGCTAAACTTTTCAATAATCAATTTATTTAAAAAATATTTATGAAAAAATTTCTTGTCCTCCAAACAATATTCACTGCTTTGCTTTTATCCTCATTTGCTTATGCTCACGGGATGTCTGAAGCCGAAAAGCAAGCTATTCTAGAAGGAGGAAACCTTCAATTTTTAAAGATTGGCGCAACTCATATGTTGACTGGTTACGACCATCTTTTGTTTATTTTTGGAATAGTCTTTTTTCTCACCACCTTCATGGATGTGGTGAAAACTATAACTGCCTTTACATTAGGACATAGCATAACTCTTATCGCAGCGACCTTGATGGGTGTAACTGTTGACTATTTTTTAATTGATGCAGTAATTGCCTTGAGCGTTTGCTACATTGGCTATGAAAATATTGGCGGGTTCCGTAAACTTTTTAAAAAATCGCCCAATTTAATTTGGGCTGTATTTATATTTGGACTGATTCATGGATTAGGGTTGTCCTCAAGGCTTCAACAGTTGCCTCTGGGAGAAGAAGGTATTTTATTGAGAATATTATCCTTTAATTTGGGAGTTGAGTTAGGACAAGTTGTCGCGTTGTGTTTAATAATTGCCCTGCTATTTAGATGGCGAAATAAGCAGTTATTCCTGCAAATTAGTACCATCTCTAATAATGGACTTATTTTGGCAGGGGCCTTTTTATTTTTAATGCAGATGCATGGATATTCACATACAACGGGTCCTGATGAGTTTGGGTTTCCTGAAGACAGTCATTTGCACGCCCACGAAGAAATGGAATCACAATCCCCCATGCTTGGAAGTGAGTATAGAACTCCCCCTTACACAGAGAACCTACAATCAAAATAGGTCAGAGGATCAATACACATGAGAACTTTCTTTTTGATAAAGATTGATAGGAATGAAGATATTAAAAAATTCTTATATGGCAGTTCTTAAGTAAACGGCTATTTTCTTCAACCCGACCCAAAAATATTCTAGCAGTTCCACTAAACCGTATAATTGCGTCCTATTCAGCCTCAGAAATAATTTTCACATTTTCTGTCTTATACCGCAGCCAAGAAATTCATGACCCATGAACTTTATGCTGACTGGTCAGGACACTTTGAATTTGCTACCTTTTCCGATGAGTTGTTTTGTTGGGAGGGAAACTTCTTTGTCTTGGCTAGCTTCGATCTGACCTATGACCTGACAGGGAAGATCGTATGCCTTACAGATTTCCGAGATGGCTTCAACTTCTTTTATGCCTTCAACAACAAGGCAGAACCCAGTACCCATGTTAAAGACTTCGAACATTTCCGCCTCGCTCACCCCACCACGATCCTGAATAAGATTGAAAATCTCCGGCACAGGTTGCAGCCTGTCTATAACAAAACGAATGCCGTCGCAGGCCACACGATTAAGATTGCAGAATCCTCCACTGGTGATATGAACCATGGCCTTGAGGTCTATTTCTTTATCAAGCATTTCCATGATAGGTTGGACATAAATCCTTGTTGGTTCTAGTAATGCCTCGCCCAGAGTCTGGCCTAAAAATTCTTCATAATCATTTACCCTCGATTTCTGTTCATCGAGGCTGTCCCCTAATAAGACTTTGCGGGCTAACGTCAGGCCGTTCGAGTGTACACCGGTGGAGGCAAGACCTATAACCAGATTTCCAGGTTTAATGTCGCTTCCTATGTTAACCTTATCCAGACAAACATGACCGATGCAGGCACCAATAAGATCAATGCCAGAAATAATTTCCTTAATCTGGGAAATCTCTCCACCGGAAATACTAATACCCGCTTGTCTTGCCCCTTCAGCCAGTCCCTGGCCTAATTGCTCAAAAACTTCAGGGTCTGTGTGGGAGCAAGCAATATAATCCACCATGCTGACAGGGCGAGCTCCTACACAAATCACATCGTTAACGTTCATAGCAACACAGTCAATGCCAATGGTGTCATAGCGACCTAGCAATTCTGCTACCATTACCTTTGTGCCCACCCCATCAGTCCCAAAGGCAATGCCTTCTCCGTTTCCCAAGTCTATTACGTTGGCAAAATAACCAATATCTGCCGCCAGCGGATAACGCTGGCTAAATTTTCGGGTTGGCAAAACATGTTTGAGTAAACCCGAAAGCGCAGTCTCTGCGCCTAGGCTAGAAACCCCACTCTTGTCATATTCAGTTTTATTTGTCATTCAACAATTCCAATTTTATGGCCCATACAAAGTAGTCATAGCAGTTGAGGAGATATAACACGTAGGAGGATGCGAGGCAACACCTTGATCTGTTCCTTAATAAGAAGAAAGGTTAATATCATTAATCTAGCATGGCAAACGGCTCTTCATTTAGGTGCAGTCATTCAACTCTATTCAGCCCCAGATAATTCTTTGCTCGTTTATGAAAGCTATTTCCAGTTTCCATCTGGACATATGCCTAGTATCACTTGGTGGCTAGGGGTAGATTCCCATGGTGGCGTAGCTTGTGTGAATTTTTTCGATCGCGATCGCCATTGCAGCGGTACGATAGCTACTAATTTTATCATTCGACCAATAGCGTTCGCGAATATCCTGGAACGCTTTTCGCATTGTATCATCGAGCCCGGATCTAACCAATGCAACTTCATCCGCGCCCTGACTAAGCTTCTCCACGAGATCCTGCGGAACCTTGCTGCCGGTTTTTTCGATAGCTTGGATTACAAGCTGACTCCTGTCTTCTTCCCATCTTTTATTCATACGACCAAAGCGGATATGCGAGAGGTTTTTGATCCATTCGAAATAGGAAACGGTGACACCTCCAGCATTGAGATAGGAATCAGGAATAATAACAACTCCTTTTTCTTGTAATATGGCTTCGGCAGCAAATGTAACTGGGCCGTTAGCAGCTTCGCCAATCAGTTTTGCCTGAATTTTAGCAGCATTACTTTGGTTAATCACAGCCTCCATCGCAGCTGGAATCAAAATATCGCATGCCAACTCCAGAACAGAACTGCTTTCTTCAAAATATTGCGCTTTGGGATAACCTTTTACCCTGCCTTTGTTATCGCATTTATATTTATAAACATCCTCCACATCGAGGCCATTAGAGTCAACTAAGGCTCCATCCCATTCAAGAATAGCGATGATTTTTGCGTCGTCTTCCTTCTGGAGAATACTAGCTGTGTGATAGCCAACGTTGCCCAAGCCCTGAATGATTATTTTTTTACCCTTGAGAGAGTTGCCTTCCAAATTAGCCAGTTTAACATCTTCTGGGTGGCGAAAGAATTCTCGCAGGCCACATACTACGCCTCTACCTGTTGCCTCAACACGACCACGTATGCCGCCCATTGAAACCGGTTTCCCAGTTACGCAACCCATATGGTTAATGTCGTTGGGGCGATGAGCAGCATAGGTACTGACGATCCACGCCATCTCACGCTGACCTGTGCCCATATCTGGAGCTGGAACATTCGTTGCCGCCCCTATATAATCCTTTTGGATCAACTCGAAAGCAAAACGCCTAGTGATCCGTTCCATTTCATCGCGTTCATAGTTTCTGGGGTCAATCAGAAGTCCGCCCTTCGAGCCACCAAACGGCACATCCACCAGGGCACATTTGTAGGACATTAAGGCCGCGAGAGCTTCAACCTCATCTTGATTGACGTTAGCAGCAAAACGGATGCCGCCTTTGACAGGTAATTTATGGTTACTGTGAACAGCGCGCCAGCCAATGAAAGTTTCAATATTTCCTTTTATTTTAACTGGGAACCGAACCTGATAGACATTCGACACGTTCCGAATATATTTAGCCATACCTTCGGGAATATCCAGCGTTGCCATAGCCAGGTCACAGGAAAGGTTTACACTTTCTCTAAAGCTTACTTCCTTAGCAGTGGGCACAGACATAATTCATCTCCCCTAGAAAGTTATTTTTGAACCCACATAAAGGTTTATCCCTTATGAAGCAGTAACTGAGACATATTTTGATTATCAATTAAAGTAATAGCTTATAATTACTCGAAAGTCGATAGCAGAAGTTTTTTAAAACGATTATTAGTTATTGTAAGATCCCTCAAAGCCAATTAAATCTAAGTATAATAAAGACAGAGTAAATGATTACCATGAATATTTAATTCTGATAAACAACAAACAAGGATACAACTTGCTTATGATAAATTTTGAAGATGTACTATATAAGACGAAAGGCAGAGAAATTAAATCAAACCCTTGCGGATGAAGATAACCACTAAAAGCATAATCAAGGAGATCGCCCAGATAAATATATAAGTCACCATGGACTGGTTTGCCTTTCTTTTTTCCAGCCAACTACGTGGTTTTACACCTCGAAACCAAAACACAACCTTTGCCGCTAGATTCACACTGACGATATTGACGCCCAAGAGCAAAGCCGCACCCACTGCCAGCTTAGGCTGGCCGGCCCCGATCATTAAACCTAATGTTGCAGTAGGGGGCAATAAAGCTACCGCTACCATGACTCCTACTAGCACACTCGCAAGGCCCGTTGTCAAAGAAACGACGGCTGCAGCACCAGAAGCCAAAGCAAGGACTATGGAGCCCAACCCCACATCGGTGCGAGCCATCAATTCATGACTATCTAAGTTAAACGGATAAATAAACCCAAGAATCATTGAAAGCATTAATGCCAATGTGATTCCAGCTATTGTGGTTTTTGTCGCTTTCCACATCAAAGCCATATCACCCAAAGCTGCGCCCAAGGCCAAGGCAATATTTGGACCCAGAAGTGGTGCGATGACCATAGCTCCGATCACCACCGCGACATTATCTTCCAACAAACCAATAGCAACGACAGCGGTTGATAGAAATACCAAGAGCAAATAGGTCGAGTCGAGGTGTGCATTTTTAACAATATTGTTATAAAGTTCTTCCCGCGTAGTAGTAATCGTTTCCTTGACTTCCTGATCAGAAGGTTTCGGTTCTTTTCTCGGAAGTACTGCGTCCACCGGTAAAACAAGAATCTTCATAGACTCGCCCAGTAAACCTTGCAAAGCATCTAAAACCGACTGTCGGTCTTCATCGCTTACGAGAATACGAATAGACTGTCTACCTTCTTGATTGGGAGTTCCCTGCCAGTAGATCTCGGAGTCATGCTGCTTAGCAATTCTTATAACAAGCTCATGGTTTTTCGCATCTGTGATCACTTCAATTAATTTCATACACTTTCACTAGTTGAATAACTAACTCAATCCCTTATAACTCATATGGGCATAAATTATATTATCTTTTACTTACCCTCAATCACCTACCGGCTCGACAATCTATTCTTTACCTAAATCGCCGAAGCACAAAACCTAAGGAAAACACCTTACAACCAGGCATTGCCGTTTCAATTCGTCTTCTTTGTTTGCAGCTTTGCAATGTTACGCATGATCTGTTGATTACATTGTAAACAGAAACATCCTTCCCCTGAAAAAATCCAGCACTCCTCCTCAGCCCAGTAAAGTGCATCTTCCTTACTTTCACAAAATTCACCAATTTGCACGCAATCTTCAGCGATTTTAATCTGGCAGGGGACCGCAAATTTTCCTTCTTTATTCTCTATATATTTAAGTTCATCTGACATGTTGATTTCCTATTCTATAAGCTTATTTTTAAAAGACACAAGTTTCTAGATCAAGGTTTTAGTAAGTATAATGAACCTTGCTCTGTTATTAAAGTGCTGAGAGGATTCATTGTCCTAAAAAGTAAGCCACACTTGCCAAATCAAATCAGATCAGGTAGTAATGGAACTCACTTTTGAACCATTTTACGATTAAGAACTCGTGTCTATTTTTTCTCTAACGATTTGGCGCCACACAGCAAGCACACTTACCCTCTTAGTGTTTTTTCTGGGTTGTGGGAAAGATAAAGACTCCTCTTTGCAGCCTAAAAACTCTCAGAAATTATTCATAAGCGCCATTGAAAAACAAAGAATCGGCGCCTATGAAGAAGCCATTGAAATTCTGCATCAGGTAGTGAAGCTGGACCCAAAATTAGTTGCCACTTATTATCGGATGGGATTGGTTTATGTTGAAATGGATCAAAGGAATAAAGCCATTACTTCTTTTAATAAAGCTCTTGAGATTGAACCTCAAAATTTGCAAGCTCGCCTAAAAAAAGGAGAGGTGTATTCGAAAATGACCCGGAATGATTTAGCCGTAGCAGAATTCTTAAAGGCCGAATCGATACAACCAAATAACACAGAGCTTCTTTTCAAAATCGCTCTGGAGTATTGGTACGATCAGAAACTCAAGGAATCAGCAAAATACTATCGGAAGGTACTCGCCATCAATGCTGACCACATACAGACACATTTAAACTTGATAAGTGTGTACGAAAAATTAAAAGACTGGAACAGAGCCATTGAGGAAATTGAAATCTCTGAGCGACTAGGAAGAGAAACTAAAAACGATCACGCCATTGCCATAGCAAAAAGAAAGTTAGCTTTTATAAAAGGCAGAATGGGAATGACCGATAAAGACTATAAGCGCAAAACCCAACCCCCGTTCGACTAAAACCTATTTCCCTGTAGCCTTATGAATATTTTCTTTTAGAGATGAGGACTTGTCGGGTGTTGGGTCAATTAGCGGCCAAATCAAAATAAAAATGATGAATCCGGCAACCACAATTCCAATTACAGAACCGATCCAATCTATCATGCCGTATTTTTCTTTGTCGTTATTCATAATCTATTTTTTTATCAGGTAAAAACTCGGTATCCAGCGAGGAGTCTTACGCTTGTATTCCCGATATGAATCACCAAATCTTTTTTCCAGATCTGGTTCTTCCCAAACCGGAATGATAACCAGACACAAACTACAAAAGACCACAAACCATAACCCCAGAGCAATTGAACTAAAAACCAGGGCTTCTCCCAACAAAACTAGCCAGACTCCAACCATCATGGGATTACGTGAATTAAGATAAGGCCATTGGGTCACCAGTTTTCGGGGCGGTTCAAACGGGGACGGGGTACCTTCACCCACTTCAGAGAAAAGGGAAACTGTTTTCCAACACAGCCATACACCTAATATCATTAACAAAACTCCAGCCAAAGAACTAGAGCTATTAAAACTATATAGTATTAGATCAAACTCTGCCTTTGGTAGCGAAAACCAAATCAAAAGAGCTGGAATCACTCCCATCACATTTAATGGAAAAATCAAAAATGCCTTGACCAAAGATCGAGATATCTTCATAGCTCTGGCTCAGTTTTTAAAAATCTTTAATTAACCGTAATCAAATACCATTAATACTATAAAGCCTATGGTGACAATGGCTGAAAACCATGCCATGAATTTGAGCATCATCTATCACCTCACAGAAATGAAAGCAAAAATTAACTAACAACTATTTTCTCTATACTCTTTTTATATATTATCAGCCTTATTTTAAATGTAGGTTCATTTTTAGTTTATCAGGATATCTTTGCAAATATTTATTGATATTATATGGATAGCTAGGAGGTCGCTCTCTATCTCTTCTGGTTGAGCTTATAATCGATGCTGTCGATCAATGCCTGCCAACTGGCTTCGATGATATTTTCCGAAACTCCTACGGTTCCCCATTTGGAGTGATTGTCACCGGATTCGACTAGTACACGCGTTTTGGCGCGGGTTCCTTTCTTTTCATCTAGAATACGAACTTTGTAATCATAGAGGTTGACTCTTTCAAGTTCTGGATAAAATTTTACCAATGATTTTTTGATAGCCTTATCCAGAGCATTGATTGGGCCTGTACCTTCGGCTGCTGATACCTCTTGAACGCCATTGACACGTATCTTGACTGTCGCTTCGGAGATTGGTTCTTCATCTTCTTGACGTTTTTCAACGATGACACGGAATCCGATAAATTCAAAAAATATTTTTTTTTGGCCTAGCGCATCACGCATCATCAGCTCAAAAGAAGCCTCTGCACCTTCATATTGAAAGCCTAAGTTCTCAGACTCTTTAAGGGAGGAGAGGATTTTAGCTACCTTGGGGTCTTTATCGTCAATATCGATGCCGTATTCTTTAGCTTTATGAAGTACATTGCTTTTTCCAGAAAGATCGGAAACTAATATGCGCTGGTGGTTGCCAACTCTTTCCGGTGCGATATGTTCATAAGTTAGCGCATTTTTGCGCACAGCACTTACATGCACACCGCCTTTATGGGCAAACGCGCTTCTTCCCACAAAGGGTTGCTGGTTCCAGTGCGCCCGGTTTGCTAACTCATCCACAAAAGCAGAAACATCTTTTAGGGACTCTAGTTGTTCATCAGTCATACAGTTGATGCCCATTTTGATTTTTAGATTGGATATGACGGAAACTAGGTTAGCGTTGCCACACCGCTCACCAATTCCATTGATAGTCCCTTGCACCTGTTCCGCCCCTGTTTGAACAGCAGTGAGAGAGTTGGCAACGGCTACTTCTGAATCGTTGTGGGCGTGGATACCAATTCTAACGGAGATGAACTTTTTAACCTCTTCGAAGATTGAACGCACCTCATGAGGAAGTGTCCCGCCATTGGTATCGCAAAGGACGATCCAATCCGCTCCTGCGGACTCAGCTTCCTTGATCGTCTTAAGAGCGTAATCCGAATTATTTTTGTAACCATCAAAAAAATGTTCGCAGTCAAAAAGAACTTCCTCGCGATGTTTTTTCATATAGGCAATGCTCTCAAAGATCATACGTAAATTCTCGTCGAGACTGGTGCCTAAAGCGTCTTTCACATGCAAATCCCAAGTTTTCCCAAATAGGGTCACCACCTGAGTTTCGGTTTTTAAAAGGGCCTGCAGAACAACATCTCTTTCCACCGTTTTTTCTGGGTAACGGGTGCTGCCGAAAGCGCTGATACGCGTGTTAGAAAATTGGGCACGGTTGGCCTTCTCAAAAAAGTCGATGTCCCTAGGATTAGATCCTGGCCAGCCTCCTTCTACATAGTGCACTCCTAAATCGTCCAGCTTGTGAGCGATACGAATTTTATCCTCGACAGTGAAGGAAATGCCTTCTGCCTGAGACCCATCTCTGAGAGTGGTATCGTAAATTTTTACGGAACGCATTTTTTAACAGTGCTCACTTTTTTGTTGTTTTCTTTTTAAACGACTTCCCCTTAAGTTTAAAGGCGTCGTGCAAGGCATTGGCTGCAAATTTAGAATTTTTTTGTTCAATGATACAGGACACTTTGATTTCTGAGGTGCTAATCATCAATATATTAATTTTATGAGCAGACAATGTTTTAAAAATTTGCGCCGCGACCCCCGAATGACTGCGCATACCAGCCCCGACAATGGAGAGTTTAACAATTTTTGAGTTCGCACTAACTTCGGTAGCATGAATTTTTTTTGCGACTTTATTCATTATGACCATAGCTTCATCCAGTTCTTCTCGGGCCAGTGTGAAGGATAAGTCGGTGTGTCCCTGTTCACTGACATTCTGAATAATCATATCCACAGAAATGGACGCAGCTGCTAAAGGCTCAAAAATATTCGCAGCGATACCAGGTTGGTCGGGAACTTCCTTAAGGGTGATTTTTGCCTGGTTTTTATCACACATGATTCCGGAAACTACCGGTTGTTCCATTTTCGTATCCTCCTCGCATATCAAAGTTCCCTTCCCCTTTTCTTTTTCCTTGAAGGATGATTTAACAAGAAGGGGCATTTTATATTTATGGGCAAATTCCACACAGCGGATTTGCAGGACCTTGGCTCCCAGACTGGCCATTTCCAGCATCTCATCATACGATACCATATCAAGCTTCTTCGCCTGCGGCACTATTCTAGGGTCGGCAGTATAAACTCCATCAACAT
>ERZ1046367.2132-NODE-2132-length-10679-cov-5.355892_pt1 | contig 10679 bp, 8 predicted proteins | sample MGYA00383091_ERZ1046367 | MGnify/ENA primary metagenome ERZ1046367 (study PRJEB29581, sample SAMEA5548361) | metagenome | biome: marine; feature: coastal; material: water | depth 50 m | study: Short-term variability in the microbial, nano- and picoplankton... | reverse complement strand
ATCTGAAATCCCAGTAGTTGTTAATCAGACAGAGATTGTTGTTCCAGAAAATGATGCCAAAACGATTGAAATCCAATCAATAGGAGCATCACCAGCTCAGGATACTGATGGTGATGGAGTTGCTGATGTTATTGACAACAGTCCATTATATGCAAATCCTAATCAAGCAGATGCTGATGGTGATGGTGTAGGAGATGTAACAGATGATGACGATCAAGATGGAGTTTGGAATCCAAACGACGCCTGTGCTAATACTACTCTAGGAGATAGAGTTGATATTTATGGATGTTCAATATTCTATTTACCAACAAATAATTTCTCAATAACTAAAACTGAGAAATGTGTTGGAACAAATACCATATCTATTGCTTCAGCTCGAGCTGATCTCACTTACACAGTAGCTGTCTCAGGATCTGTTTCACAGACAACGAGCTTTACAGGATCTAGTCATCAAATTGAAAATCTTTCAGCAGGAACGTATTCAGTTTGTTTAACTGTTGACGGGGTAGCGTCATCTATTTATCAACGTTGTTATAGTTTAACTATTACTGAGCCTCAACCATTAAGTGTATACAGTATGACCGATCCTGGAAACAACTCTGTTACATTTAACTTGGATGGAGGAACAGTTTATAACATCACTCATAATGGAATGACTACCCAGACAGATCAGTCTACTTATACGGTTTCTTTAAAATCAGGAATCAATACTATAGATATAAACACTGGAATTGGATGTCAGGGTGAATTTGGAACCACTTACTTTAATTCAAGTCCAGTTGATTTAGCACCTAATCCATTTAATAGTTCAGTGAAACTATATGTTGGAGGTGACGATGAAGCTGTTTCAGTGAGTGTGTTTAATATGACAGGTAATCAAGTTCTTAGAATAGATAAAGTATTAGAGTTTAATTCAAGAACTCTAGAGATAAATACTACATCACTAATGACAGGAACGTATTTAATTAAAATTAATGGAGCAACAACTCAACAAACATTTGTTGCTATAAAACAATAGAAAAATGAAGCGTTTATTTATAACATTATTTGGTTTTTTAATAATTATTAGCTGTTCAAAAGGAGGAGGAGATGCCCCTGCTCCTCCAGTAACTCCACCTGTTGTGGTTATATTGGAGCCTGGAACTCCTGCATTGATATCTCCTGCTAATAATGAACCTTGTGAAGATGGAACTTCAATAAATGATACCCAAAGTGAGGTTAATTTTCAATGGGGAACTACAGATAACACTCAGAATTATGTTATAACAATAACTAATTTGATTGATAATAGCGAATTAACATTTAATACATCAGATGCTAATAAAGTAGTTGCCTTATCTAAAACAGAACCTTATAGATGGAGCGTAACAGCTCAAGGTGAGACTGGATCAACACCAGCGCAAAGTTCTTTATGGAAATTTTATTTGGCTGGGGATGCTCAAGTAAATTATGCACCATTCCCTCCTGATTTACTTTCTCCAAAATCTGGCTCAAATGTTTTTGCAGTTAATAATGAGGTGACCTTAACATGGGGAGCTTCAGATGTGGATAATGACTTGAGCACTTATAAGGTTTATATAGATGATGTGGACGGATCAACGCTACTTGGCTCCTATAGCCATACTGCTGAGACAACTAGTATAGCTGTTAGCGTATCAGCAAATACACTTTATTATTGGAAAGTCATTGCAATAGATGCTAATGAAAATGAGAGTGATTCTGGAGTTTATACTTTTAGGGTTCAATAATATTATTAGAGTATTAATTTTTTTAACTGTATTGTAAAATAATAACACTTTTTAAAAAGGCTTGAGTTTACTTAATCAAGCCTTTTTAATTTTATCTTAAGTCTATGAAAACTAATAAGGAATATTGGAATAAAAATCTAACCTATCTTAAATATCTTCTTTTTATCTGGTTCATAGTTTCTTTTGGTGCAGGGATTCTATTTAAAGACATGCTAAACTCCATTAGTATTGGTGGCTTTCCTCTTGGATTTTGGTTTGCTCAACAGGGATCTGTATATGTTTTTGTAATCTTAATTTTTATCTATGTCTATCTAATGAATAAATTGGATAAATCCTATGGATATGAAGATTAATCAATCAAATAAATTTAAATAAATATGAGTGTTCAATTATGGACCTATATATTAGTAGGGACTACATTTGCATTATATATTGGAATAGCTATTTGGTCAAGAGCTTCATCTACTAAAGAGTTTTATGTTGCTGGAGGAGGAATTTCTCCGTTGGCTAATGGAATGGCTACGGCAGCAGACTGGATGTCTGCAGCTTCATTTATTTCAATGGCAGGTTTGATCTCATTCCTTGGTTATGATGGCGCAGTATACATAATGGGATGGACTGGAGGATATGTGCTTTTAGCCCTATTACTGGCCCCTTATCTTCGTAAGTTTGGAAAATTTACAGTGCCAGATTTTATAGGAGAAAGATACTATTCTAAAACTGCTCGAATAGTAGCTGTTATTTGTGCTTTATTAGTTTCCTTTACCTATGTTGCTGGTCAAATGCGAGGAGTTGGCGTTGTCTTTTCTCGATTCCTAGAGGTAGATATTAATACAGGTGTTGTGATTGGAATGATTATAGTTCTATTTTATGCTGTTATGGGAGGTATGAAAGGAATTACCTATACTCAAGTAGCCCAGTATTGCGTTTTGATTTTCGCTTTTATGGTTCCTGCAATATTTATCTCATTTCAAATGACAGGAAACTTTATACCACAGATTGGTATGGGTTCAACTATAAATGATGGGTCGGGAGTTTATGCTTTAGATAAACTAAATGATATTAACACTGAATTAGGTTTTAATGAATATACAAATGGAAGTAAATCTCTATTGGACGTTCTTGCAATTACTTGTGCTTTAATGGTTGGAACAGCAGGACTTCCACATGTTATTGTAAGATTTTTTACAGTTAAAAAAGTGAGTGATGCTAGAAAATCTGCTGGTTTGGCCTTACTTTTTATTGCTATCCTATATACGGCTGCACCTGCCGTTTCAGTTTTTTCAAGAATTAATTTAATTTCCACCGTAAAAGACAATCCGTATACTTCAATGCCAAAATGGTTTAGTAACTGGGAACAAACAGGTCTTTTAAAGTTTAATGATAAAAACAATGATGGAAACATCCAATATGTGGCAGATCCTAAATTAAATGAATTATACGTAGATCCGGATATCATGGTTTTAGCTAATCCTGAAATAGCTAATATGCCTCCATGGGTTATTGGACTTGTTGCTGCAGGGGGACTGGCTGCTGCTTTATCGACTGCAGCAGGTCTATTATTAGTAATTTCATCCTCAATTTCTCATGACTTAATCAAAAATATTATTAACCCTAAAATAACTGATAAAGGTGAATTATGGGCTGCAAGAATTTCAGCAACATTTGCTGTAGTTGTAGCAGGATATTTTGGAATTAATCCTCCAGACTTTGTTGCAGCAGTTGTGGCATTAGCTTTTGGCCTTGCTGCAGCATCTTTTTTTCCAGCAATAATTCTTGGAATTTTTTATAAAAAAATGAACAAGGAAGGAGCAGTTACTGGGATGTTGATTGGAGTTCTACTTATGCTTTATTATATTTTAAAATTCAAATTTGGTGTGTTTGATGGTGGAAAAATTGCAGTAGAAGGCTTAAAAGATCAATGGTGGTTTGGTGTTTCCCCTGAAGGTTTTGGGGCTGTAGCCATGCTATTCAATTTTCTTTTTGCATTATTGGTAAATAAATTTACTACACCTCCACCTATGGAAGTTCAAAATATTGTAGAAAATATTCGAATCCCCATTGGTGTAGCTCCTCCAAATAATCACTAGCTTTATTTTTTAATACGATTTACAAATGGCCAATTATAAAATTAATAGTCCTGAAGAGTATAAAAGAGTTTATAATGAATCTGTAAAACAACCAGAAACCTTCTGGAATGATTTGGCTAAAGATAATTTTAGATGGCAAAAACATTGGGATTCAGTTTTAAATTGGGATTTTCAAAAACCTGAAATTAAATGGTTTGAAGGGGGAAAGCTTAATATTACAGAAAATTGTTTAGACCGTCATTTAAAAGATAAGCCACAAAAAACAGCTATTATTTTTGAACCTAATAATCCTAAAGAGTCATCAGAACATATTTCTTATGAAGCACTTTATCATAGGGTAAATAGAATGGCAAATGTTTTAAAGGCCCAAGGTGTGAAAAAGGGTGATAGAGTTTGTATCTATTTGCCAATGATTCCTGAATTGGCAATAAGCGTACTGGCTTGTGCAAGAATTGGCGCGGTTCATTCTGTTGTTTTTGCAGGATTTTCATCTAATGCGCTTTCAACTCGAATAAATGATTGTGATTGTAAAATTGTTTTAACTTCTGATGGATCTTTTAGGGGTAATAAAGTTTTAGATTTAAAAAAAATTGTTGATGAAGCTTTAGAAGATTGCCCTCAAGTTTCATCTGTATTAGTTGTTGAAAGAACCAAAACAAAAATTTATTTAGAAAAAGGAAGAGATCATTTAATAAAACCATTACTTCAAAAAGCAAGTAGTGAATGCTTAATTGAAATCATGGATTCAGAGGATCCTCTTTTTATTCTTTATACATCGGGTTCTACTGGAAAACCAAAAGGAATGGTTCATTCATCTGCTGGTTATATGGTAGGAGCAGCATATACATTTAAAAATATTTTTCAATACAATGATGGTGATGTTTATTGGTGTACAGCTGATATTGGGTGGATTACAGGACACTCATACATAGTATATGGACCACTTTTGAATGGAGCAACAACACTTATGTTTGAAGGAGTGCCTTCTCATCCTGACTATGGTCGTTTCTGGGAAATAGTTGAAAAGCATAAAGTGAATCAATTTTATACTGCCCCTACAGCGATTAGAGCTTTAGCTAAAGAATCGCTAGACTTTGTTAAAAAACATGACTTATCCTCGTTAAAAGTTCTTGGATCTGTTGGAGAACCTATAAATGAAGAAGCTTGGAATTGGTACAGTAATAATATTGGTAAAAATAAATGTCCTATAGTTGACACTTGGTGGCAAACAGAAACAGGCTCAATAATGATATCATCAATACCAAATATAACTGAATCTAAACCTACCTACGCAACTTTGCCATTTATTGGAATTCAACCAGTGTTAATGGATGAAAACGGAAATGAAATTCTTGAAAATGAAATAGAAGGAAGACTTTGTCTTAAATATCCTTGGCCATCAATTGCAAGAACTATATGGGGAGATCACGATAGGTATAAGAATACATATTTTTCATCTTTTGATAACAAATATTTTACTGGTGATGGTTCATATAGAGATAATAATGGGTTATACAGAATCACAGGAAGAGTAGACGATGTAATAATTGTATCTGGTCATAATCTTGGAACTGCTCCAATAGAAGATGCTATAAACGAACATGATTTAGTTGCTGAATCAGCAATTATTGGAGTTCCTCATGATATAAAGGGAAATTCTTTATTTGGATACGTTACCTTAAAAGATTCATTAAATAGTTCACTTGATCAAAAGCTTAAAAAAGAAATAAATCATTTAATATCTAAACAAATTGGCCCAATAGCTAAATTAGATCGTATTGAATTTGTCTCGGGGCTTCCCAAAACCCGTTCAGGAAAAATCATGAGAAGAATTTTAAGAAAAATTGCCCATGATGATATTGATAATTTAGGAGATATTACAACTCTATTAAACCCTGAAATTGTAGATGAAATTATTGCTAAAGTTTTAAGTTAATATTTTGAATAAAACATCTGAATATTATCAAGATTTTAAAAAAAAATTAGAGGTTCTAAGAAAAGAAGTTCAACATGTTCGAAAGGGAAAGTTTATTGCGTATTTAGTTGCTTTGTTTTTACTTCCAGGAGGCTCGATATTATGTATAATAGCTTTGTATATTAGACTCTTAAAAAATAATTGATGAATAAACTGTTTTTTATTTTACTTATTTTTGTTTCTGGGGTAATGTCAGCCCAATTGTTCGTTGAAACAATCAAATTACCAAAAAAAATAGATGAAACCTCCGGGCTGGAATATTTTAGAGGTCATTTTATAACTCATAATGATTCTGGAGGAAAGTCAAAATTATATTCTTTTACAAGTGAAGGAGATTTCTTAAAATCATATAAAATTAAAGGAGTAATTAATAGAGACTGGGAGGAGTTAACAGCTGATAAAAATTATATATATATATGTGATATAGGTAATAATTATGGAACTAGAAAAGACTTGACAATATATAAATTGGATAAAGATCTTATTTTAAAAGATTCGATTCTTATTAGATATGCAAAACAAAAAAGCTTCAATAAAAAATATAAAAACAGATATGATGCTGAGGCTATTGCTTCAGTTGACAGTTTATTAGTATTGTTTTCAAAAGACAGAGAAAAACTTACAACACAAGTTTATTTTATTCCTAAGACTACTAGTAATTCTATTTTAGAACCTATTGCTGAATTTGAAGTTGAAGCCTTGGTAACCGCAGCTGATTATGACCCTATTTCAAAAACATTAGCACTTACTTCATATACATTTGATGGAGATCAATACCTGTATAGGTTTTCGAATTTTGATATTAACAACATCAAAGAATCAAAATTTGAAAAACATCTTATACCTGTTAAACCCGCCCAAATAGAAACAATCAAGGTTGAGGATTCTTTCACTTTTTGGCTCACTTCTGAAGATGAAGGAGGTGGCTCTCCTCGACTTTTTAAGGCATGTCTTAGCTATTAACTTCGAAGACTTTTAAGTATCTTGTATAAAAATCAAAGATGAAACGTTCTATTTTTTTAAAACAAATAAGTATACTAACAGCAGGGTCGGCTATAATTCCGTCTAGTATTATGGCAAAGCCCACTTACTTAAAAAAATTATTACCTGAAGTAGGAATTCAATTGTTCTCTATTCCTCTTTTATTAAATAAGGATTTTGAAAAATCAATTTCTATGATTTCTAAAATGGGATACACATATCTAGAATTTTTTGGCCCTTATTACTTTAGCGCTCAAAGCGCTAAAGATAACATTAAGAACTATCCTTTTCCACCTTCAGATAATCCAATTAGCGGATTCTATGGTAATCAAGCTAGAGATGTAAAGAATGTTTTATGTGATTATAATTTGAAAAGCCCATCATTACACACTGACTTAGATACTTTAGAAAATCATATGGGAGAATTAGCTAAAGGGGCATTAGAATGCGGTGCTGAATTTGTAGTACTTCCTGCAATCCCTCCTAATCAAAGAACAAGTATTGATGATTATAAAAGAATTGCAGACAGATTTAATTTGATTGGATTGTCAGCAAAAAAAGAAGGAATTTCATTTGCCTATCACAATCATGGATATGGATTTGTAGAAAAACAGGGAATTATTCCAACTGAATATGTTTTTGAGAACACTGATCCTGATTTGGTTTTCCTTCAGATGGATATTTTTTGGACATTAGCTGCAGGACAAGACCCAATTAATCTATTAAATAAATACTCAAACCGATATAAATTAATACATCTAAAGGATATGAAGGAAAATATTTTATTTGATGGAGATGGTGAATCTTTCAAAGAATGGATTGCACTTTTTCCTAATATGACAAGCTGTGGAAAAGGGGTAGCTGATATTAAAGGAATAATTAATAAAGCTAAAGAAGTAGGAGTTAAACATTTTTATGTAGAGCAAGATATGGCCCAAAACCCTCAAATAGTTCTTCAAGAGAGCTTTGATTTTTTAACAAGTTAATATGACTGAAATTAAATCAATTTACAATACCCAAAAAGAGTTTTTTAATTCTAAAAAAACACGTTCAATTAAATATAGAAAGCAATCATTAAGAAAACTATCTACTATAATTAATAAACATGAAAAGACTATTTATGAGGCTTTAATTGAAGATCTGGGAAAATCAAAGTATGAAAGTTTTTTAAGTGAAATATTGTTTGTCCAAAAAGAGATCAAGACTATGCTCAAGAATATAGATTATTGGGCACAACCCAAGAGAGTTTCTGGTTCGATATATAATTTTCCATCAAAAGATTATGTTATTCCTGATCCTTTTGGATGTGTTTTAAATATAAGTCCATGGAACTATCCTTTTAATTTAGCTTTAGTGCCTGTTGTTGGAGCAGTAGCTGCAGGAAATACTGTGGTTGTTAAACCTTCAGAGCATTCTCCTGAAACAAATCAAATTCTTAAAACTATTATCAAAGAGTCTTTTGATCCAGGGCATGTTACTACTGTTATTGGAGACTCAAAAGAAGCTCAACAACTTTTATCTTTGAGATGGGATTTTATTTCTTTTACTGGGAGTACTTCCGTTGGAAAAATTGTCGCAAAAGCAGCAGCAGAATTTCTAACACCTACTATTCTAGAGCTAGGGGGAAAGAATCCATGTATTGTTGAAGAATCAGCAAAAATTGAATTAACGGCAAAAAGAATTGTTTGGGGTAAATTTTTCAATTGTGGCCAAACATGTATTGCTCCAGATTATATAATGGTTGATAATAAAATAAAAGATAGATTAATTGAAGCTTTAAAAACTTCAATTAAAGATGCGTACGGAGAAAATCCATCAAAATCAAAAAGTTATGGAAGAATTGTTAATACAAATCATTTTGATAGGATTAATAAAATGATCAAGGGAGGTTCAGTTATTTATGGTGGCGAGTCGGATGTTTCAAAAAAGTTTTTTGCCCCCACACTTTTATTAGATCAAAACCTAGAAAGTGGAGCTATGCAGGGAGAAATTTTTGGACCAATCCTTCCCATAATAACGTATGATAATATTGATGAAGCCTATGCTATAATGAATCGTTTTGATAAGCCTTTAGGGGCATATATGTTCTCAAAAAACAAAAAAAATATTGAAAGATTTAAAAATGAAATTTCTGCTGGGGCAATAGTTGTTAATGATAGCATCATTCAATTCATAAATTCAAATTTACCATTTGGTGGAATTGGAAATAGTGGTGTTGGAGCATATCATGGGGAGCATAGCTTTAATTTATTTACACATTTTAAACCTTTTATAAAGCGAAGTTTTTTTCCTGACCCCTTTTTAAGATACGCACCTTATCCAAAAAACTGGGGATGGATTAAAAAAATATTAAAATATGTTTAGCTAGACCTATCTATTTTTTTGGAATTTTACAGCTATTTATCCCGAATAATCGATAGGCATAACAATTGCCTGATAAAGCATTAAATAAAAGAGCTATTCCCAGCCAACCAGCAATCATAGTCCAGCGCGTTTCCCCAAAAATTAATGGAGATGGAATTAATAATAGTGAAATTATTAATCGAATTAGCCTGTCTTTATTGTTTTGATTTTTAATTAAGAATTTCATTTGACAAAAATAATTAAAATAATTATTTGTTAATGAACTTAATCCCACTATCTGAAATCAAGGAATTTATAGAATCAATATATTTTTTTGAAACCATTTTTAAGTTGTTTAATTCAACATTTAATTCAATTTTGATTTCTTCAAAGAATTCTAATGATTGGTTTGTTGGGGGATAATCACCTCTCTGAGAATCAGCCATTAAAAAGGCTAATCGATTATTAATTCTAATTCCAAAATTCAGTGGGTCTTGCCTGCTTTGATTTTTTGTCATGTGAATCGTATTCTCAATTATATAAAGCCTGTCTAGGAACTCATTAATTAAAGAGTCAATTTGTTCATCTTTATAACTTTTACCCATTATATAATTCAAGTCTTTTCTTATATTTCTAATATCAATTATTGCTTGATTAGCCTTTGACACCTCGTTTCTAACATTTATTAGGAAGTTGAATTGAGTTGTGAAGTCTTTCTTAGAATTTACTAATCTCGGGTCTTTAATTATTTCAAACTCCTGATTAGTTATTTCTTGATTGTAAGTAAGTCGAACTTTATATTTTCCAGGAATAGCTTTTGGCCCAACATTTGGAGATGAATAAAAAACCATTCCTTCAAATGTCTTATAACCAGGATATCGCATATCCCAAACTAATCTATTTCCTCCATTAATTGGATTTAATGATTTTATATTACTTGCTGATAAAGCATAATCAATATCATTTGAATTACTTGAAATTGGTTTTACTGAAGATGAGAGTAGTTTTTCTTTATTATTGGTAAAAGACCTTACTAATCCTCCTTTTTGATCAAAGATCTCAATTTTAACAAAATCATCATTATTTATATTTTTTATAAAATAATTAATAATTACTCCGTTTGGATGATTCTCGCCATTTAATAAACTGCCTGACCCATTCCAACCAGATTGCATTCTATATGATACATCAGGTTTATAGAGATGAGAGTTTTTTGAGTTTAGATCATTTGAAAGTTGATGAAGTGGGGTTAAATCATCTATAATCCAAAATGATCTTCCATGAGTTGCTACTATTAAATCATTTTCTTTAATATGCAAATCCCTTATCGCTGTAATTGGTAAATTTAACTGAAATGGCTTCCAACTATTTCCATCATCAAAAGAGATAAACATCCCCCATTCTGTACCCGAATATAAGAGTCCAGGTCTTTTTTTATCAGCCCTTACAACTCTGGTATAATAATTTTTATTAATACCTTTGGTTATTAGGGTCCAAGTTTCTCCATAATCATCTGTTTTGTAGAGATACGGAGTGTAGTCT
>ERZ1046367.2124-NODE-2124-length-10717-cov-11.109079_pt1 | contig 10717 bp, 14 predicted proteins | sample MGYA00383091_ERZ1046367 | MGnify/ENA primary metagenome ERZ1046367 (study PRJEB29581, sample SAMEA5548361) | metagenome | biome: marine; feature: coastal; material: water | depth 50 m | study: Short-term variability in the microbial, nano- and picoplankton... | reverse complement strand
TAATCATCTATTGGTTCCAATTCATCTTGTAGTTGTTCACTTGGTGTCTGTTCTTCATCTTCTAATTCTTCTAATTCTCTTTGTTTTTGTTCTTCTCTAAAACCTTCCATTAATACTTCATGTAAAGTCTTCTCTCTACGGTCTTCTTTGTTCTGTTTAGATTGTTTTAGACCTATGTCTAGTATCTTTTGTTCTTCGGTTACAGTTTCAAGAAAGTCTTTCTTTTTGGTCATTTACCTTACACAGTTCTTTCATCTGCTAACCAATTCATAGATAAGAAGTAATCTTCCATTATATCTTCAAAGTAGAAATAAGATACGGTACTTACTACATACACATATCCCATAGCGGTCATTATTAACATCCATTTAAATAGTTTTTTCATAATTGTATATTATACTGTATTATTGTGATATTGGCAACCTTTATATTATGTCGCAGCTTCTCAGGTACCTAACTATTATATATAACGGTGTCCGTCCTCCAAGGAACCTCCAGAGTACCTAATCCATAAATACTTTGAATGGACTCTCACACTAAGAAGAAAGTCAAAACGGCGATAATACTGTTTGGTCTTTTCTATCTGGTACTTCAATGTACGATATCTAAAATAGATTAAATTTTCGGACTCTCGGATTCTCGGAATTTCTCTATAGGTGTTTTAAATGTAATGCAAGTAACTACCTATAATGTATTTACTTGATTCTATCGGTTTATGTCCTGTGTGTAGGTATGTCCATGTAGGTGGAAACATTAATAGTTTACCTGCCTTAGGTTGTACCACCATATCGTAATCACTAAATGATGTATGACCACCGAAGTTATCATTTAGATATAGAAAGAACACAAGAAATCTACGAGCACTATTGTAATCGCCCACATCTACATGTTCTTTAAACTCATCTCTATCATTAGGTAGATATCGTTTAAATCTTATTTGTTCAAAACCAAATTCGTCTGGCCATTGTTTTTCTGTGATACCACAATCTATTTTATATTTCTCAACATAAGGTCGTAAACTACCATATACACCTTGTACTTGGTTTGACCAATCTTTATGTTGGTTGATATTGATTTCTGTAAAATGTCGGTGATTGTCTAGGTCTGTTGAAACCTGCTGGTCTTTACTCACTTCAAACTTTTGTATCAAATCATTACATTGCGTCAATGACAATACATTATTATATGTCTTTATATACTTTTTCATAACAACCTCATTATAGACTATTTATCTCGTATTGGCAACCCTACTAAATATGGTATGCATAAGTTTTATACAGAAATACCATTATCAATTGACATAGACCGATTAGGTAAATGTTACTTTGATTTTAGGTCAAAATTAGGATTTCGTACAGACGATAAATCGCTACGAGATTTTAATGCCATATGCGTCAACAGAATTCCTGATGACGAGAACAGTATTACAGGTGGAAATGTTCGTGGTCTATATTGGACTAAACCAGATACCACTAATCACGAAGAACAACGACTCGAACCAGTAAAAGAATCTTTATATACAGAATTATGTCCTGAGTTTAAAGATACCTATGTAGAAGAAGTCTATAATCTTATTACATCAAAGTTTAAATTAGGTCGTGTTCGTTTTCTTATGAAACCACCAAGAAGTTGTTTATCTTGGCACCGTGACCCCGAAATGCGTTTACATATTCCTATTATTACAAATGAAGGTTGTCGTATGATTATTGAAGACACTTCTTTTCATATGCCGTCAAATGGTAATGGTTATATTACAGACAACACAAAGTATCATAACTTTTTTAATGGTAGTGAATTTGATAGAGTTCATCTAGTCGCCACAGTATTAGAACATAACTGTCAAATGGATTGGGTAGATGAAGTAAAATATGATTGTTGTAAACTTTGTTGATTTCCTTTTACAATTTATTGACTCGATTTACAAAATAGTTGTAAATCCTGTAAACTTTGAATCATAAGTATTACTATGGACGAAGAACAAAAATATTTAGAGGAAAGACATAATCGAGGTGTTATCATTAATGATGATGACCAGGATTGGGGTGGTTGTTCTAAGAAATACGAAGAAGAACAAGAATAATTGGCCTGCCCTCCAGGACTCGAACCTGGGACCTACAGCTTAGAAGGCTGTTGCTCTAATCCAACTGAGCTAAGGGCAGATAGGTATTATCTATAGTAAATGGCAAATGTATCGGCGCCATTCATATGACAGAATGATTGAGGTCTATTGTAATTATCTTTTGATACACCTCTGTATCTGTATCTTAATTTATGGCCGTTACCAGTTGCTGATACTTCTTTAAAATACGATAAGTATTTCATGGGAATATCTTTTGCAATTGAGGCTTCACCACCGAATGGATCCGTTAAATATTTGTTTAAGAGAGGGTTAACTACCCTCTCAAAGATTTTTCTTCGTCTATTCATTAGGCAGCCTCTAACATTGACATTGGTACTCTATAACTTCTACCTAACATATCAACTACACATCTAGTTGAATTGATTTTGGTAATAATACCAGGAGTTTTCTTAGTCTTTTGAACAACAAATACTTTTTGTCCAACAGATAGAGTTGCTTTACCAACCATAACTTTCATTTGAGATATAAACTCAGAAAGGTCGTTAAGTTGAGTAAGGTTCATTTTTTGTATTTCAGTTTTCACATTTTTCATAATATAAGTTTCCTTTTGGTTATTTTAAATAAAGAGGTCCAGTCCATCTGATAGCATAGTTACCAGTTAAAACATTTCCTCTGGCTTGATTAAGAGCAGGTGCATTGTAACCAGCGGCTTTCAATATATCACCTTTCTTAAAATGTTTGAAGTCAGTTTTACATACAAAAGCAAATACGCCAGTATCTTGTACAATCTTAATGTATTTCTGTCCTTCTTTAATTTTTGTTTTAGAGTCCCAATTAGCAATTTGCTCTTTTGAGTAACTTGATTGTCCGTCACCACCTGAAGACCATTTAAAGTAATCTTCTTTGGCACCAGCCATCATATTGGCAATACCCTCGTTAAGTGTTTCGGCAGTTTTGTTTACAGTAGTCATAGTGTTTAGTGTCCTTTTTTAGTGTTTATGTGTATATTATATCAGATGATTCGCCTTTTGGCAACCCTTTATTTAATTAATTTTGAATATAATGTCATAAATCCAGCAAATGATATTACTAAACCTATACTTGCAACAAACATCATTTCTGATAGAGTATTTGCTGTTTCCATACAAGCGCCGTCACAATCGTTTGCTGAACCAGCCATCATCATTATACCAAATCCTAGTAATATAGAACCAATTATCGTTTTCATAGTGTTTTTCCTTTTGTTTTTCATTATGGATACATCCTACACTAGATAAATAGTAAAGTCAAGCACTATTTTCACTTATTTTCAAAAAAATGCATAAAAAAACCTTTATTTTTCAACGATTTCTAATATTTTTTGTTCTTACTTTGTTCTTTTTAGCGTCCGGTTGCTCAAAAAGCGTTAAAAATTGCAAACTTTCGCCAGATTATGAGCGAATCGCCGAATCAGCAGTAGAAAATTCACAAAACATAGCTGAAACAGAATATAAGTCGGGAAAAATGACTTGTGATTTCTAATATAAATAGTCGGAAAAGGAAATTATGAAAAAAATGAGATTATTTAAGTTTTGGAACGCAGATGGTGTTGAAAAAGAAAAAGAAGAGATTAGTTTAAAGAAAGCAACACGAGCCGTACAAGGTGATTTTAAAGATAAAGAGATAAGTGTTGAATATATCAGCAAAAAAGGCAAAGAGATGTGTCATTCTATAATCATACCAATTGGTAGAAAATTAAGACAGTCAATTTTACAAGAAAAACGAAGAGAGGCTTTAAAAGCTAAACATGCCAGCCGTTAGTAGAAAAGGTGATAGTTTATCTACAGGTCATATTTGTACAAGTACGACAACTTTAGATACCCCAGGACAAGGTACTTGTTTTGCAAACAGTATATTGATTGCAAGAGTAAGTGACCCTACTGTATCACACCCATTCCCACCAGCTCCACCTTGTGCGCCTCATGTAGCAAATGTTAATGTAGGTTCGCCAAATGTATTTGTAGAAGGATTAGCAGTTGCAAGAATAGGTGATAGTACAGACGCCGGCGCAATGACAAGTGGTAGTGGTAATGTTTTTGCAAACGGCTAGAAAAACCTTATAAATATTACCGATATGGCAGTCTATGATTCACAAACACAAAGTAAAAGTACACGAAATTCCAGACAATTTAGGGATATCGACTTAGACTTTAATAGAAACGCAGTTACAAATGATGTTGCTGTGGTTGAAGATGTTGTTGCTGTTAAAAGGTCGGTTAAGAATTTAATACAGACTAATTTTTACGAGAGACCTTTTCATCCAGAATTAGGTTGTGGTATTAGAGAGTTGTTGTTTGAAAACTTTACACCTATGACCAAGATTTTTCTACAAAGAAAAATAGAAGAAGTTTTAATTAACTATGAACCAAGAATTAATTTACAAAATGTAGCTGTTGATGATGACCAAGATAAGAATAGATTAGTTGTTGACATTTATTTTTATGTAGTAGGCGTACCAGGTCCACAAACAGTATCTACATTTTTACAGAGGGTAAGATAATAAATGTCAAATAAACTAGTAGTTTCTGATTACGATTTTGACGCAATCAAACTAAACTTAAAATCCTTTTTACAAGGTCAAACACAATTTCAAGACTACGACTTTGAAGGTAGTTCTTTAAATATTCTTTTAGATATTTTATCTTACAATACACATTATCTTGCTTACTTAGCCAACATGGCAACAAATGAAGTATATCTTGATAGTGCAGATATAAGAAACAATATTGTATCATTAGCAAAGATGATTGGTTATACACCATCATCACCTAAAGCACCTATGGCCTCAATTGATATTCAAATTAATAATGCTACAGGTACAAGTGTTACTATGAACAAAGGTACCGTATTTACAACTAGTGTTGATGATGTTTCATATCAGTATGTAACAAACTCAGATGTTACGATTACACCGTCAAGTGGTGTTTACAATTTTTCTGGTGTTCCTATTTACGAGGGGTCTTTAGTAACTTTCAAATATACAGTTGACAGTACAGATGTAGACCAAAAGTTTATTTTACCAAATGCTAATATTGATACTACAACTCTTTTAGTTAAAGTTCAAAACAGTTCTAGTGATACAACTACAAACACATATTCATTGGCAGGTGGTTACAATAATGTTACATCTTCATCAAAAGTTTATTTCATTCAAGAAGGTCAAGACGGTAAGTTCGAAGTTTACTTTGGTGATGGTATTAATGGTATTGCATTATCAGACGGCAATATTGTAATTTTAGAATATATTGTAACAAACAGAGATTTATCTAATAACGCAAGTTCATTTTCATTATCAGGAACAATTGGAGGATTTTCAGATGTGACAATCACAACTGTTTCTAATTCACAAGGTGGTTCTGAAAGTGAATCAGATGAATCAATTAGACATAATGCACCTTTACAATATGCGGCTCAAGACAGAGCTGTTACAACAACAGATTACGAAACTTTAGTACAATCAATTTATCCTAATGCATTATCAGTAAGTGCATGGGGTGGAGAAGATGATGAAACACCAAGATATGGTATTGTTAAGATTGGTGTAAAAGCAGCCTCAGGTTCTACTTTGACAGAAACAACAAAACAGTCAATCATAGATTCTTTGAAACCATATAATGTTGCTTCAGTAGCACCACAAATTGTTGACCCCGAAACTACTTCGGTATTATTAACATCAACCGTTAAGTATAATACAGGCACAACAACAAAATCTAGTGATACTTTAAAATCAGAAATTACAACGGCAATTACTAACTACAATACAAATACATTACAAAAGTTTGATTCTGTTTATAGACATTCAAAATTAACTGGATTGATTGACGCTGTAGATAATAGTATCTTATCAAACATCACAACAATTAAAATTAGAAAAGAATTTACGCCCACACTAGCAGATTCTAATAAGTATGACATTTACTTTAGAAACGCATTGTTTAATCCTCATTCAGGACATAATATGGCTAGTGGTGGTATTTTAACATCAACAGGTTTCAAAGTTACAGGTAGCGACTTAGAACAATTTTTAGATGATGATGGTAATGGTAATGTTAGAAGATATTATTTAGCTTCAGGTATTAGAACCTACTCAAATGAAACGCAAGGTACAATTGATTACACAACAGGACAAATTACACTTAATTCTTTAAATGTTGCTTCAATATCAAATATTAGAGGTGCAACATCAACTACAGTAGAATTAACAGTAACACCAAACTCTAATGATGTTGTTCCTGTTAGAGACCAAATTATCGAATTAGACATATCAAACTCTACTATAAATGTAGAATCAGATTCATTTGTAGGAGGTTCCGCTGACGCTGGCGTAGGCTATACGACAACATCAAGTTACTAATGAACAATGGCAAAATTTAATGATAAAATTTCAACAATACTTAACAGCCAACTACCAGAATTCGTTGTTGCTGACCACCCAAAGTTTGCCGAATTTCTTAAAGTCTATTATCAACTTTTAGAATCAGCAGAATTATCAATTGATACTATCGAAGGCACAGATGGTATTTTACTTCAATCAGAAACAGGTCAAACAAATAATCTAGTTTTAAACTCTAGTCGTAAAGATACAGCTAGAACATTACTTGACGCTGGTGACAAAATACTATTAGAAGAATCTACTTATGGTAAATTTGTTAGAAGTGAAACAGTTACAGGTCAAACTTCAAAGGCTACTGCTATTGTATTAGTCGAAGACATTGCAAACAATAGATTAATAATTTCAGCACAAGATAAGTTTGTAGAAAATGAAATTATTATTGGTGATAGTTCAGGCGCTCAAGCAAACATTACAAATTATAAACCTAATCCTGTTAATAACATTGTTGACTTAATTAATTTTAGGGACCCCGATAATGCAATAGGTCATTTCTTAACAAACATGAGAGATGAGTTTTTAGCAACTCTACCAGAAAATTTAGCTGCAGGTGTTAGTAAAAGAAAACTAATTAAAAACATTAAGTCTTTATACAGAGCAAAAGGTTCTGTAAGAGGCCATGAAATGTTTTTTAGAATACTTTTTGGTGAAACCTCTGAAACAATTTATCCTAGAGAACAAATGCTTAAGGCCTCAGACGGTCAATTTGATTCATTAAAAGTATTAAGAGTTATTGCTTCTGTGGGTGACGCTAATCAATTAGTTGGTAGAACAATTACAGGTCAATCATCCGATACAACTGCTATTGTAGAAAATACATCACAGTTTCAAATAGGTGACAAAACAGTAACACAATTAATTTTAAATGAAGATTCTATACAAGGCACATTTACAGTAGGTGAAGAAGTTAGAGGTACTGAAACTGATAATGACGATTACTTTATTAAAGCAAATGTTACAGGTATTCCAGGTAATAAGAATATTACCAATGACGGTTCATTAAACTCTACTACAGATACAATATCACTAACTGCTGGTGGAGAGGGTGCATTATTTCAAGTAGAGGAAATAGGTCCTGGTTCTATCACAGAAATGGTTATTGACAATGCAGGTACAGGTTATAATATAGGTGATAGTTTATCCTTTACAAACACAGGAACAAATGGTAGTAATGCTGCCGGTTTTGTTAAGATTGTAAATGGCGGTATTTCTGGAGAATCTGGTTCAGGTATGTCAACAGGTGATAGAATTGTTTTAGAAGATGAAACAACTTCAGGTGACGCTTATGATGGTAAAGTATTAGTACAAGAAAAATTTACAGACCTACAACAAATTACTGATTTCTTTTTAACAAATGGGGGTAGTCAATATACTTCTCTACCTACAGTATCAGTAACTTCATCAACAGGTAGTAATGCAGTTATAAAAGCCTTCGGTACAGATGTAGGTAAAATTGTAAAAGTTAAAACGGTAGAATTAGGTAGAAGTTATGAAGACTCTCCTACACCACCTACATTAAGTTTCTTTAATAACGGTATTGTCACAAATGTTTCAGGTACCTTTTTAACTACAAACAGTATAACAAGTTCATCTGGTGGTTCAGGAACAATTGTTAATCTTGACGCAGATAGAGGTCTATTAAAAATAAAAGATGTGACAGGTACTTTTGCAATTGATGATACATTAACATCAGCTACATCAGGAACATGTACACTTAAAAAATTAGATAGAGCAACTGCTTCGGTAGATGTTGTATCAGTATCAGACACAGACGGTGCATTTATTAGTGAAAGAGGTAAACTTTCTGAAACTACAATGAGAGTACAAGATAGTTTATACTATCAAGATTATTCTTATGTAATTAAAGTAGGTCGTTCAATTGCACAATGGCGTGACGCATTTAAAAAGACAATGCACACAGCAGGTTTTTACTTTACAGGTCAAGTAGATATTGAATCAAGAGTTACGGTAACTGCTGGTGGTCCTGTTAAAGGTGTGACTTCAGGTAGAGAAGAAGTACCATTCTTACAAATTGCAAATACTATCTTCTTAACTGTATTTGGTAGAAGATTAGGAACAAATAGTGATGGTACATCATTAAGACCAAACGCCCACACAAGAAGTGAAACAATAGATGTAAGTAATGATTTTGAAGACCCTTTCTCTTCTACTACAAGAGATTTGACTGCTACAAGAGAAAATATAGAAATTGACTATTTAAGTAGACAAAGAAACAAAATAGCAGATAAGTCTGGTGTTGACCATGATGTTAGGACTGGTTACGCATATGCAGGACCTAGATTTAGTTCAATCAATAAACATGCAAATACTATATTTGGTACATCATCTGCTAATTCTTATGCAAATACCTTTCAGGCATTAAATTCATTAAGAATTACAGGTACTAGAACAGATTTTGATGGTCAAGAAGTACCATATTCTATATTCAATACATTATTAGGTGGTTCACTAAAAACAAATTATGCGTTTCCTACACAATTTTCTATAAGTCAAGAATTGTTTAGTAACACAATAACCAAATTTGACGCAACTAATATCACATTTGATGATACTACACCATAGGAAAGTTTATAAATAGTCTTAGAGGTTTAAAAAACATATGGCATTAAATTTAATCAATAGAGGTACAACAGCAAATGACGGAACAGGAGATAATCTCCGAGCCGGTGCTGAGAAAGTTAACGCTAACTTTACAGAAATCTATACAGCTTTAGGTAGTGGTACTGTTATTGACGGTACTATTAAATTCGCTGACGATAGTTCAACGGTTACTACTATTTCTGCCAATGGCGAAACAATAAGAGTTTTAGGTGGTACAGGTATTACCTCAACAATTTCAGGTAATGACCTTACTCTTGCAGTTGACGGTACAATTCTTACAGCTTCTACTACATCCACACTAACAAATAAAACTATTAACGGACCTGATAATACACTTACAAATATTGCCAATGGTTCTTTATCAAATTCTACAATTACACTTACTGGAGATTCAGGTAGTAACGCAGTTGATTTAGGAGATACATTAACTGTAAGTGGTACAACAAATCAAATTACTACTGCTCAATCAGGCGACACTTTAACTTTAAGTTTACCAAGTGCTATTACAGTACCAGGTAGTTTAACTGTTACAGGTAACTTTAATGTATTAGGTACTCAATCAATTATAGACTCTACTACAATAGAAGTAACAAATTCATTTACATTTGAAGGAACAACCTCAGACGATTTTGAAACAGTTTTAACAGTAGAAAATCCTACAGCAGATAGAACAGTTACTATTCCAAATTCCACTGGTACTATTGTATTAAAAGACACTACAGATACATTAACTAACAAAACTATAAACGGTCCTGATAATACAATTACTAATTTAGCAAATTCAAATTTATCTGGTTCTGCTGGAATTACAAATGCTAACTTAGCAAATTCTACAGTAACTATTGGTGATGACGCAATTAGTTTAGGTGGCACACAAACAACAATTACAAATTTAAGTTTAGATGGTGCTACAGGTACAATTGACTTAACAAGTTCAGGAAACAAACTAAGATTTAACTTTGCAAATACAGGCGCTTTACCATCAGCTTCGACATACGAAGGTATGTTTGCTTATGATATTGGTGGCGACCAACCCTATGTTGCAGACGCAGGTGGTTGGGTAAAAATATTAACAGAAAACGGTTCTATTGCAGATTTTGGTAATGTAGGAAGTATAGCTAGTATAACAGACCAACAAGCTTTAGTCTGGAATGCAGGAGCAGGAAGATTTGACCCAGCTAGTATACCAACAAGTGGTTTTGCAATTGCAATGGCTGTTGCTTTGTAATAAATAATAAGAGGAAATAAAAAATGGCACAAAACTTTAGACGATACACCTCAAACAATGTAGGCACAGGAGTTGCGACAGTATTGACTGCTGACTCTTATGATACAGTTGTAGGAATTTCTGTTTGTAATGTGGCCTCAGCGACAATCAATGTTGATGTTTACATCAATGACGGTAGCAATGACATTTACTTAGTCAAAAGTGCTCCGATTGTTCAAGGTGGTATGTTACAAATTATTGATGGCGGTTCACGGTTTGTTTTACAATCTGGTGACGCATTAAAAGTAATTTCAGACACAGCTAGTTCAGCTGATGTTTGGGTGAGCGCTGTTGACGCAATATCAACATAATAGGAAAA
>ERZ1046367.2120-NODE-2120-length-10730-cov-7.037658_pt1 | contig 10730 bp, 14 predicted proteins | sample MGYA00383091_ERZ1046367 | MGnify/ENA primary metagenome ERZ1046367 (study PRJEB29581, sample SAMEA5548361) | metagenome | biome: marine; feature: coastal; material: water | depth 50 m | study: Short-term variability in the microbial, nano- and picoplankton... | reverse complement strand
AAGATTGTGGAATTGGTTGTGAGCGTTCTGATTGATTTAAAATAAAATCATATTCAGATTTATCCGTGTAGTCAAATATTCTTTTTACTTTATGTAAATGTGGTTTCATAGTAATGGTTCCCTAACTAACCCATAGTCTGAGTGTTGTTTTTCGTCATTAAAGTATTTTAAATTTTCTTTTACTTTAAAATCTAATTTTGTGAAGATTCTACTCAATGCATAATGTGGTGATATTCCAATGTTAGTTTGACTACTCAACATATATTCTTCTATATTATTTAACTCTTCGTAGAACTTAATCAATGATTCATAATTTAAAACAAACCAAAAATCATTAATCTTATTTTGATAATTAATTTTTTCCACATCATACCACTCAGAAACTAAACACTCAGTATCAATAAATTTAAATTTATTTCTAAATACTAAATCAAACCTTGATATCATAATGTAATCATATTTTATATTTTTTGATAAACACATTTCAATACTTTGTTTCATAGAATAACACCTACCCATATGATTTATCCACCTTAAATCACTACCTTTGTGTTTTTGTGGTGCTTGGAATTTTATTTGTTCTTCTAATTTATATTTTATCGGGTTATAAAGCTCTATAATTTCCTTTTCTAATTCAGTATTCCAACTATGAATATAGTAATCACAATTATCAAAATTTTTACTATAAGACTCCCAACCTTTTTTTAAAACTACATTAGAATTTTGCTTAGTATCATAGTTAACATTACCATTAATAAGTTTATGTTTTTCATTTTTATCTTGTAAAGTTCCAACGAGTCCGTGTAATAAAATAGCTGACTTCATTATACTCCCAAATACTTTAACATAGGTGATAATTCTTTATACGAACAATTTTTACAATGTGAAGTAGGATTGTTTGTATTACAACCTTTTTTAACATTTTGGTAATCGGTCATTTGTCTAATCTCGTCTATTGAGTTTATGAATAAATTACCAAATGGTTTAGCACCTGTATTCATACAACACATTTTAACGTGTCCTTCCACCGTAGTATAAAGTGCATTGTTTACCCAAAAGCAATCCTCATAATCCCATTTGGATTTACCCATAATTTTACCACCCCAATTTTCTTTTAAATAATCTAATTGGTGTTTTGTATAACCTGATGTTGCTATGTCATCTTTGATACTTTTACCTTCGTCCCAAATTTGTGCGATGTTTAATCTTAAAACACCTAAGTCATAATTTACTCTAAGTTCGTCTATCTTTATAATGTCATCTACATTGTATGCATTTACAACATAATTCACAACAATATCACAACCTTGTCTATCAAGTTCTCGTGAGTTATCTAAAAACTTTATCAACTTACTCCACTTTGCTGGTGCTCTATCTCGTTCGTAATTTTTTTCATATCCGTCAATAGAGAAGTATAGCAGGTCTATGTATTGTAATGAGTTTTCAAAAACTTTACGAAGCTTTTTGCCTGGTGATATGTCATATTGACAATTCGTTGCAACTACTACTTTACAATCTGGAAATGTTTCTTTAAACATACGACAAACTTCGTCAAAGTGTGGGTGTAAAAATGGTTCACCCATACCCATAAGTTTCGCTTCTTTGATTGGGTGGTGTTTTATTCCGTCTAATAACTTACCCCAATTCTCTAATGACATATGTTTGAGTGGTCCAATTACATCAGTCCTATTACAAAAACTACAATCTAAATTACAATAATTAGTTGTTTCTAAATATGCGTATGTTATTGGTTTAACCATTTAAATATTCTTCTAAGTCTTCTGGTGTTCCCAATGAATAACATTTATCCACCATAAACACTCCTACCCTTTTTCCGTCTTTGACTGCCCAATTATAAACCGGTGCCACATAGAACTCTCCGTTGGTTCTACTATTGTCTTCAATCATTTGTTCTGCATATTTTACAAAATCACTACCTTTCTTCCAATAATAATATCCTGCCGTTGCATACTTTGATATTTGTTTCTTTTCTGCAACTTCTTGGACATATCCGTTATCAAGTGTTCTGGCATAACTCCAAGCATTTCCCTCTCCGTAAAAACAAGGAATTACTCCGTCAAATTGTTCACACATTTCAAATAATTTTTCTACATCCCAATCTACTAATTGGTCTGAGTTCATAGTCATTAATGGTGTATCGTCGTTGATTAAATCTTTTGCTTGTAATATGGTTTGTGCTGCTCCCTCAGTAATGTCATCTAATATTACGACATCATAAGAATTATGACCGATAACTTTTTCAAATTCTGTAAAATCATATTTGTCAAAGTCTTCTTGTAAACAAATCATTATAAACATATATTCTTTGTCAAACTCCATACCTAAGTTTTCTATAACTCTATGTATCATTGGTTTTCCATTTACATCTATAAATGGTTTTTTGTCCGTATATCCTTGCTCTTCAAATCGTGAACCACGACCTGCCATTGGTATCAATACATTACACTTTTGTTTCATTGAAAAAGTCTCCTGCGTTTATTCCTCTATCATCGATGAAGTAATCTCCGTTGTGTCCTTTAAAACACAACTCGTGGTATTTTACTCCCCATTCTTTTAATTGTTGTTCTGTAATTGGACGATAATGTTGTTCTCCTCTACCACTCTTTAATCCACGAGCAGTATAGAAAACTATTGTGTGTCCTTCGTCGTATAGTTTGTTTATTTTTGCGATTCTATCAAGATAAGGTTCTCGGCCGATTACCTTACCTTCTTCTTTACATATAGTTCCGTCTATATCTATGACATACTTCATACCTTCACTTCTCCTATTTTTTTGTCATCTAAAAACAATTCGTATTGCTTTTTGTCTAAGTTTATGTTCATTACTAAATGAGTGTTGTTTTTAAAAATAGGTTTGTTAGATTTTACAACAAAACTATTTTTATCTTTTGGAATTTGTATAAACATTGGATAATCATTACCACTCATACCACACATAAATAATCTATGTGTACCGGCTACTAATATATTACCTAATTTAAATGTGGTGTTTGGAAACAATAACCCATTTTGTAAAACACTTTTAAAACCCAGAATTGGAAAGTCGTGATTCCAATTTGGGTATTTCTTATCAAACTTATCTACTTTTGTTTCTATTTCTTTTAAATCATTCCAATCGTTTATTTGGCTGATAAACTTTCTTGGAATTTCCATATCCCAATCGTTATTTGTTTTTTCCATATAATCAATTATAACTTGATTGGGAATACTCATATATAAATAGTTAGGTTCTATCTTATTGTTTAAAATTTCTTTAAAATGGTGTCTATATATATCAAGATGTTCAAATGGTGATTTAATTGCTAAGTCTCTAAACTGATAATTAGATGTAGAACCGATTAATTTGTTTGTATACTTTTCTCTAAATATAGGTTTCCCTTCGGGCCAAAAACACACTTGACTTTCTGAATTATCTTTATTAAATTTACTATATAAATCATTCATTTCTGATATATCTTTATATTTTTCATTATACCAAATTAATGAACCTCCTTGATATTCGTCAAATTCATTTAAAGTGGCATCAATACGATATAATAATTCGTGTAAAGAAATCTTATCAAATTCTTTCAAATCTGAAAAGTGTGGTTTCCAGTATTTTATTTCCACATTGACTCCACTAAGTTAAAATCTTCTTCTGTATCAACATCTATCAATTCTTGTTCTGACCAGTCCACAATAAATGGTCTTGGATTTCCTTTTTCGTTTGGAAATAATTCCCAATTATCCAACATATATTGTTTTTTGTAAAACACTAATGAGTGTGTTGCGGAATAAACCCAAGGACCTGATGTAGTTGACAATCTATCATTTAATTTAAAGTTAATTGGATTTTCATATTCGTCCCAAAAAAAGTTTCTTTCTTTTTTAACTGTAATCATACTGTCGAGTGTTGAGTATTTAAACAATGTAATGATTTGTTGTAATTTATCAACTTCTAAAAATGGTTGGCAAGGATTTAGATTTACTATATAGTCTGAATTTACATTTTCTAAATGTTTATACATTATATTATGTGGACAATCTCCTGGTGCAATAGATTCATATGGTCTATGAAGTATGTTTACCCCGTCAATAACTTTGTCTTTTAGTTCTTGGTCATATACTGCTAAATACTTTTCATCTAAATTTAATTTGCTTAATTTGTCCAAAGCAATATCAATCAAAGTAGTATTTTTTAATGGTCGTAAATGTTTATTAGGACACCTTGTACTTGTTTTTCTTGCGTGTATAATTCCGGCTATTGTTTTCATTTTAAACTCTCATATACCTTTATCCACTCGTCTCCATAATATCCTTTCCAAGTTTCGTGCCAAGGTCCACCATTTGTAAAGTGAACTACTTTTGGATTTTCCATATATTCGTAATCCCCCTCTAAGTAATTGTAAGTCAACGGAATACTACCGACTTCATCTGTCCAAGACATTCTATGTAAATATTTTGGACTTTCAGTATTAACAACCTCTACTGATAATTTTTGTGTATCTGGGTGTTCGCAATTAAACATCATCAAACTTGACCAATTTTTTTTCGGATATATTGTTTGTTGTAGTCCGTCCATTTTAGTAGTGGATGTTGGTGTGTAATCGTGTTGAACACAAGACACCGCATCTGTTTCATCATAAAACTCTAACAACTCCTCAATATCACAATTCCATAAAAAGTCTGAATCACAAAATACTGCGATACCTTTGTAGTCATTTAAAAATGGAACTAAAAATCTACTATAAGTAAATTCCGTAGACGCTAATGGGTCTACATCACGATAGTAATGTCCACTATCAATGAGTTCATCTAATATAATTGGTTGTATTTCAATATCTTTGTTGTGTTTTAGTATTGAAGACTTACAAACTTCATAACAAGGATTTTTAACCTTGTCATATTTTGGTGGGTAATCCTGTCTACTATCGTATCCTATATATACTTTCATAAAATCTAAATAACTCCTCTGCAATTAATTCGTGTCCCGTTGTGTTTGGGTGTTTTGTTCTACTTTTTGGAAATGTTGGTCCCGTTTCAAATACATCTCCACCATTTTTTACCAAAAACTCGTATGTGGTTTGATGATTATAATAATTTGTTGTATCAACCAACTCTTTATCATATGATAATTGTTCAAACGCATCACACATTATATAATCTATTCCTTTACTTTCTAAATATTTTTGTAGTAAAACTATATAATTAGTATTTAATTGTTTGTAATAACTTTCATTATGTAAGTTTTCTACATAGAATGGAAAATATTCTTCCATAAATTTAAGCAAATCATTTTCTATATATTTAATTTCTGATGCTTCGGTTTTTCCATAGTGTTCATAGTATCTATTTTTCCACCCCTGTGTATCTTGACCCATAAACTCTTTCATAGACCAAGATAAACCAATTGGACTTGTTCTACTAAACATATGTGGAAAAAATGGTAGTGGGTCTCGTAATGGTGAACTCCACATTATAACCACTAAGTCATCATTATTAATATTGTTGTAAGCGAATTGCTCGAATATATTACTGAATATTCTGTAATTGGACGAACCTACTTCACCATTATTCACGTATTTAACACCAATCTTGTCTGCTAAATATCTTGGCCAAGAATGTTCATTTTGATATTTTTCTATTTCTTCAAATGTAGATAGTTGTTCTACATACTGATTATCCGTTCCTTCACCAGCAGTGAAACTATCACCAAAACCTATTACCCTCACAACTTTACCTCTTTACAAAAATTATTAAAATCTAATAAATTATAATCTTTCCAATTATAAATATTATAGTCCTGTAAATTCTCCACATTAAAATTTTCCCAATCGTCTACTAATACCATTGGAAACCATTTTGAAAAATACTCTGTTGTAACACTTCGGTCCACAATTGGTATTGTTTTTAAATAAAGTGATTCCCACAATCTGTGAGTATCAATTCCATTTCCCTCTGGACATATACAAAATTTGTAAGTAGATAAATTTTCTATGTAAGATTTATAGTCCGTTGTTTCAATCCACGCTATTCCCTGTGATGAAATACTTTCATAACATTTTGGTCGCTTAACATCTCTACAACCACCCTCTACTTCGAAGTTAAAATAAATAAAGTTTTCTTTACTTTGATTAAGTTCTACATTGTCCCATACTGATAAGTCTCCCCAACTCCAACAAGTGTTTGCTATACCGATTGGTATTGGAACTACTCTATTATCAGTAGTGGTTACATTTTGTGCATATATTTTTTTACAATTTGATATATCAAAGTATTTTAATTCATTGTCTCCAAATGGTGAATCATTATTATGTAGAATTAGAGTAAATGGATTTTTAAATTGAGATAATATGTCAAACATATTTACATCTTGTAGTTCTGGTATTAGGTCATTTACTAAATCACTATTGATATGAACAAGAGTATCATTGTTAAAGTTTGTAAAATCAAAATCTCTAACATCAATGTGTTTTTCTGATGGATATAGTTCAAATGGCATAAATTCTTTTATACTCAAATGATGACTACACAAATCTTGAAACTTTTCTCCCGTTATTATATTCATTTTGTATACCAATCTCTAAAATATTTTTCCATTTTATGAAATTCGTTGTGGTCCATTAGGTTTAAATCTTGTGGACAACCCAACTTTACTAATGTTTCTATAAAAGTGCTTCTATTTGGTTGTATTGATTGTGTGGTAATTCCATAATCTCTAAAATATTCTTGCATTAAAACTCCTGGGCCCATTGAACCTGTGAATAATTTATCCTTAAATAGATTTCTTTGGTCTAACATTTTTTGTCTGTAAAAATACATTGGTATTACCAAATCCATTGTGTATGACTTTCCATAAAAAACCATATCATTGGTGTTGAACATATGAAACTCAGATTCCATTAGTCCACCTTGTGTTGCAAAAAGTATATTGTCTTCAAGTGGTTCCCAACTGAAATGATACCTTGGGTCAAACACCACATCCGGTCTGGTTTTAATTACTAAGTCATACTCAAAATCATTGTCTATTTCATATTGTCTTTTTAATATCATAGATTGTGCCATACTATAAAACAAACTACTCCAATGGTCATTTGCGTAAAAAAAGTCTTGTTTCCTGTCATCAAACATACAACCTTTTGGCTTATACCAATCAACTAACTTATCAAATTCTTTTCGTGAAACATCTCTTGTAATATATGGTTGTGATACTCCTTCTCTATCTCCACTATAATCCCAAGTGTGAATAAAATAATCTATTTCAACTCCGGAAGTTTCCCAAAACCACTTTTGGTTTTCTTTTGCTATTTCCCATTGACGAAGTTGTCCACTCATACAAACTGCTATCTTCATTTCAAATCCTCATATATTCTTTCTGCTAATTCTTTGTTTGCATTTGGTGAAGGGTGACCATCACAAAATCTCTTACCATAAGGTGAAATTGCACTTCTATATTTTGTATTATCTGGTTCTTTAACGTCCTCTTTGTCTATTTCTGTCATCTGCCACCTTAAATATTCAACCCGAGTATCATCACCATTGTATCTATCATCTTGAAAAGATATATAGTTTATTTTTGATTTGATATTTCCTAAACTATCTTGTAATGAATTGTGTATTCTATAATCACAATTGTTTCCTTTTAGATAATGATGTAAAAATACTATTTTTCTTTGAAGTTTTTTATCTTCAATTTTAACATTGTAAATCCATAGAACATAGTATTCTAACCATTGCCTTAAGTTTTGAACACTATCTTTAGAGTTTGTTAATTTAGCATTTACTCCCTCTAAAGCTTCATCTGTATATGAATCAACTGCTCCTGGTTGTAAATCATAAAACTCTCCCTTGTGTTCACTATAAAATGGATACCTTGTGGATTCGGACAAACCAATAACAAATAGTGGGTTCTTATATTTAACATTTGACTCTACCCAATCATAGATTCTTCTAAACATTCCACCATTTGATGAACCAGTTCTTGCTAAGTTCACATAATCACACTTTAATTTGTTAGATAATATATTTCCTGGTCTATATTCTGTTGCGAGTTTTAAGTTTTTACCAAGTATTCTATCTGCGTTCATATAACTACAACCAACTCCAACTACTACATCATAATTCATCTAACGCCTCCCATATGTTCTTTACCCGTATTCTATGATTTCTCATATCACCAAATAAAGTTTCATCATTCCTATGGTGATTTCCCAATAACCATAAAACAAAAGAGCCACAATATAGTATATTATCATCAATACTACATTCCTTATGTAAAAATGAATAATTAACATTATTAACATAAATCAAGTTATCATCTAATGGTAATGAAAATATCTTATCAGTATCTAAATTATCAAAATTTCTTTTTAGTATTAAATTACCTGAAAAAACTTCATCATTGTCCAATTCTTGTTGTCTAATTTTGAAGGATTCGTTAACTAATGACATATCCGGTTTTATTATATTGTATTTACCGTTGTAATAAGTTTCATTCATCATATATCCTATTGTGTAAGTTTGTTTTTACATCGTAATTTTCAATCATATCAACATTATGTTGTAGAGTTTCTTTCATATCCTGATACATATGTAGTAAATCTTTTTCATCATAATCAGATAATGTTAAAACCAAGTCCATAATCATTTGTAATCGTTTCCAATCATCTGGTTCGTCGTCATAACTTTCGTCCCACCACTTATCAAAAGTTTTAAATCCATATTGCTTCATAACCTCTAATGTTTTGTATGGTGCGAATTGTATGATTGGGTGCCCACAATACATAGGATTAAAAGTAGAACTATGTAAGTGATAACCACTTGTATCAAATGGAAAAGCTCCCATAACAATACTGATAAAAGTATCACGATAGTGAATTGGGTCAAATGGTAAATCTGCATTAAACTTACCCTCACCCACACCAGCGGGTCCGTGATTTGTTTTATCCGTATTATCAATATCAAATGGCAGTTTTGATTTTAAATCATTAATATTTTCTTGTTGTGTGTATTTGTAAAACATATTAGAATAGTCAGGCCATTTATGTAATTCTGGAAAACTAACTAAACACTTATCAAATAGTTTTTCAAAATTCAAAAACAACATAAATATATCTCGTTCATCACGATTAGTTCTATTGATTTTTAAAAAGTGTTTTGTTTTAAATATGTTTACTGATTTGTATTTATATTCCGTATCAATTAAAACTTTCTTTGGTAAGTCTACCTGATGTTTTAATCTTTGGACATCAAACACATTCCACATAACTGATACAACATTTATCTTATCTGCTCTATGATATTCTTGATGTGTCTTTTCTGCTATTAAATTGTTTGTAATGAAGTAAATATTTTTTGTTGGAAGTTTTAATTTGTCAATACTTTCGTAAAATGGATTTAAAAATTCATCTCCCTCGATAGATTTACCTTCAAGTGTATTGTCAAAGATTAGTTTACAATTTCCTTTTCTAACTTCTTCTAATATATTGTTCGGTATAACATCTAAGTTTTTTGCCCATAATGGTTGATTGTGATGAACGTGAACAAAATAACTAAATGGTCTATCAAATGTAAAGTTTTCTGTTTGAACTTCTGTCAACCCCAATACATTTGGTAAACTGGAATGACTAAATAAAGGTCTACAAATCGTTTCATTACGATTATCTTGTTCAGTTATTTCTGGTATATGTTTGTATATATCAATTATTTCTTGACTCGGCTCAGTCATACTAACCTGATTAAAATTATCAATTAATGTTATCATATATGACCTCCGATATATTTATACAACCTTCTTTTGTTGGGTGTGATGTATCATCCACATATAAATCTCTCCAATCACCACGAAAGTTTATTATTTTACTTTTATCCAATTTATTGTAAATTGGTAAGTCCATTTCTTTCAACTGGTCAAGAAAATTTACAATTCTATATTTAAATTTGTTTTGTTTTAAAAAACTTTGTAATGATATTAAATTTGTAATTAAATTTTTGTGTTGATTTTCAGATAAATTTTTATCGTTTTCTACCAAATATTTATAGTATTTAGCAAAAACACTTTTAACTTCGTGGTCTTGTTCACTATTCAAACAATTTGGTGATACATCTAAAGTTCCATTTCCGAATTGAATCATATATCTGGTTTCCCAAGTTAATCCGATAATAACAATGGTGTTTTCTGGATTTAATTCACTCAAAGTATTAATTGAATTAAAAGTTATAGATTGAAAAGATTGTCCATTTTTAGATTCATTTATCAAATTACAATTTAGTTTATCGGATAATAACTTTGGCCAAGTTTCTTCTCTTGGAAGAGTATGACCATAAGTAAAACTACAACCATTTGTGTATAAATTTTTACTTGACATTGTCAATAAACTTTCGTATCTTACGATAGGTGACATCTGTTGAATCTTCTATTTCTAACACCGGTGAACCTGTTTCTCTTGCTCCTCTTCTACCCAATTCGGAATCTTCTAATATAATTGCTTCTTTTGGACTTACTCCTGCTTTAATCATACATCTTAAATATATTTCTGTATTAGGTTTTGGATTTACTACATCTTGGTTAGTGAATACAAATTCTAAGTGGTCGATAAATCCTCGTCTTGTTAGTTGAACGATTGCACTATGTCTAACTGAATTAGTTGCACAACACAATACATATCCGTCTTGTTCTAATCTTTCCAATACTGATATTAATCGTTCGTCTTTTTCTAAATCATTAATCA
>ERZ1046367.2112-NODE-2112-length-10753-cov-5.799402_pt1 | contig 10753 bp, 9 predicted proteins | sample MGYA00383091_ERZ1046367 | MGnify/ENA primary metagenome ERZ1046367 (study PRJEB29581, sample SAMEA5548361) | metagenome | biome: marine; feature: coastal; material: water | depth 50 m | study: Short-term variability in the microbial, nano- and picoplankton... | reverse complement strand
TTACATCATGCCTGGCATGCCACCCATGCCACCACCCATGCCGCCCATATCAGGCATAGCAGGCGCTGCTTCTTGTGGTGCATCGGTAATCATAGCTTCAGTAGTTAACATTAAACCTGCTACTGATGCGGCAAATTGTAATGCTGAACGAGTAACTTTAGTTGGATCTAAAATACCCATTTCAATCATATCGCCGTAAGTACTATTGCCAGCATTATAACCGTAGTTACCTGTACCGTTACGTACTTCGTTTAATACCACTGATGATTCATCGCCACAGTTTGAGACGATTTGACGAAGTGGCGCTTCCATCGCACGAATGGCAACATTAACACCGTGTGTTTGGTCTTCGTTAGCACCTTCAAGATCTTTAATTACCATTGCAGCGCGAACTAGTGCAACACCACCACCAGCAACAACACCTTCTTCAACCGCTGCGCGAGTAGCATGTAATGCATCTTCAACACGGGCTTTTTTCTCTTTCATTTCAACTTCAGTAGCCGCGCCAACTTTAATTACCGCAACACCACCAGCTAATTTAGCTAAGCGTTCTTGTAGTTTTTCTTTGTCATAATCAGAAGAAGACTCTTCAATTTGACCACGAATTTGAGCAACACGTGCTTGAATATCAGCTTCTTCACCAATACCATCAATGATTGTAGTGTTGTCTTTAGAAATAATAACGCGTTTAGCTTGACCTAAGTCTTCTAAAGTTGCTTTTTCAAGCTCCATACCAATTTCTTCAGAAATTACAGTACCAGCAGTTAAGGTTGCAACGTCTTGTAGCATCGCTTTACGACGGTCACCAAAACCAGGCGCTTTAACAGCAGCAACTTTAACAATGCCGCGCATGTTGTTAACAACTAATGTTGCTAAGGCTTCGCCTTCAACATCTTCAGCGATGATTAATAATGGCTTACCTGCTTTAGCAACACCTTCAAGCGTGGTTAATAATTCACGAATGTTAGATACTTTCTTATCAACTAAAAGGATAAATGGGTTCTCTAGTTCAACAGTACCGTTTTCTTGGCTGTTGATGAAGTAAGGCGATAAGTAACCACGGTCGAATTGCATACCTTCTACAACGTCTAGTTCATCAGTTAATGCTTGACCTTCTTCAACGGTAATAACACCTTCAGTACCTACTTTATCCATTGCTGTCGCAATAATTTGACCAACAGTTTCGTCAGAGTTAGCCGAGATAGTACCCACTTGCTCAATCGCTTTGTTGTCAGTTACTGGCGTAGACGTTTCTTTTAACGCGGCAACAGCAGCAATTACTGCTTTGTCGATACCACGTTTAAGATCCATTGGGTTCATACCTGCAGCAATTGATTTTAAACCTTCGTTAACAATAGCCTGAGCTAAAACAGTTGCAGTAGTCGTTCCGTCACCGGCTTCGTCATTGGCTTTAGAAGCAACTTCTTTCACCATTTGTGCGCCCATGTTTTCGAATTTGTCTTCTAATTCGATTTCTTTAGCAACTGAAACACCATCTTTAGTGATTGTTGGACCACCAAAAGATTTATCTAAAACTACGTTACGACCTTTAGGGCCTAAGGTTACTTTAACCGCGTCGGCTAATACATTTACGCCTTTAAGCATTTTTACGCGGGCGTCATTTCCAAATAATACGTCTTTTGCAGCCATGTTATTTATTCCTATAATTTGGTTTATTCATTAAATTAATTAATGTTAAATTTATACTTTCAAGCAACATTTTAATTATGCTAATTCGCTCAAGAGCAAAGAAGAAGCACGGAACTGACGAGAGTCAGTGAGTACTTCTGATGCCGCTATTGTGATGAAATAGCGACATAAAAATATTTGCGACTATTCTACAATTGCTAATATATCGCTTTCAGACAAAATCAATACTTCTTCGCCATCAATTTTTTCTGTTTTCATGCCGTAACCTTCAGAAAAAATCACTTGGTCGCCAATTTTCACGTCTAATGGACGAACTTCGCCATTTTCTAGAATACGACCATTGCCTACAGCAATAACTTCACCGCGTGTTGATTTTTCCGCAGCGCTACCTGTTAGTACAATGCCACCCGCTGATTTTGATTCAACTTCTTTACGTTTTACGATAACGCGATCGTGTAATGGACGAATGCTCATTAATTTCTCCCGAGAATATTGAGTTTTAACAAATTTGATTATTATCTTACTAGTGGATAAGTAAATGGGGCTAAAATTACTCTAAACAAGTCTTTTAGCTAATTTTTTAAGCTATTTTCCTAATCAAGCTAGTCCTTGCGTTTGAAATCCCCTTCGATTGTTTCACTGTGGCGATAATTTTCCTCTGATATTACAGGTTGCTCAGTAGTAAAAACCTCCGCATTATCAACTTCATTCTCATAAACATTACCCCCTTGAGTGAAAGTAGACGAATGGAAATGAGCATTACCGCCAAATGCGCTTCCTTGACTAGTGTGAATATGCTTTTGTACAGAGCCTGCCAGTGCTTGACGAACCTTGGGTATCAGTAAAGACAAACCAAAAATATCAGTGACAAAACCTGGTGTCACTAACAGCACGCCAGCCACAAGTAACATTAGACCTGTAACTATTTCACCTGAAGGCATTTCACCCTGAGCCATTTTAGCTTGTACTGATTGAAGCGTTGCTAAACCTTGTTGGCGAACGTATTTAGCCCCCAACCACGCACTAACAATAACAATAGCGACTGTTGGCCATGCACCAATGAGCTCACCCACTTGCATTAACACAGTAATTTCAATAATGGGGATAATGATAAATAGTGCAAATAATATGCGAAACATAAAGACTCCTGTTTTCTTTGTAAGATATATTGGGCTTATCAGGTCTTTTTCAAGCACAGAAAATTTTTTGCAACACTTATTACTGGTGTTGTTAAGTTTTTTTTAAGAGAATAAGGCTAATTTATATCTGCGAAGATAAATGATGGAATTTCAATTAGTATTGACAACTTGTCCAGATGAGCCAACAGCGAATACTATTGCTCAGCAGCTAGTCACTGAAAAATTAGCCGCTTGCATTAACATACTGCCAAAAATCACCTCTGTGTACCATTGGCAAGACGAGCTGCAGTGTGACAGTGAAGTACAACTTTTAATCAAAACAAACAGTGAGAAATTTTCACTGTTAAATGCTCGAATTAATGAACTACACCCTTACGATGTAGTCGAAGTGATTGCTTTGAATATCCAGCAAGGCGATAACCACTATTTAAACTGGATCCGTGAATCGTTGAAGTAGTATTAATGAAAAAAACATCCCCACTTTTTAACTGGTTTTTAAGTAAACAGTTAAACGCACTTTTTATCTTATTAGTCACAGTAGCGAGCTTTCAGCCTACAACAAGCTTTGCACAGCAGTCTATTTTTGATACGTCAGATTCATCGTTATTTAGTAATGATGATGAATTTTTAAAAGTAGACCAAGCGTTTATTTTTAATTTCGATCAAGACAATAATCAATTACATATAAGTTTCGACATCGCTGATGGTTATTACCTTTATCGCCATCAATTTAAATTTACCAGTGAAAACGCTACGTTATCAACAGTGGAGTTACCCCGTGGCATTGATCATGAAGATGAGTTTTTTGGTGTTCAACAAATTTATACCGAACAACTCAATTTCACTATTAACATTGAGCAAGCAGTTGAAAATGCCACCATTGCTGTACGCTATCAAGGGTGTGCAAACAAAGGCTTATGTTACCCGCCAACCAAGAAAAAAATAGCCTTAGATAGAATACTTGATCAAGTTGCTGGCAATAGTGCTTCAGCCGTGTTATCCGCCTTAAGTACTACCAAAAGCCCCCCTGTCCTCACTAATAATGACAAAGCTAATTCGGTGAGTGAACAGCACCAACTAGCCGATATGTTAAAACAAGATAGCTTGCTACTGACCCTAGTAGCCTTTTTTGTCGGTGGTTTATTGCTTGCTTTTACGCCATGTGTATTTCCCATGTATCCCATTTTAACAGGAATTATTGTTGGCGCAGGTAAAGAGCTAACCACAAAGAAAGCGTTCACTTTATCTTTCTTTTATGTGCAAGGTATGGCGGTTACCTACACTTTATTAGGCATTGTAGTTGCTTTAGCTGGAGCACAATTTCAAGCAATGTTTCAACATCCAGTGGTGTTAATCGCCTTGAGCGTTTTATTTGTTCTTTTAGCTCTTTCCATGTTTGGGGTTTTCAATTTAGCACTACCTACAAGCTGGCAAAACAAGTTAAATAACCTAAGTAATAAACAAAAAGGTGGCTCCATTACTGGCGTTGTAATGATGGGGGTTATTTCAGGGCTTGTGGCATCCCCATGTACAACAGCGCCTTTAACAGGAGCATTACTTTATATCTCGCAAACCGGTGACGTTGTATTAGGTGCGTCGGCTTTATATGCATTAAGTTTAGGTATGGGCTTACCGTTATTAATTTTAGGCAGCTCTGGCGGTAAATTATTACCAAAAGCAGGCGCTTGGATGAATATCATCAAAAATATTTTTGGCTTATTACTGTTAGCGGTGCCAATATTTTTATTAGAGCGCTTTATTCCTGAAGTTGCCAGCCAAGCATTATGGGCTTTGTTAGTATTAGGTGCAGCGAGTTACTTTTATGTTGCCAATCAAAATTCAGCCATGAGCAAACCTAAGGGATTTGCCTTTGGTATACGTTCGCTACTGATTTTCTTAATGATGTTTACTGGGGCAAATATGGCTTATCAATTGATTCTGCCGAGCAATAATCAAGCTTCAATAAATACCACAAAAAGCAATCAAACACCGCATTTTAAACAAATTACAACTTTAGAAGAGTTAAATACGGCTGTTGCCCAGGCAAATAGCCAAGGTAAAACAATCATGGTGGATTTATACGCTGATTGGTGCGTGGCTTGTAAAGAATTTGAAAAATACACATTCCCAGAGGATTCAGTACAAGAGGCACTAGCTAATTCGATATTGTTGCAAATTGATTTAACCGATACTAGCGCTAAGCAAAACGTAGCATTGATGGAGCACTTTAATGTGTTTGGCTTACCATCTATTTTGTTTTTCGATTTACAAGGTCAGGAGCTAAGCCAGCAAAGAGTTACTGGTTTTATGGGTGCAGATGAATTTAGTGCTCATATTCACGCGATATTTTAAGTTTTACCAAGCGAGTTCAAAAGCTCTACTCAGGACAAGCAGCCAAAAAATACTCACCAACAACCAAGCCTTATTGTGGGTGAGTATTAATACACTTAGTATAACTTAACCTTTAAGTAATTTTAGTAATTTGCTTATCGACTTTTGTTTTCCAATAACCATCTTTTAATTGATTATCAATAAAATCAAAAAGCTCAGCTTCGGGCACTGGTTTCGAAAAGAAATAACCTTGGATTATGTCACAGTCGTTTTCTGTTAAGCTGCGTAATTGTGCACCCGTTTCAACACCTTCAGCAATCACTGTTAAGCCTAGGTTTTTAACCATGGCAATGGTTGACATAATTATTTGATAATCCGCATGATTCTCTAACATCCCGAACACAAAGCTTTTATCAATTTTAATCACATCAATGGGCATTTTTTTAATATAGGCTAAAGAAGAATAACCGGTACCAAAATCATCAATAGCAAAACTAAAGCCCATGACTTTGAGGCTATCCATCATGGCAATAGTACTGTCGATGTCTTTTACTAAAGTCTGTTCGGTTAACTCTAACTCAAAGTCTGCCGCTGACAATGAAAATTTATCTAATAAACTCTGCAAATATGGAGGCAAATTAATATCAACAAATTGTCCCGCAGATAAATTTATTGCTATTTTGATATCTACTAGCCCTTGCTTTTTAAATGCTAATGCAAGGTCAAAACAACGATGAATAACCCAATAGCCTAACTCAATCATATGCTGGGAGTTTTCCAAAATGGGAATAAAATCTTCTGGTGAAATCATGCCTCGTTCAGGGTGTTTCCAACGCAACAATGCCTCAAAACCAAATAGTTTTTTATCTTTCGCACACAGTTGTGGTTGTAAACTCAAACTAAACTGCTTTTTAGCTAATGCTTGTCTAACCTCCGCTTCAAGCATAACCCTGTGGGCAACACGCTGATACATTTCAGGTCGATAAACATGATACTGAGCTCCACCATTATCTTTAGCTTCATACATGGCGATGTCGGCATGCGAAATTAAGTCCTCCGCCTTTTCACTCGCTGACTCTGTGAACGCAATACCAACACTGGTGGATACATAAAAAATACTAGAGCCTAATCTAATTGGCTCTCTAAACTGAACAAGTAATTGTTCAGCAATATTCACCGCTTCATTGACAGATGATAAATACCCCAACACTAAAACAAATTCGTCACCGCCAAAGCGACAAGCAAGATCAATGTTACCGGCACTTAAACGAACACGATCAGCAGCCTGAATAAGTAGCTTATCCCCTTCACTATGTCCGTTACTATCGTTAACCTTTTTAAAGTCATCTAAATCTAAAAAAAGTACTGCGACACCATGACCATAGCGACCTATATTGGCAATAGATTTACGCAGTTGATAATTAAGCATATTCCTATTGGGTAAACCAGTGAGTAAGTCGTACATAGCGATATTTTCAAGCTCTTTGGTTTTTTGCTCTACTTCAATATTTAACTGCTCTAGCTCATAACTAAGCTCTAATGCCGAGCTGGTTAATACATCCAGTTCATCAGGAAATAAAATAGGCCTTTTCAGTTTTACTTGTCTAAATTGATCAAAGCTTTTATTTGCTAGCAAGGGTAAAGCATTTGACAATCGTAGTAAGCGCTTGGTAAATGGTCGAGCGACAAAGTAAACAAAAAAACTCAACAATAGAAATAGTGCCGTTAATGATAATAAGAATTGCTGTCGATATTCACTACCTTTCTCTTTAAATGATGTAACATCATCAATCAAAGATAAATAAAATGCTCGCTGTTCATTTTGTGCTAAGGGTAATAAGTTGAAAAGGTAACTCTGCTCGGCTAAATCTATTTGAACTCCCTGCTCCAATACTATATCCAGATTTGTTTGCTGGTTAGCTTCGAGTAAAGATTGTGTTAAAAGCATATTTGACGCTGAAATGATTTTCACGCCTTTTATTCCACTTGATGGCAAGGCAAAACTGATGACTGCAACATCGCTGTTTAAGGAGGTATTGATAGCATAAAGCATGTCAACTAGCGAAGTACTCATCGTGACTACAACAACCTCGCCTTTCCTATTTAGTAAGGGCAAACTCAATAATAGTTGGCAGTTTGTTTGACAATATATTTGGTGCTTAGGTTTCTGAAGTAATAATACCTGCTCAATATTATCTTGTACCAACATAGGTATCTCGCCAGTATTAAAAAGTGAATTCTTTTGTCCATCAACTAACCACAAGTTTTCAACATTAAGGTGTAATTGCAAACCGTCAAATTGCTTGGCAAGTTCCTCTGAAAACTGTTCAAAACTCTCTTGTTGAGCTAACTGTGTAACCTCTACAAAAGACTCTAGCCATACAGTCAATTTTGAACGCAAAATATCACTATGAAGCTCAAACTGAGCTAGTCCTTGATCTAAAGTGTTTTGTTGATATTGCTGATAGTCCTCTTGTAAGCGAGATAATGACAGGGTAGAAAAACCTATCGCCAAAAATAGCAAAGTTGAAACTATTAAGGTCAACAACTTAACAGGAACACTAATAAACCTTTTACTCATCAGTGACGGCTCCTAAAACCAATACATAAGATGCATGGCCCATAACTGCCAATTTTCATTGTCATTTATTGCTGGATTAGGTAAAACAACGGGCGTAAGTCTAGCGGTACCTTCAATGTAATGATATTCAAATTGCAAGCGTAAGTTTTCGGCAAAATCATACGAGAAACCAAAGGTAGCATCGTGTTGATAACCAAAATACCTAGGGGTCAAGCCTTGTGAGGTTTCCTCTAAAAAATGACCATTTTTATCATCTTTATTGGCATAAAAACGCTCATACCTTGCCAGTAATCTGAAATCAGTGTTGACCTTATATCTAGACTGAACGTAAAGCCCTTGGCTGATACTATCCTGACGAAAGTTTTCAAAATATAGGCCATCAAATATAGAACGCATTTGTAATAGTTCACCACTAAACTCCCACCTCTCTCCTTCGTAAAGCATATTGGCGATAACGAGTTGTAAGGTGATATCAGCATCAATAAACTTATCTTTTTGCTCAGCAGCTTGGTATTCAAAAACACCGTCCAATAAAGTTAAGCCAAAACTCCAAGAAGACAGAAGAGGCTGCCAATACAAGCTAGTTTGCAAATCATATGTGTGCTTCATCTTACCAAGAGCCAATTTACCCAATATAATTTGGGTTTGCTCTTTTGAAATGCTGGAGGAGCCTGTGCTCATGTTAAAATCAAAATCACCCAAAGTATCAGAGCTATGACTTATTTTTAGCGCACCACCATCTGCGCCAACAGATATATCACGAAAGCCATCAAAATAGACCGATTGCGGTAAAACAACACTAGGTCTAGCAAAAGGTATATCGCGCGTGCTTGAGTATAACCAATGATAGTTTTTATAACGGCCAAGGTATAAATTCACCTGCCAATTTTCATCATTATAAGCAGACCAGTCCAACAAAGCGTAATCTACCCTAACACCGTCGTCATAACGGTTTCCGCCATCTAAATAGACCATCTGACCGGCTAGCCTTAATGCCGGCGTTAAGATATATGAAGCATTTAAACCAATCTCTGTGAGTTCAGCTGATAAGCCACCATCATCATTAACATAATTACTGCCGTTAACATTAATAATGCCTTGAGCGGCAAACCCATGAACTTGTAAGTCCTTTCCCTGACAATAACCACCTATTGTTAAGCTGGCAAAGACCATACTTAACAATACTGGCATACGCATTTTTATGCGATGAAGGTTATTCTTTAATCTTGATGACATTTACGGCTCCTTTGTCGACAACTGTTTCGGTATAACCTATTGCACCTGGGGTTTTCATGACTGCATTGATAAGCGCCTCTGGTGTACTTTTTACCACAGGTGCGACACCCAAACCTGAGTAAGTCAACTTATTCCAAATTCGCTCAAGTTGATAAGGAAATATTTGCAAGCGCTCTTTACTAAAACGTTGGTGTAAGGGGTGCTGCTTTGGTAAAACAAACACAATGATATGGTGGCCATTAGACCACTGAGTTTGCCGCATAGTATAAATACGACGTAATTGAGATTTAGTGATATTGCTCTCACTTACAGTAGAGTGCACGATAACGTCAACAGCTTTAGCTGTAAAACTAACAGTACCCAGAAAAGTAAGTAAGCACAAAAAATAAAGTGTTTTGATAATACAATCCTTGCTATACCAATTATTAAGTGGGGGAATTTAATAGGAATGGTATTAGCTACAAGAAAAACTCAAACAAATAATTTATAGCTTATTGAAATGTTATACAAAAATTCACATTTATAAATAAGGTAACAGAAGTTATAACCATTAGTTTTCGACTAAGGCTCCATATGAAAAATCGCTATAAAAGCACATTCAAATTAACTGCAACAGCCTGAAATACAAAGATAAAGCCACAAAATAAGTCATTACAATCAACTTAGTTAATAATATGCAATCCTTTTAAAAACAATACCTTAAAAAATCGTAACCACGCCGTGAGTATAGTCGAGAAATCCAGAAAAAACCAAAAAAACACTCAAAAAGAGATTAGACCAGTATTTTGCTGCTATATTCTTCGAAATACACCATAATGTCGCTAATATGAAAAAAACTATTTTTTTATTCACAAAAAAATAGTTTTATGCAATTATTGACTGTAATTAAAATATCAAGGTGTTTTTACCGAAGATGACCGCGAAATTCAAAATTTTAGTGCTAAATGGTCCAAATTTAAATATGCTAGGAAAACGTGAGCCTGAAATTTATGGTGCTCAAACCTTAGCTGAAATAATTGAGCAGTTAACAGCACAAGCAGAAAATAAGCAAATAGTGTTAACGCATATACAAGCTAATGCTGAGCATCAAATAATTGAAGCCATACACCAAGCTTTCCAAGTAGTAGATTTTATTATCATTAATCCTGCGGCCTATACTCACACCAGTGTTGCTATACGTGATGCGTTACTATCAGTAGCGATCCCTTTTGTTGAAGTACATTTATCGAATGTGCATGCAAGAGAAGAGTTTAGAAAACACTCTTATTTATCGGATGTGGCAACGGGTGTCGTTTGTGGTTTAGGAGCTAATGGCTATGGCTACGCACTTGATTTTGCAAAAAAGTATTTAGAAAACAGATAACAAATATTTGAGAGCCTATACTACCGATTAGTATAAGGCTTCACCAATATAATTAATTTTAGCTCAAACGAACATAAGGTATCACAATGGATATTCGTAAAATTAAAAAACTTATTGAATTAGTTGAAGAGTCTGGCATCAACGAATTAGAAATTTCTGAAGGTGAAGAGTCAGTACGCATAAGCCGTGGTGGCCCTGTAGTAGCTGCGGCTCCTATCGTGCATGCAGCCCCTGTTGCAGCCCCTGCACCAGCAGCAGTTAGTGCAGCTCCGGTAGCTGAAGCTAGCGCCCCCGTAGTATCAGGACATATAGTTCGCTCACCTATGGTAGGTACTTACTATGCTTCTGCTTCTCCTGACTCTCCTGCATTTGTTGAAGTTGGTCAACATGTAAATGCTGGCGATACTTTATGTATCGTTGAAGCAATGAAAATGATGAACCAAATTGAAGCTG
>ERZ1046367.2110-NODE-2110-length-10758-cov-6.271700_pt1 | contig 10758 bp, 8 predicted proteins | sample MGYA00383091_ERZ1046367 | MGnify/ENA primary metagenome ERZ1046367 (study PRJEB29581, sample SAMEA5548361) | metagenome | biome: marine; feature: coastal; material: water | depth 50 m | study: Short-term variability in the microbial, nano- and picoplankton... | reverse complement strand
TTGGGGTTTGTTGGAGCGAAGGCAGAAGCTGAGAAGGCTTTGGCAAAAGCAGCACACGAAGCTCTTACATTTTCAGGACTAGAGGCCGGGACACTTGATGTAGGGTTTTTTGATCCCGACGAGCCAACCGTCGATGCTATTGCCCGACACGGCATTTCTTTTGAACTTCCACAAACGCCAAAAGTTGGCCTTGATCCACCAAAACCACCGGGCAGCGATCCTAATTTTCCGCCCAAGCTAAAATAATCATTGCGCATTGGCACTTTCGCGGCACAATCCAAGAAATTGGAGGTTATGATGCTTAAGGTAAATCCTAAACGTTTCTTGAACTCTTTGCATAGACTGCGAGAGTTTGGAGCTGTGGGAGCGGGCAAAGGCGTGGTGCGTCCGGCCTATAGTCCGCAAGACATCGCCGCGCGCGATTGGATTGCACAGCAGATGCGCAGCGCAGGCTTGGACGCACGGTTTGATCCGGTTGGAAACCTCTTTGGTCTTGCATCTGAAAACAGCCTTTTGGTGGGATCCCATACAGATAGCCAGCCCGAAGGTGGCTGGCTGGACGGGGCCTTGGGGGTTATGGCCGCCCTTGAAATCGCAATGGCTAGCAAAGAGTGCGGCGGGCCGCCGGTTTCAGTGGTCAATTTTCAAGACGAAGAGGGACGCTTTGGCGTGACAACTGGCAGCGCGGTTTGGAGCGGGCAGCTTTCTTTGGAAAGCGCTGACCAACTTATTGACCGGAGTGGCATAAGCTTTTCGGACGCGCGTAAAACACTCGGGGATCGTTGTGGTGACTTTATAGATCCGCGCCATTTCAATGGATTTGTAGAAATGCATATCGAGCAAGGCCCAAGTTTAGATCGGGCATGGCAAAAAATTGGCGTGGTTACAGATATTGTTGGAATTCGGGACCTAAACATCACCTTCTGCGGGGCTCAAAACCATGCAGGCACCACCCCAATGGATGCGCGGCAAGATGCATTTCAGGCGCTAGCCAAATTTAATCAACTACTGAATGACCGTTTTAGAAATATAGTCACCCCTCAAACCGTTTGGACCATTGGACATGTTGCCTTGCACCCAAATGCGGCTTCAATCGTTCCTGGCAAGGTTATGTTTTCGATGCAATGGAGAGATGGCGATGCGCATCGTTTACTGCAAATGGAAAATGTTGTTCGCGATACAGCCAGTGATATTGCAAGAGATCAAAATATGTCACTTTCTTTTGGAACCCTGCGCGGACTTGATCCTGTTGCAATGGATGAAAAAATTCAGCTGGCATTACAAATAAGTGCTGGTGAAATAGCGCCAAAAGCATGGCGAAGTATGGTCTCGGGTGCCTTGCATGATGCAACGAATGTTGCCGCTCTAATGCCCACTGCAATGCTCTTTGTTCCTTCCATTAATGGGGTTAGTCACGATTTTTCCGAAGATACAGCAGAAGAAGATTTGGTCACGGGACTTAAAGTTCTAGCAAGGGCTGTTGATCAATTATCTTTAAAATGACCTTGGTTTCGAAAGCAGCATAGAGCGAAATCTATTCTAACAAGTGATCTGATCACCAAGTGTTACGCAGGGTTCCTAAGGTTTATGACGTGAGCAGAACAAAATTTGTTTGTTTGGACTTTCCAATGCAAAAGCAGTGCAAAGCCTATCGTTCCCAACTGACATCACCAAGAAATATATACCCAGCACCATAGATTGTTTTGATAAGCTGTGGGTTTTTGGGATCTTCATTAAGCTTGGTGCGCAATCTGGAAATTCGAACATCCATAGCTCGGTCAAAACTTTCACCTGCAGCTCCGCCAAGAGTTTCTTGCATATGCGCGCGACTTATCAATCTCTTGGGGCTTTCCAGAAATAAACGGAGCACTTCACCTTCTGCATGAGAAAAGGATATTTCCTGACCACCCTGATCTTCAAGCACATATCGATCAAAATGCGCAAGCCAGCCTTCAAATCGGGCTGTTGCACTGGTGGTAATTGCTGATTTGTCTTTGCGCAATCGAGCACGTATGCGTGCGACCACTTCACTGGGATCAAACGGTTTTATGATGTAATCATCAGCCCCTAGTTCGAGACCGGTTACCCGATCTTGGACCTGTGCACGACCCGAAATAATAATTACAATTGCACCCTGCTCTAAGGCCAGTTGGTGCACTAATGTTAATCCATCACGGTCAGGAAGACCAAGATCAACAAGGCAAACATCTGGTGTTGCTGTCCTTAAAGACGCTTCAAATTCTGTAGCGCGGGAAAAGCCCATGGTTCTAAAGCCGGCTTCGTTTAATGCGCTTGCAAGCATTGAGCGGATTGCAGGCTCATCGTCCAGAATTGTTACCAGTGGTTCGCTCATAAAGCATGCCCGTTTTGTAAAACAAGTTTTAAAGTGCCAGTATCAAAGGGTTTGGGCAAGACAGTTCCCAGACGCAAGGCATCTTGATGTAGGTCATCTATTGCAGGCAGTGACGTCATAAAGATTATTGGCGGTGCCAAACTGCTAAGGCTGGCTGCTAGATCAACGCCTGTTTCTTGTCCTTCTAATCGTAAGTCGCACAAAATAAGCGAAATTTCGGGCAACCCTTCTATGAGGCTTTGAGCTTCCACTACTGAACTGGCTTCCACAACTGAATGGCCTAGCCCCGTCAGCATCAATCTGACATTGTCGCGCAGAGCGGGGTTGTCTTCGACCAAAAGAACCAAGCCGGGTTTTATGAGCTCAATGGCTTTGCGTTGAGGCAATCGCAGGACAACACGTGCACCTGCATAGTTATTATTCAGCGCAACCTCACCACCCGAAAGCTTTGCCATATCATAAACCATCGTTAATCCGAGCCCGGTGCCTTCCGTACCTTTGGTGGTATAAAACGGGTTCATTGCGTTCTTGAGCGCATCTTGTGAAAATCCAGGCCCTGTGTCTGTAATTGTAAACTCAATCCATGTGTTTTTAATCTCCTGTGCGCTGAGGATTATTTTCCCGTTACCCTCCAACGCATCGCGCGCGTTAAGAATTAGGTTAAGCAAAGAATCCTGCAACATTCCATTGTCCAACAGGTAGTTCTCGCTCGGCAGGCTGTTTTTGATAACAAGTTCAATTTCTTTTGGAAGCGCTGACCATGCTAGGCTTGTGAGGCGCTCAAAAAGCGTTGGAATATGGGTGTCCTCCGGACTTAACTTTCGAGTTCCAGTCATATCCGCAATTGAATTGAGCAACACGCCACCGCGCGCAGCAGCATCCTTGGTTGCATCAATTAAATAGTGGGCGTCTGGATCCAGAAGGAGTTTATCAAGGCGGCTTTGCGCGCCCATTATGATGGTCAGTAAATTTGAAAAATCATGTGCTAGGCCATTTGTAAGTTGGGCTGCCATTTGGCGTTTGCTTGCCTGCTGCAAAGCTGATCTAGCTTGTGTTTCCTCGGTGACATCCATGGATAAGATGTACACTCCGACAATTTTTTTATCCTTTTCATCTGGGGTCAATGCGGTTCGGATGCGCCGAGAGCTCAAATAATCATTAAATTCGAAAACATTGGCTTCCCCTTGGAAAGCACGGTTAAGCTTTTCCTCAAGTTGTACATATGCCTGGGCTCCAAGCGTTTCTGCAACGGTTCTTCCAATTATATCTGACGGTCTTTCCGGCATCACAGAAGATAGCTTTCTGTTCGAGTATGTATAACGCCTTTCAAGATTTACATGCGCGATATGGGCTGGCATCATTTCAGTCGTCAGCCGTGTTCGTGCTTCGATTTCGGTCAGTTCACGTTTTGCTTGCTCAAGGGCTGTATTCGTGGCTTCTAGTTGACGGTTTTTTGCTGCCAGCTCTTCGGCATAGTTCAACAACTGACCAGAGAGCTCTTCAGAATGGCCTCGCAACATGTCTTCTTGGCGTTTGATCCGGGTGATATCAGTGTAAACAGCTACCCACCCTCCTTGTGAAAGAGGTGCGCCTTCAACGCTGATAATTTGACCATTGGCGCGGACACGTTCCATGTAATGCGGCTCAAATGCACGGGCTGTATCGACTCGGTCTTGGACAAATTTGGCTACGTCACCGACGTCACCATATTCGCCATGTTCAACTAAATGTTGGATACAATCTTTGAAATTGGATCCCGCCTTCAAAAGATGCGCAGGTATGTCAAACATTTCACCAAACCGGCGATTGCAAACAACCAACTGAAGTTTGTCATCATAAATTGTCAGAGCTTGCTGAATCAAATTCAAGCCTGCTCTTGTCATGGCAGCGGTGTTGCCGATGTCAGTGTCCATATGTGACCTCCCCCTACTGGCTAGCAAAGCACACAGATAACAGCTAGCAAAAGTCGCCACTTGTAACAATTTGTAAGAATTCAGAAATCTTTGCGAAATCTTTGATGGCGAAGCTACACTGAAAAGATGTGCTTACTGCACAAAATAGGGAGGACAACATCGTTGTTAGAATCGTCTATAGGCGGTGATGGGCTGCAGTCCATCCCAGCACTCCTGCGTCGCAATGCTAAATCAATTGCGAACGCGCCTGCTTATCGGGAAAAAGAGCTTGGGATTTGGCAAAGCTGGACTTGGTCTGAAGCAGAAAAAGAAGTTACGGATCTGGCTCTCGGATTTATGAATTTGGGTGTCGGCCCAGGTGATTTTGTGGCTGTCATAGGCCGAAACAGACCATATCTTTATTGGGCTATGATTGCTGCTCAAATGGTCGGTGCGATCCCAGTTCCCCTTTATCAAGACGCTGTCGCAGAAGAAATGACTTATGTGCTGTCGCATTGTGGCGCGCGATTTGTCGTGGCTGGCGATCAAGAGCAAGTTGATAAAGTATTGGAAATCCAATCAGAGCTAGAGAGCTTTGAGCATATGATCTACCTGGATCCTCGCGGCATGCGAAAATATGATCATTCTCGCTTGCATGCCTATAATGATGTTCAAGAACAGGGGCGTGCGGCAAGCGATAAGGCAAAAGCAGAACTGGATAGCAGTATTTCTGCGCTAACCTATGATAAGATTTGCGTTATGCTCTATACGTCGGGCACGACCGGCAAACCCAAAGGGGTCGTTCTGTCGAATCGCAACATTATCGAAACAGCGAAAGCCTCGAGCGAGTTTGACAAACTAGGTAAAGATGAAGCAGTGCTGGCCTATCTGCCTATGGCTTGGGTTGGTGATTTTATTTTCAGCATGGGCCAAGCTGCATGGACTGGTTTTTGTGTAAACTGTCCTGAAAGTGCCCAAACTATGGCTATGGATTTACGTGAAATTGGCCCCAGCTATTATTTTGCGCCGCCAAGAGTTTTTGAAAGCCAGCTCACAACGGTCATGATACGCATGGAAGATGCAGGCCGAGTGAAAAAGGCCTTGTTCGACTACTTCATGGCGCATGCAGCTAAATACGGTTCGGCCATTTTGGACGGCAAAGACGTTGGGATCTGGGAGCGCATCAAATATTCCTTGGGCGAAATATTCATATACGGACCTTTGAAAAACACCTTGGGCTTTTCAAACGTACGAGTGGGTTACACCGCAGGAGAAGCCATTGGTCCGGAAATTTTTGATTTCTATCGCTCATTGGGCATAAACTTGAAGCAGCTATATGGTCAAACCGAGGCGAGCGTTTTTATTACCCAGCAGCCAGACGGTGAAGTTCAGAGCGATACAGTAGGGGTACCAAGTCCCAGTGTAGAGGTTAAAATTGCTGACAATGGTGAAGTCTACTATCGAAGCCCGGGAACATTTGTAGAGTACTATAAAAACCCCAAAAGCACAGCTGAAACCAAAGATCCAGAGGGATGGGTTGCTACTGGGGATGCTGGATTTTTTGAAGAAAGTACTGGTCATCTTCGAATTATTGATCGGGCGAAAGATGTGGGTAAACTGGCAGATGGTTCAATGTTTGCCCCCAAATATGTGGAGAATAAGCTAAAATTTTATCCCAATATCTTGGAGGCTGTTCTTTTTGGTGCAGACAAGGATCGCTGTGTTGCTTTTATCAATATAGATTTAAACGCGGTGGGAAATTGGGCTGAACGCAACAACATAGCCTATTCAAGCTATCAGGAACTGGCGGGGCATCCAAAGGTTTTGACCGCTATTCAAGTACATGTTGAAGAAGTTAATCAATCTGTGGCGCGGGATAAGATGTTGTCTGGCTGTCAAATCCACCGATTTTTAGTTTTGCATAAAGAGCTGGATGCAGATGATGGTGAACTTACGCGCACTCGAAAGGTACGTCGCAAGATTATCGGCGAAAAGTTCGAAGATTTGGTAACGGCGCTCTATGACGGTTCAAAAAGTGTCTACACCGAAACAGAGGTGACATACGAAGATGGCGGAAAAGGCAAAATAACCGCAACGCTCGAGATATGCGACGTTCCCGTGGCAACCGGGTCAACGAGCATGGCAGCGGAATAGAGGGTGAGCAGGTGAAAGATACAGCGACAAATTATGTCACGGAAGATGGTCGCACCATAGGTGGTGTGATCATGGAGATGAAAAACATCACCCTCAGATTTGGTGGCGTTGTGGCAATCAAAGATGCTTCATTTGACATTCACGAAGGTGAGATTCGCGCCATTATCGGCCCGAATGGTGCGGGCAAATCGTCTATGTTAAATGTGATTAACGGCTTCTATCACCCTCAAGAAGGAGAGGTGTGGTTTCGCGGAGAAAAGCGCCCCTCAATGAAGCCCTATGAAATAGCTGAGCAAGGCATTGCCCGTACGTTTCAAAATATCGCGCTTTTCCATGGGATGACCACAGTTGAAAACGTGATGACTGGCCGACAGCTCATGATGAAGAAAAACTTCTTTTGGCAGATGCTTCGGGTTGGTCCAGCTCTTGACGAAGAAGTGAAACATCGCCGTAAGTGCGAAGAGATAATTGATTTTCTGGAAATTCAAGCCATCCGAAAGACGCCAGTTGGCAGCTTGCCCTATGGTTTGCAAAAGCGGGTCGAACTGGCGCGCGCGCTGGCCATGGAGCCCAAGCTGCTCTTACTAGATGAACCGATGGCAGGGATGAATGTGGAAGAAAAAGAAGACATGTCTCGCTTTATTCTTGATGTGAATGATCAATACGGAACAACTATTGCCCTGATCGAACATGATATGAGCGTCGTGATGGATCTTGCTGATCGCGTCGTTGTTTTAGACTACGGTAAAATGCTGGCGGATGGCACACCAGACGAAGTTCAACGAAATCAGGCAGTTATTGATGCATATCTGGGGGTAGAGCACTAATGGGTGATATAATTTACGGCATCTTCGCCGATCCATTTGTTCAGATGTGGCAAATGCCTGACTTTTTGATGCAAGTCTTATGGGAAGGCTTTGTATCAGGTATTTTATATGCACTTATCGCCTTGGGCTTTGTGTTAATTTTCAAAGCTTCAGGGATATTCAACTTTGCCCAAGGCATTATGGTTGTGTTTTCTGGTCTAACGCTTGTTGGTTTGCATGCACTTGGGGTGCCAGCATGGTTGGCCCTTTTGCTCACACTCGCGACAATGTATGCGCTGGCGTACTCTGTTGAGCGTTTGATTTTGCGAAATCTTGTCAATCAACCTGACATTATTTTGTTTATGGCGACAATTGGACTTACAAATATTCTCATTGGGATGGGCCAGTGGATATTTGGTGGTGAAACCAAAACCATGATCACCAAGGAATTGTTTCTGCCCAGCGGATCATCCGTATGGGAGCCTGGCGGAGGTTTGGTGATTTTCCAACACATTGATATTGCGGCTGCTGTGATTGCCGCTGCTCTTATAGTGGGATTGGCCTTCTTTTTCTCAAAAACCAAAGTTGGCCGCGCTTTAAGGGCTGTTGCAGATGACCATCAGGCATCTTTGTCCGTCGGAATTTCGCTCAATCATATTTGGGTGATTACATGGTTTGCTGCAGGGATAGTTGCCTTGGTGACCGGAATCATGTGGGGCGCGCGCTCTGACGTAAGTTTTTCACTCCAAATTATCGCTCTTAAAGCGCTACCAGTGCTTGTTCTTGGAGGGTTCACATCTGTGCCCGGCGCCATTGTTGGAGGCTTGATTATCGGCATAGGTGAAAAAGTCTTTGAAATATACTGGGGCTCGCTGTTTGGCTCAGGGGTTGAGGGCTGGTTTGCCTATGTGATTGCTCTTGTCTTCTTGCTGTACCGGCCACAAGGCCTGTTTGGCGAAAAAATTATCGAAAGGGTGTAGCCGATGTTTTACCGCGAAGCAGGCCAGTTCAAGGCAACCTATCAAGAAGATCTTCAAGCGTTTCCAATTCGTCAGGATAAAATAGGCATAGGCATTTGGCTTGCCATTGCCTATCTGTACATCCCGTTTTTCGGAATCCCGGGATTAGAGTATGGGTTCGCACTGAACGCTATAATGATCCCGGTTTTGATCTTCACAATCACGACAATAGGATTGAATATCTTGGTCGGGTTTACGGGCCAAATCAGCCTTGGCACAGGCGCCTTTATGGGGGTGGGTGCGTATTCGTGTTATAAACTGACCACTTATTTCCCTGATGTTAACATAATACTACTCATTTTCTTAAGTGGGTTTGTGTCGGCAGCTGTTGGAGCACTTTTTGGTTTGCCAAGCCTCAGGATCAAGGGATTTTACCTTGTTGTAACAACACTTGCTGCACAGTTTTTTCTCGAGTGGTGTTTTATCCGTATTCCTTGGCTGTACAACTTTAACCCGTCTGGTGCGATTGAGGTACCTCAACGCGAATTGTTCGGTGTCATCATCACGGGTGCTGCGGCCGAACCGGTCGCGCGGTATCTTGTCGTTTTGACGATCTTGATTGTGATGACAATAATTGCCGGAAATATCGTAAGAGGGCGAATAGGAAGAAGCTGGATGATGATACGCGATATGGACATCGCAGCTGAATTGATTGGGGTGCGGCCTTTGCGTGCAAAGCTCTCCGCATTTGCTGTTTCATCTTTCTTTTGTGGCGTTTCAGGCGCTTTGATGATTTTCTTGTGGCTTGGAGCAGCTGAGGTTGAAAGCTTCGATGTAAACCATTCATTTCTGTATCTCTTCATGGTGATTTTGGGGGGATTGGGCTCTATAACTGGTTCGTATATGGGGGCTGCCTTTATCTGGACTTTTCCGCTGATCTGTAAAGAGATTGGACGGGAAATGTTCGGTATCAATGCTGCCGTTATGGAGAACTTCTCGCTTGTTGCAATAGGTGTAATGATTGTCTTCATTCTGATTAAGGAACCACATGGGCTCGCTCGGTTATGGCAGCTTGTAAAGCAGAAGCTTAGGATCTGGCCTTTTCCACATTAGGTCCGCAAAATCGTTGTGTGATTGGAACCGCACCAACGATTTAAGTCTTGGTTCCGTTTAAAGGAATAGCGGAATGCTATTCGTAAATAGGGAGAATATAAGATGATGAAAAAGCTATTAAACAGTGCAGTGATCGCTGCTGTTGTAGCTGGCGCCTCGTTTAGCGTGGCACAGGCAGAAGATACACTGTATGTACCGTCACTTTCGTATAGAACAGGACCATTTGCAGCAGGTGGTGTGCCAATTGGGAACGGTTTTGCAGATTACATGGCAATGCTGAACGCTCGGGATGGCGGTATTGGCGGTGTTAAAGTAGAGGTTGAGGAATGCGAGACTGCATATAATGCGCAAAAGGGCGTAGAATGTTACGAAGCTACCAAAGGCAAAGGCGCTTTGGTATACAACCCTTACTCCACCGGCATTACCTTGCAGTTGATCCCCAAAGCACCCGTTGATGAAATTCCTGTGCTCTCCATGGGCTATGGATTGTCTGCCGTGGCACAAGGTGAAACATTTCCTTGGACATTTAATTATCCAACATCTTACTGGTCCCAAATGTCGTCAATTCTGAAATATATCGACGGTCGGGGCGGCCTCGCTGGAAAGAAAATCGGTTTCATTTATCTAGATGGTGGATATGGACGAGAGCCTATTCCACTACTTGAACAACTCGCACCCGAGTTGGGTTTTGAGGTTGCTATGTTCCCAGTTGCATTTAAAGACTCTCAAAACCAATCTGCACAGTGGTTAAATGTCCGTAAAGAACGCCCGGATTGGATGATCATGTGGGGTTGGGGCGCTATGAACGCAACAGCGGTCAAAGAAGCGGTGAAAATCCGGTATCCAATGGACCGTTTCATCGGCAACTGGTGGTCATCTGCACATGCGGATCTGGTACCAGTCGGTGAAGTAGGAAAAGGTTACATTGGATCCAACTTTTCTGGCATCGGCACTGATTTTCCTGCCTTGCAAGACATAATCAAATACGTTGTTGAGCCAGGAAATTCTCTGGCGGATCCTTCAACGGTTGGTAACGTTCTGTACAATCGTGGACTTTACAATGCGGTTATCGTGGCGGAAGCGATTGCGACAGCCCAGAAAATGACAGGAAAGACTGTCATTACGGGTGCTGACATGCGCGATGGACTAGAAAACTTCGTACTCGATCAGGCTCGCATGGCAGAACTTGGCCTACCCGGATTTGCAGGTGACCTGAAGGGTGACTGTAAGGACCACGAAGGTGGCGGTTCTGTGTTCATGCAGCAGTGGGATGGTTCAGAGTGGGTTAAAATAACGGACCCAATCGCGCCAATGGCCGATATCGTTAAGCCTTTACTGGAAGAAGCAGCCGCGAAATATGTTGCTGACAAGCCTGAATGGCAAACCCAAACTTGTAACTAATCAAGTAACTTATCCGGCGCGGATTAAATCCGCGCCGGGTTATGAACAGCTGGATATAAAACGTTATGCTAGATACCGCC
>ERZ1046367.2107-NODE-2107-length-10772-cov-11.127554_pt1 | contig 10772 bp, 17 predicted proteins | sample MGYA00383091_ERZ1046367 | MGnify/ENA primary metagenome ERZ1046367 (study PRJEB29581, sample SAMEA5548361) | metagenome | biome: marine; feature: coastal; material: water | depth 50 m | study: Short-term variability in the microbial, nano- and picoplankton... | reverse complement strand
ACAATCAAAACCCTTGCAGACAGCTACACACAAAGTACTAGTGGAATTACACCTGTAAGTTCATTGGGCGGATTGACTGAGAGTCTAAAACTCTAATAAATACTTGCATGGCAAGATGGGTACACAGACAAATGGATGCAAGGGACTGCGGTGCCGGCACCGTTACACAATGCACAAATGTTAGAGTAAATCACAGGTTTATTAGTATTCAAGATGATACTAATACACATGGTGGCGGGTCTCTAATAGCAACCGATACTGTGGGCAAAGTTAGAGTTAATAAAAAGCCGGTAATATTAATTAGAGATCCGGCAAAACCAGACAATCTATGTCCAGGATCTTCACATTGTAACCCAAAAGCTAAGGAAGCTAGCCCAAACGTACGAGCAGGTAACGGATCATGACAACTAGAGATTTCCCACAAGGACTACAAAGAGCAGCTGACTATTTAAATGCAGTGCATCACAAAAGTGGCACAATTATAAGTGGTATCGATGGCGCACGAGTAGCTGTCAGTGCAGAGTATAGTTTTTCGTTACGAGAATTATTATGTGGCATGCTCAGTGGTAATGGAGTAAAATTACCAAACCTACAGATTTGTATGCAAGCTAACATTCAAGCACTACTAGGTATACCTAACATACAAGGCGAAATATCTGATGCGTTGACTCAGCTTCTGGGCAGTGTTGAAGATTTTATGGATCATACTAAAATTGATAATGTATTAGGTCGACTCAATAATGTACTTGGAGAAGCACAAAACATAGCAAACATGATTAACTTTTGTGCGCAACCTGTTGATCCTATTGCTATCCCTAATCTGCTTGAACGTTCTATGGGTAGTTATCTAGGTGCAGGTAAACAACTTGCAAATGAAATCGGAAGTATGCAACCTGGAAATATAGGCGGGTGTTTAAGTACTGACGGTGGATTTAATGCAAACGTATTCAACGGCGGAGTACTTGGACGTATTTCAAATCGTATCCAAGCACTTACTGACGGATCGTTGGCTCAGAATGAGATAGATTCGTTTAAAAATGATATTGCTAGTATTAGCAGGCGTATGACAAATCTCATTGCCTTTGAAAACGATATCAATGGTAGTTATAGTCAAGGAGGTAGTCAATTTGCTACACCCGATCCTAACACCAACAGTGAAATAGGAGTACTGCACAATCCACAGAACGCAAGTGTGGGAAGTACTGCTAGAGTAACCAGCCAAATGAAAGCATTATATGATAATTTAGCTGCATATCCTGTGCAATATAGCTTAGGAGGAAGTGTAGGCATTCCAGATGGTGGACACCAGTATGATTCAAATGGTGACCGTATACTGCAAGGAGATGTAATAGAATATCCCAACATTTTCCATTTGTTGTTTGATGATGAATTATTAAAATTATTGCAAAATGCAGACGATCCTTCACCGGATGTTAGCAATCAAACACCTGTGTTCGATTATTGCGGAAATATCATTGGATATACCACCAAGTATACGCAAAAAGAAATTGAAAAAAGTGAAGGTGCTATACCTACAACTAGTGCAAGTCCTGGTGCAAACGCAGGCGGGTTTATAACAGATACTTCTACACCCGGCGGCGGTAACAGCATTTCAAATACAACTGTTATCAATAACTTTAGTGGAAGCGGCGCTGATTTATACATTGTCAACAGTGAATCTGGTATGTTGTCTCTGCAGGCTAAAACAGATGATATCGTTGTACGTTCAGACATTCTTACATTGTTTGTAAGAAAAAACACAAGCACAAGTAATACAGGTACTATCGATGATTTCGAACAAGCAACCAGCACACTGTTTCAGTTCTTAAACAATCTTAATGTAGAACAAGAAGATGGCATTATTGTAAAAGACAGTGGCGTAAGTAGAGCTAGACAAGTTGAAGGCAATCCAGGTGAAACTGTTGTGTTTAACGGAGATGGCAGGGGTGGTAACATACGTGTTCAGCTTGAAGAAAACACAGTTATACCGGGCAACGCTGCTATAAGAATACCAGTAGGAAATACTTCACAACGTCCTAATACACAAAGAGGCGAAGTACGATACAACACAGACAATGAAAGATTAGAGGGATACTTTGGTCCCGCTAGTACGTGGCAAAGTGTTGCACTGCTTAGTGATCTTGCCAGCAGTAATTCTTCAATTACTAATATTGGTTCTGGTTCTAAGATATTTAAAAATATTGTTAATAACAATAGTGAATTAAGAACACTCACTGGAGACTCTGGCATACAAATCACAGAGCAAGCCGATGACATATTAATCAGTGATCAGATCACCAGCAGTAATATAGGCACAGGTACACAAGTATTCAAGCAACGCTCTGCAAATAATTTTGAATTTAGAAGTCTAGTAAGTACAGACAATAGTATTACATTCACACAGAATAATAATACAGTAGACATCAGTGGCGATGCAAATGTGAAGAAAGCTTCACTAACAACCACTGACGCCGTTGCAACAGATGTACAGTTTAACAATGTATATGCACAGCCTGCCAGCGGAAAAACTTGGTTCTTCACAGCATTTGCACTAGGTCGTGCTAATACAGGACAAGTACAGAGTTTTAAAATTGAAGGTACAGTTGATAATCAAACAGGTACTCCTACTATTGTTGGTAATAGTATTATGAAAACAGATTACCAACGCAGTACAAGCGATGCCGTAACGGCACTATGGGATCCAATGACCGCATACACAACAGGAGAAGCTGTTGAATATGACGGTAACATATACGAAGCTAATACCGCTGTTGCTGGTAACGAACTAAGTCCTGATCAAAACAGCAACTGGACCGTGACCTATACAGGCTGGAACTTTACTGCACAAATAGTCAGTAATAATTTCCGTGTTAAGGTCAAGGGTGATGCCACTGCCGCTAGCGTCGATTGGGACGTTAGATTTACATTCCTGGAAGTATAAATACTGTGTCAAGAAGAAAATCAATCTTTTTCTGTCTTTTTTCTTGACATTCGAGTCGTCTTGCCATAAACTCTTACTATACAAGAAGCTATGGACAGACGTCATGGCACAATTATTGAACTAAAGAATAGGCAACATGAAAGGCATAAAACAATGAGGTCGAAAGACACTGGCAACGGAAGGCGTATACTGGCAAAAGTAGAGGTCCCATTAAGCGTAGAAGATATTACAACATATGCATTGCGATATCTAGTGGAAGTTGGTGACGATGATCCTAAGGATACAATTGTTAACAGCAACAAAAGAGAAATATTTAATATGGCAAAGAACGCCATATTCCGTTGGGGCACCGAAGAACCCAAAGTATATGTTGAAGAACATATGAACGGTAGTTTTCAACCAATTCATCAAGTAGTAAAATTTAAATTTCCGGAGTGCGATTAATGAGCAATATTATTGACTTTGCAACAGAACGTGCAAAACGCAAAAGCGGAATACATGATCCAAAGCTGCTAGAAGATATTATTGACACTGGTTTTGATCCAAGTGACCCGGTTGATTTGGACAACTATTACAGTTGGAAGAACTTCGAAGGACAACTCAACGAAACACTGTATACAGATGATGCATGGACAGATGAAGCTATTCAGCGTTTACTGGCAGATATCAAAGAATGGGATACTGGTGAACCGTATACTGTAACTATTGATGCGAACTTTGATGATACATATGAATTTAATTTTGATTCAGACAAAGAAAAAGGTTGACACTAAGACATCTTGATGCTAATATGTATGTATAAGTTAGATACAACGGAGAAGAAATATGCAAGTAGCAGTAATCCACACAGCGTTCGAAGATACACCACGTACAGTAGCATTTGTTGATGTACCAGAAGAAATCTCAGCGTTTGGCACTACAAATGAATGTTTAGAATATGCATACCGTTGGACAAATAATATTATGGGCAGTTGGAGCCGTAACGATATCGAAGACAACGGCGACCATAACCCTAACGTAACTGTTATGGCACCATTGAACGAAGGTGGCATGGGACTACGGTCAACATCAATGGGAGACCAGATGTTGATTGGTAATAAGAAATATAAAGTCGCAATGTGTGGCTTTGAGGCAGTATAATACAGGAGCAGTATTTGGGAGGATACAAGCAACGGGCACGAGCCCACCCATTACTCAACTGAAAGGAACCCTCATGAGTAACATTCGTAAACAAACCGCAATCGAATTTGTAAAGATTGCATACAACGCTACAAAAATCATTGCAGTATCAATGACAGCACTAATATCTTGCATTGGACTGATGTATCTAATTGGCTGGCGAGGCGACACTGCCTTGTTTGGCGGCATGTTAGTATACTTGGTCATGGGTGCAGTATGGTGCATGTTTGATTCAGCAATGCACACAGCTAAGATGAAGGAGAAATATCCAGACTTAGAACTGTAAAAAAATTATAAGTCATTGAAGTGCAAGGATTCTTTCTTGCACTTTTTTGTTGACAATAAGACATCTTGGTGCTAAACTGTATGTATAAGTTAAACAAAACGAGGTACTAACAATGCAAGCGATTCATTATTCCAGCTACACAGCGTATACCACTGCTAGAGCACAACAAGGACTGCAAGTTATTCCAGAACGTTTGTTTGATGCTCTTACAGCAGAAGAAAAAATGCATAACCAATTTAAAGCGGATATGAAATCCTTTATTGCACTAGATGAAAACAAAGATGCAGATGGTGGCATTAATTGGAACTTCATTGATAGTGATATGTTTGCTAAGTGGAGTGTGTTGTTAGACGGTGAACATTACACCAGCTGGTTCGAGCATGCTGCTGATGAAATTGAAGGAGCAATGGTTTGATACGGATTTTTAATTCAGCTGTACCTGGCGAGCGTTTTATAGACTTTAGCGAAGTCAATGTAGTGACACAAAAGATTGACTATAATGCAAAACCTTATATACTGTTTGAGCATAAGGATTATCCACTTGGTGCATTACGTGCTGAGTATGATGGTTCTTATTGGCAGTGTGATTTAGACTAGGAGACCAAATATGGTACAAGAACTTCAAGACATCGAAACACTTGAAAGTGCAATTATTGCATTTCAAGAAGGTGCAAGTGATGAAAAGCGAATGGCATTATATTCGCTAGAAAATATGATTGCAACAAAAAAAGCAATTGTTGAAGAGTTTGAAAAACAAGCTCCGGACTATCAGTTTGAACTTGACATTTAACAATTTATATATTATATTATGTGCAATTAGGAGCGTATATAATAATGAATAAGACTACCTACGAAGTTGAAACTGTATTTTACAATACCCACGGCGGCGTTAAGACAAAAAACTGTGATTTGTTCAGTTCTAAAAAACAGGCAGTAAGTCATATGCATGGACAGATTAAACAAAAAGACTATCTAGTGCAACGTGGTAAAATCAAAGACGGAACTGTACAACTGGTTGACGAACATGGAAAAGTCAGAGAACAGTTAAGTCTTGGCGAACTGTAAATATAATAATCAAGAGGCAGAACTACTATGAAACATCTTATTGCAGCAGCAGTGTTGTTGTTATCAGCCGCACCAGTGCCGGCATCAGCTCAGAACTTTGAATTGGAAAAACTATTTCCTCAAGTACAGTGTATGGCACTGAACGTGTACTATGAAGCACGAGGAAGCAATCTAGCAGACAAGGCAGCAGTAGCAGACGTAGTGTTGAATCGTGTAAACGACAGACGTTATCCAGATACAGTTTGCGGTGTAGTTAAGCAAGGGCATAAACATGAGAATGGAGAGATGAAGCGCCACAAGTGTCAGTTTAGTTGGTATTGTGACGGAAAACACGATAGGCCACAAGATGAAGATCGTTGGGCAGAAGCACAAATGATTGCTTGGAATATTGTTGAAGATAACAAATTTCGTGGCATTACAGAAGGTGCTACACACTATCATGCTACATATGTAGAACCCCAGTGGGCTGAAACACTACAACTAGTTGGACGAATAGGCGAACACATTTTTTATCGTTGGGAGTAACACTTCTAGCATAAATATATGCATGCTAATAAACGAAATCATATCATACGAACTTAATGAGGGTCCAAATGACCCTCATATTTTTAAAGCAATATTCCTGGCAGGAGGACCCGGCAGTGGCAAAAGCTATGTGGCCCGCACACTTTTGAGTGGGTTTGGTTTGAAAACTGTAAACAGTGATGATATTTACGAATATTTGGCTAAAAAACAAGACTTAGATTTAAGTGATCCAGATCAAGTTTACAGTGACCGAGGGCAAGAAATACGTAATCGTGCAAAAGAACTAACAATGTCACAGCAAGCTGGTTATCTTCATGGCAGACTTGGTTTAGTTATCGACGGTACAGGCAAGGACGTTGATAAAGTAAAAAAACAAAGTGAGTCTCTTAAATTGCTAGGATACGAAACAATGATGTTGTTTGTAAACACTAGCGAAGATGTAGCGCAAGAACGTAATACGAAACGATCTCGTCGCTTACCCACTAAAGTTGTTAACAAAATGTGGAATCAAGTACAAGATAATATCATGGGCTTCCAACAAGTGTTTGGTGCAAGTAATTTCTATGTAGTTGACAACAGCGGCGGTCAAGAAGACCCAGAACGTAAACAAAACTTTGAACAGATTTATAAACATGTTAGAACCTGGGTAAACAGTCCTGTAAGCAATAGACAAGCAAATGCTTGGCATGCGGTTCAAGCAAAATCCGATAAATAGTATAAAGTAATAGAGGATTTTGCGTAAATGTATACATATCAATGCAGCATAATACGAGTAATAGACGGGAATACCATTGATGCAATTATTGATCTTGGATTCAACGTTACTATAAGACAACGGATTAAATTATATGGCGCTAATGTATTAGACGTTCGTAGTAATAACGAGCAAGACAGAAGCAAGGCCATAGCAAGTAAAAATCGACTAACAGAGCTATTAGGTAATGAATTTATATGTGAAACCATTTTAAATAAAAGAGGTAAAGCAGGACGTATAATGGGAAAACTTTATACTATCGACGCCGCAGGTACAACATCCGATGTGGGCGAGAAGATGATAATAGAAGGCTTCGCTGAGAGATTCGGGGACTAAAATGATTTTTGGAATACTAGTAATGTTTATTGCACTGTGTATCAGTGCCGTAGCAATATACTATAGTGTAGCAGGACTGGTCGCAATTTTTGCCGCCGCCGCCTTACCAATTGTAATTATGGGAGGTGTATTAGAAGTTGGTAAACTTGTAACCGCTGTATGGCTACACCGATATTGGCAGCGATCAGCTTGGTGGCTCAAAACTTATCTAAGTATATCAGTTGTTGTACTCATGTTTATTACAAGCATGGGTATTTTTGGATTCTTAAGTAAAGCGCATATCGAACAAACTAGTGCTGCAAATGAGCAAGTAGCACAACTGGAAAGAATGGATGCGGAGATAGTTCGTCAACAAGAGATTATCGCTAGAGCAGAAGCACGTATTGTTAAAGGCGAAGCAGATGCTGATAACCAAGACGTGGGTATCCAAGATAAAATTGACAGAGAACAACAACGTATCGACGGCGCATATACTAGACGTCAGCCTAGTATCGATGAACAACAAGCTATTATCACAGCGCAAGAAAACGCATTAGCAAATCGTGTAGCAGTATACGAAGATGAAATTCGCAGTTTGGATACCGAATTAGCAAGATTAAATGGTGTAGTCGACAGCTATAGAGCCGAGCTAGAAGGCACTAGTGTTGCTAGTGTTGAAGAACAGGTACAGCCTTACAGAGATCAGATTGCACAGTTGGATATAGATTTAGAACGTATCAACACACAAGCAAATGAGTATGAAGCACGTATCAGCAATATTGATATAGACACAAGTGCAGTTGATAGTTTGAAAGCACAAATTGCCGCAGTTGAAGAATCTATTGTTGTTACTACAAATAAATTACAAAGTACCGAACGTGCTAAGATACAAGAAGGTCAGGCGATCATTGGTGTTACTAGTGATGGATTATTTGGCGGTAATACACGCAGAGCACTTGATACTTGGGTTACAGCACAGCAAGCTCGTATTGTTCAGCTACAATCACAGGAAACAGAACTAAGAACACAAGCACAAAACACAGTGGATGCTGAACGTACTCGACTTACTGATCTGGTAAAAGACCTGCGTGGCGCACAAACAACACGTATCGACCAGCGTAAGCAATCGTTGTTGGATACTATCGATACTATACGAAATGATGCGGCTAGTGGATTAGACACAACGAAAGCAAACATCCAAGCCAAGATAGACAGTGTACTGACTGTAGATATTCCCACTAACAGAGAAGCACGTAAAACAGCACAAAGCACAATTACAGAATTGCGTAACAAAGAAGATCCTAGAATTGAAAGTGCCAGAACAGAGATAGCCAGAATACGTGCAGTTGCAGAAGACGAGATTGCAAATAGTCAAACAGTTATACAACGCCTGAGAGATCAAATACAAGTCGGCGATAATGTTGATTTAGATACACTCATTGATGAACAAAATGAACGTGTCAGACTTGCAAACAATGAAATTGATAGTATAATCGAAACAAAGTTTGCACTAGAAGCAGAAGCACGTAAGCTGGAAGCAGAAGTTGGGCCAGTAAAATACATTGCTGAATTTGTATATGGCGGCGAGGCTGACAGAGATATACTAGAAGAAGCAGTACGTTGGGTTATACTTACAATTATATTTGTATTCGATCCACTGGCAGTTATGTTATTGATTGCAGCGCAGTATACGTTTGACTGGAATAGAAAACCAAAAGTAAAAAAGTCACCACCAGTGCAAGAAGATCCAGTATACGAAGATGTTGATCAACAAATTATAGACGATGAGTTTAAAGATAGTGATATCGAAGAGTTATTAGAAAAAGCAGACCCCGAAGTTTTACAAGAGGTTGCTGATGAACTTGAAAAAGAAGTTGACAAAACACCATATGACCCGTATACTGACAGTAGAGAAGACAGTGAACTTAATGCACAGCAATTAAGTCAGAGACATAATATGAAATTATATAGTCCTGATGGAAGACTTGCTAGTTCAGCAAAAACTATTAAAAGTATAAAAATTAAAAAGGATTAAACATAAACCCAATGAGGGAAAATGCAATTTTCACAGTAACACCACCGGACCTTATGCTACCTGAAAGCGGTCCGTTGATCACCGTCGTAAGTACAGATTCTGACTTTGTACAAAGTATTGAAACATTATACGAGAACATCTTTAACACAGTAAGTGTAGTATTATATCATCCAGCAGGAAAAATTACAGAAAACAATTCAGCATGGATGCTCGGTGCAATGCGACTCAGCGATACTGTATACGTTGATGTAGATAGTTTGACAGAATTAAGTATAGCACTAGCACTGAGTGCAGAAAGCAAAAATGTTTATATCAACAACAAAAATAAAAAGCAAGGAGTAGTTAAAATATTGAATAGCACAGGAAAACAAATTTTCGATTCACTCGAAGATTATAGCGAATTCGTAACACATGGTATCGAATATGCGTAAGCCAACATTAAACGATCAAAAGAGGCTAGTAAACGATGATATCAGGCATATCACTCTTAGAGTTATAAAAGCAGATGGACAGCAACAGGTACTATCTCGATATGATGCAGTAAAACTTGCACAAAGTTATAATAAAGATCTTGTTGTCATAAATGAAAAAGCAGACCCTCCTATAGCTAAATTGTTGGATGCTAATAAATATTTCTACGAACAAAAACGTAAAGAAAAAGAAACTGCAAAAAAACAACGTGAAAGTAAAGTTGTAATCAAAGAGATGCAGTTTAAATTGGGTATCGGAGATCATGACTTCGATACCAAGCTGAAGAATATTGAAAAGTTCTTGAGTAAAGGAAACAAAGTCAAATGTGTAATACGTTATCGAGGCAGAGAAAACGCCAATAAACAACAAGGGTTTGGTATAATGGAACGTATTATAGAATGCATTGAGAATACTCAGTGGGACGCCAAACCCAGCTTAAACGGAAACCGCCTAATAGGCGTACTAACGAGGAAAGAATGAACAAAAATTATAACAAACCGTCATATGAAAAACGTGGATTATATGTAGAGGTACGTGGTAACGACGTGGCTCGTGCATTACGAAAACTTAAGAAACTAGTAAACGCAGAAGGCATGGTCAAAGACATGCGTAGAAAAGAATTTTACGAAAAGCCTAGTGCAGTTAAAAAACGTCAAAAAGAACAAGCACGTAAACGACATCTTAAAGAATTAGCTAAAAAGAACGAAAACTTATAAAAAAGGTGTTGACAATGGTTGCAAAGGCTGTTATATTAATTACATAAGTTAGGAGATATCCTAAGTTAGATAGTGCAAGGAATGGCAATCCGTAGAGGTTGTAACTTGGTTCATAGCTGTAGTGGCAATGCAAGAGCGTAGAGATACGAAGTTGTATTTTTAGACGTAACCGTTTAATATGAAGCTCCCTGTTTTTGAGCGTGGCTCTACAAAGGGGTTGTTGGTATTCACAGAGTCCAACCTATCATATATTAACATAGTGTTTTGAAATACACACCAGAGTAGATGCATCTGCTTTCCTGTGCATAGGACAAGAGTCGAAGGACCGCAAGTGAGTGTGTATTTCAAAGTAACTGTGTTGGTTACTTTAATCCGAACTGTAACAAGAAAGGACCCCACTAGATAAGAATTATAGTGGCACTACAAGAGTAACAACGTAGTAGGGGTTGCGCCATAATACGCACGTTAGGGACCACGGTTAGTCC
>ERZ1046367.2106-NODE-2106-length-10776-cov-5.771477_pt1 | contig 10776 bp, 7 predicted proteins | sample MGYA00383091_ERZ1046367 | MGnify/ENA primary metagenome ERZ1046367 (study PRJEB29581, sample SAMEA5548361) | metagenome | biome: marine; feature: coastal; material: water | depth 50 m | study: Short-term variability in the microbial, nano- and picoplankton... | reverse complement strand
GTGGTCATCAGGTATCCCGCTTGTAGCTCCAAAACGACAGTTTAATGATTGGTTGGCAGCTCGCTCAGCTGGCGCACTAAGTGAGCAATCGTTTCTCCCGCTGCTTTCCGTGCTGGCGTCTGTCTTAGGGTTGTTAACCTGACTTTGGCCCCTTGAACGACCAGCATGGCCTCATCTAACCTGTCAGCCAAGATCAGTACCCTTGCCAATGTAATCGCCCATTCAGGCGTTCCCCCCAGTTGACCTTTAAGGCTATACCAACGGCTTAACGCACTGTTAGTATCGTCGCGTCTTAACTCTAACAACATCGCATAACGCTGGAGTTGAGGGTTAAGGCCCAGCGTGCTGATGCCCGTATCCAGCAACGCAAGCGCGCTGTTTATGCCTTCAGGGTTTGTGGAACCCAGCAGCCGCGCAGCGGCCAGGTATTCCCCCGGTTGCGGATTCGCAGACAACCTAAAGTAGGTTTGGTAGCTTTCGTTGGCAATCCTGAATTGCTGCGCCTCACTGGCGACCCGCGCTCGCAGTAAGAACGCGGCTGGGCGTGTTGGATAAACACTGATGTAGGTATCGATATATCCCAGCGCCTTTTCGTACTCACCTAGACGGTAATAAAATCGCGCGAATTCAAATGCCACGTTATGCTTTTTGCCAACCGCTTCAGCCAAGCTCAAATCCCGTTTGGCTTTTTCCCATTGGCCAGACCTGCTGTAAAGAGCCCCGCGGGCCACAAGCAAAGATTGATCAACAAGATTTTCCTTGATGATGGTATCCATCTCCGCGATCGAACGCTGATCTCCTGCATGGGCTTGAACGGTCCTGCCTGATATCAACACACTCAAGGCGAACACCGCGAGCAAAAACAGCACCGGTCTCAATGACGGGTGATCGTAAAGTAGTCCAACACCTGGCCGTGCTCATCAATAAAGCGCGAGGTCAGCGTACTTTCATTTGCGTCCAGAACAATCGAACCCTTAAGGGCGATCCCGTTGCTTTTATATCCCGGGGCGGATTCATTAAAAGTCCTGTGTGCTGGGTGCTGCAACCAGTTTGGTAAGGTACACCCCATCACTTGACCCGCGGGGCAAGGCTTCTCTTTGTCCGCCTTTCCTGCGTTGCCAGCAACAGTATAGACCGCACGACCTTCTGCCTCGCCTTGTGGGTAAGGCTGGCTCCCCTGTCCCAACCTTGGTTTACCATCGGCATCCAAAAGCGCATTGCTGGTAACATCGAACGTATCAGACATTCCGTAATGCCCTTTTAGATACCACGATCTTTCATACGAATGCGAGTGGCCGCTGTAGATAACATCCACGCCGTGGCTTTCAAATACCGGTGCAAAAGTCACCCGCATATCAATTTCGTTTTGCTCTCGATCTGAATCGTGGTTAGAACCTTTGGAATAAGGTGGGTGATGAAAAATAACAATAGTCCAATCTAACTCGTTCGCGGATAAGTCATCAACTAACCAATCACGCATCGTCGCACGCTGGGCTTTGTCCCGGTTTGTCAGTTGCGAATCAAGACTAACCACGTGCACGTTGCCATAGTTAAACGAGTAATATTGCTCGGTTCCACTAGGAACGCCACCCATTTCACCCTTGGCTGGCAACGTGAAAATGTTTAAGTACGGTAAACCAAATGGATCGGGCCCATCGCCATCACTATCGTAGGAATCAGGGTCGGACGACGAGCTAATACCACCTACATTCATTAGGACCGGTCCAGCGTCACAGGCGGGTATTCTTCGATAAACGCAGATATCAAAGGGCGCGCCCACTCCCATCTCATGATTCCCAATGGTAGGCCAGGTTGCTACGCCTTGGATCAAATCTTTATAAATATCAAAGAAAGCGCCTTGCCATTGTTCATCCGTGCCTTCCAGGTAAGCGTTATCACCGAGCAGTAGCAGCATGTCTAAAGGCTCATTGCCTGCTTGTTCCTTGTTGTACTTAAGAAATCCATTCATGACGTCAATAGCTTCGCCTTCATGATGATAGCTTCCCCGAAGACCCTCGGTCGCGGTTCCAGAATCACCCAACAGCCAAATATGGGTATTCCCATCATCAGGGACGTGTCCGGGCGCAGGCGCGGTTCTAAAGGACATCGCGGTCGCTTGGGGCCCGGTATTCTTAAAAGAGTAATAATATCTAGTGTCTGGGCTTAAGCCTTTCAAGGTTGCCATTTTGTGGTGAGCTTTGAAGCTAGCGATAGCAGTCAACTTGAGTTCGTCAGGCTTGCTTCCAAACCAGACAAGGTCAGGCCCATCCCTCCATTTAACCATCGCACTATCGAAGGAGACTTGCTGAAGAAAGATGCGGCTAGGCTCAACTGCAGTTTCCTGCTGGCCCAAGAGCGGATCTTCAGCCTGAATCGAGACACTAAAAAAGAACGTAGAAAGAGAGGCGCACAAAAACCCCAGCAAACTATTTCTAGACATGTTTTTTCCCTGTGTAAAATAACCCTGTGTAAAATAACGGGGTGCTACTAATCCTTTCGTTGCAGGACTATATGGCGCATCAGCCTTAGAAGCCATGGCTGGCGTTCGTCAGAAAATTAATTGGTACGCAGCGCTATGAAGTTCCGTCGCAGCACTCTGGGTACTGAGCAGACATTAGCGCCTCCTACAAAAAAAACGTCCTGGCCACCCACTGAGTGATGGCCAGGACATGATTTCTAACTGAAATTCTCTTGCAAAAAACAACCTTTACTTAAGGCATTGCAATCGTTTTCAGCTTTACAGACTAAAACGAACCCCTGCAACATACCTTCTTCCGTAACTTTCATTCCGAATTGGGTTCCACTCTTTTCCGGCGTATTGGCCGTCCTGCTCATTAGTGAGGTTATTAACATTCAGGAACAGAGAAGCCTTGTACCCAAGCATGGGCTCGAGATCGTATCGCAAGGCAAGATCAACGCGACTTTGCTCATCCCAATAAATAGCCTGCGTAAAACCAAACACGGCACCGGTTTCTGTTTCGTCTTGGAACGCATCTCTATAACGATAGCTCAAACGGCCCATAAATCCATGATCCTCGTAGAACAATGACGCGTTGTACGACAGATCGGATTGCCCAGGAAGATCAAACTTTAAACCTTCTGGGGTCGTGTACTCTGAATCTATGGCGGTTAGGTTAGCCTCAACACCAAATCCTGACCAAAAACCCTCCAAATAGTTATCTAACCTAGCGGTGTAGGCTATTTCGAGTCCAGTCAGTTCTCCGTCCTTACCATTATCAAAAGACGAGAGGTCCCAAAGGTCGCCGGGGCCTGCAAGGTCTGAATAGATACTACCCTGAACCTTAACATTGGATTCGGCGATAACGTTGTCAATCGATCTGTGAAAAGCTGTCACAGACAGAATGCTTGCGTCGTTAAAGTACCACTCCCATGCGACGTCAATTCCCCAGGACTTTTCTTCGTCAAGCTCAGGGTTTCCGCCCGTAACAGCTTCTCCAATTTCACTAATTGAACCAGCAGCTCTAGCTTCGATGTATGTCGGGCGACTAATGCCAGTAGAGAACGAAAACCTTAACTTCTGGTCTTCACGAAAATCCCAGTTAACGTGGGCGCTAGGTAAAACATTCGTATAATTTTGACTCACCTTAAGAGGTTGAGCAACAGAACCTACTAACTTGATGCCAGTTGTTTCGTAATCTGTATCTTCGACACGGACGCCGAGGACAATGTTTCCCCAATCCATATCAATGGTTTGCATTACGTAGGCCGACAGGATGGTTTCGTCAATTTCTAACGCTTCATCTGCTTCAAAATCGGGCCTCTTTAAGCCATCGGCGACCATCTGATTGTATATTTCTTTGTTATCTACATAGGTTGCATTAATCGTATTACTGAAGTCTGTATGCCACAAACCGGTTCTTGCTAAAGCGATTTGCTCTTGGGTAATGTGGGGACCAGAAGCAATCGTTTGAAGAGGCGCTCCTCCCCCTTCGGCATCTCTAGCGTCATATTTAAATCCAACCTTGATCACGCCCCATTTGTTAGCGCGATTAGCATCAAATTTAAATTGATCTGTGTCTATATCTAAAGCGCCAATGGCATCAATCGTTAAGTTTGTTCCATAACGAACATCACCAAGGTTTTCGTCAAAGGAAAGCGCAGGTTCCTTTTTGTTACTGAAATCGTATGCCACGTCAGTAAGCTCTGGAGCACCTCTCTTGTCATCTAAAAAGACAATCGGCAACCAGGTGTCATTTTTTGTTTCGATGTCACTATACTTAACTTCAACATCCCAACCACCGAAAGCCAAGTCAGCACCAATCGTATTGACATTTGTCTGGTTATCGTAAAAACCATATTGAAGAAGGTTCCTCATGTTTACCGTAGGCGAGACCCCGAAATTCGCTGGAAGCCCTGAGGGGAAGTAAAAATACCAGTGGTTTCTTTCTTCTTCATCCGTGAATTTTGTGTTGGTGGTTGATGCATAAACCCGCCCACCATTGTCCAAATAAAACTCGACGCTCCCACCATAGGCCTCATCTGTTCTCTCTAATTTATAATTCCTATACTCAATCTGATTTGGAATGAGTGAACCAGCCGAGCTAGACGAGGCGTAGTCCATTTCTCGATTATCAGTGATTTGATCGCGAGAGTTTTCTGAACCGTAGAGAAGAATCCCAAACTTATCATTAGAATATGATAGCCGGGCATTAGATTTAGACACATCTCCATCGCCTAAGTCTTGCTCACCGGTTCCAAGCTCCATGGAGAAACCCCAGCCATCGATATCACCCGGAGTAAACGTTTTGACATTAATATACCCTGAAACAGATTCGCCAGGCATGTCAGCTGTGATCGCTTTATTTGCTACTATTTGAGACGCAATGACCGAAGGATAGGCATCAAACCTTGGTATCCTGCCGTTTTCAACACCTGGTACATCAACACCGTTAAAAGCTGTCGTTGTATAGCGCTTGGGAGAACCACGAAAACTGACATATCGAGCTTGGCCCTGATCCCGCTCTATTGATATGCCCGGCACTCTGCCTAACGCATCAGCAAGATTTTGATCAGGGAATCTACCCACGGCATCTGCAGATATCACGTCGGAGACGTTGTCCGCCATCCTCTTCGCATCAATTGACGACTGGGTGCTCGCCTTAATCGATTTACCCACGACGACAATTTCTTCAATGCTCTCTTCAGCAAGCGCTACTAATGCTTGGGCACCAATAATTGTCGCTAGAACTAGTGCGATATAGTTTTTAAGTCCTACTTTTCTGTTCCTCATCTCTATCCCTCTTATATAGATGTAAGCAAAATCGTACTCGTTACCCCTTCTGAGACGACTCGCGTGAGAAAATCCGCTAGTCAGTTAAGTTAATCCCTAGATAATGTGGGAAGACCAAAGATTATGGCCAGCGATAACCCACCGTTACGCCAAAAGATAGCGGCGCGCCGGGGGTTTCATAGATCCAGGACGGGCCAAAATTATCATACCGCTCGCGATAGTACAGCTCATCGTTCAGGTTCTTTCCCCAAAGTGAAACTTCCCAACGCGCGTGCTCCGGAGCAATCGTCACTCTGGCATTTAACAGCCAGTAAGAATCGGCCTTCAGGTGTTCATCATTGTCGATATTTTTATAGACTTCATCAGTGTAGTTGAAGTCGACAACGATTTTGCTGGATAGCAATGGCGTGATGCGCCACGTGTAACTGACTAGTCCGTTAATAGTCAACTGAGGTGCATCTGGAATCTCGTTCCCGATGTGCGCCTGGATGTCAGCAATAGCGTCAGCGACAACTTCCGGATCAAAGGAGTCAAGGCCATCAACGTGCCAATCGCTAATCTTTGAGTTGACGTAAGAGATTCCAAAACGCGCATTCAGGCCCGATACTGGTTTCAACCAAATATCTGACTCCAACCCCCATACTTTGCCTTCGCCAACATTTGCACGGATGCTTTCAAACGCCCCTTGCACCGGAATCTTGCGTTGAGCTTCCGCCTGCATATCCTGATAGTCGTAGCTGAAGTAACTAAGGTTCCACCGCGCTACGCGCCCCGACGTAACGCTTTTCAGACCGGATTCCCAGGCATAAACCGATTCCCCGAAAAAGGGCTCAAATGAAGCAACACTTGTGATTGTTGAGCCGTCATATCCGCCGCTTTTATACCCCTTATTCCAGGTCAGATAGAAAAGAAGATCATCTGATGGTTTCCAATCGATGCCAATTTTCCCCGAAACATCATCTTCTTCGAAGGAGTCTTCACTGTATAAAGGCAGCCCCAGGATGGCAGGCGCCAGATCGACGCCATAAGGCCCATACGGCGCGACGGGAATAAAGGATCCGCCTGAATAACGCTTAGAATCGTGCGAGTACCGCAGGCCTACAGTCAACCGGGTTGCCTCACTCAACTGCCATTCACTATGTGAAAATACGGCATGATTCGTCCCTTCTTGCACAAACTCTGTTGCAATTGTCGACCGTAAAATAGAGTCCAGCCCGTTAATGTCTTTGCGCGATTTGATCTTCTCTTTCCCCAGGTAAGCGCCGACCAACCAAAAATACTTGTCAGTTTGCTCGATCTGTAGCCTCACCTCCTGACTCCATTCATAAAGATCGTCAACAAATAACTGATCCAGAATCCGGTATGGACTGGATTCCTCAAAAGGCAACGTCCTTTCGATAGCTTCATATCCGGTAACTGATATCAGGTTCCCAAACTCGAAATCTATATCAACTTTTACGAAACCACCTATTCCTTCTATATCAACCGTACTTTCACCTGCGCCAAAATTAGCGTCGACTGTGAAAGGATCGTTGTCTGCAGGAGAAAAGCCATTTAAATCGACACTATCAGATCCCATTGATCGAACGAACATATCCGATGCATCTTCGGTATAGTGAACGCTGGTTGTAATCTCAACCCGATCTTTAGATTGCCACACCAAAGTGCCGCGAAGCGAGTAAAGATCCTGCTGCAAGAAATCATCGCCTGGCGGCACCAACGGGTTAACTGGTATGACCTCACCAGCCGCAGGCATACCTAAACTAAAGCCCAGGCTATCAAGCGCAGATGCACGTGTACCCAACATACCAGTAGTGACGGTCGTGCCATTATTTTTATAGTAACCGTCAGACCCTGTTGCTTGAAAAGCTAACCGTCCGGTCAGATTAGCGCCGACAGAACCACTGACAGCCCCATCCAGTTTAAGGGTATTCCACCGACTGTAGTCAAGGTTCAGATACGCTTCGAAACCCTTTGTCGGCTTCGCCGCCAAAAAGCTTATGGCGCCACCAGTTGTATTGCGACCATAGAGCGTGCCTTGCGGTCCCTTCAGAACTTCTATTCTTTCAAGATCAAAGACCTGAAAAGACAGGTAGGCAGCACTTGCCATATAGATTTCATCAACGTAGACACCAACCGAGGGATTATTGTTGATATTGTAATCGTTTAAACCTACTCCCCTTATCGTAAAGACGGGATTCATAGAACCAAGTGAGTTTTTCACGTCCAGACCAGGTGTCTGCCCGGCTATATCCTCGGGCCGTAACATGCCAAGATTTTTAATTTCTTGAGTGGCGAAACTGCTGACGGCTATTCCAACATCCTGCAACTTCTGATCTCGACGCTGGACAGTCACTACAATTTCTTCAACCACGGTTTGCGTATCCCCGCCCCCGGGACGACGCTCGGAACCCATACCAGTTTCAACCAGGCCAGTTGTCAGTGCAGTGATAATACGACCGAAAAAAGACCCCCTGAACCCCTCCGACGCCTTTTCTGTTAACGTAACACTGACCTGACCATCATTTATCGTCGATGCCAGCGACGTATCAGCTAACAACAAGCCCAAGGCGACGATCATCGTATATTCGCCTTGCAACAGATTCGTCGTGATTCCGGAGGTTTCCTCAAATGGAAACACCAAAGTGACTTCTGCCTGCTCAGCAAATTCAACAAGTGCTTTAACTGCACTTTGTCGGGGAATGTTGAACTCTATGACTCTATTTTGTTCATCTACAGGTTCAGCTGAAGCTTGAACCGCCAGGAAAGCCAACAGGACGATGCTAACTCTTATCCAGAACAAAGTGGATCGCTCGATCGGCTGGGGCTAATTAGCTTGGGTTTCCGGCGTCTGGACACGTTGCGACAAAGATATGACCTTGTCATCTATCCTTTCATCAACGATATTAAAGTTAGCCCGCAATGATCTAAGAAAACCATCTACATCACCGGCTCTAAATAATCCTGCGACACGCAGTTGTTTCAATTCCTCCGACTCAATGATGAATTCCATGTTTGTGTAGCGTCCAACTTCAGAGACGGCGTTACTTAACGATTCGCCACGAAAAACCAAATTGCCATTACGCCAGGACAGTCTAACCTCTATTTCTTTAGGCCTTAGAAACTCCGCAGCATGAAGACCCGGTTCATCTAGCCTGATTCGCTCATTCTCAGCAATCAGTTCAACAACAGAATAGTTCACAGCATTCTCTCCGCCGCTGCCCGGCTTGACGCCGACACTGACACGCCCTTCCGTTACAATTAATTCAATTTTCTGGCTGTCGTCAATCCTGACATTAAATTGAGTGCCTAAGGCTTCGATGACCCGATTGCCAACTACCAGTCGCAATGGGCGCGCAGGGTCATGAGCCACATTAATGTGAACTTCCCCCCGTTTAAGGGTTAGCAGACGTTGATTAGGTAACATCGACACATCAAGCATGGTATCTGTATTCAATTGTACAACGCTGCCTTCATTCAAGTGGACCGTGGATCGGTCTCCTACCAGCGTCTGGTAACGAAATTCGCCAAAGTGGGCAACCTCTAACGCCCCCCCGGCCGCCTGATTGTCGAACAACGGGTTATGGAATAAAAGCGCAGCGGAAACTGCCACGGCAACGATAACCGAAGCTGCAATTGCCAACCGTTTTCTTGTCGGTTTATAAACTGTGTGCGGAATAACCTCACTCAGTTGCGACAACGCGTCCATCTGATCCCATAATTCAGCAAGCGCCAATAGCTCTGCTGTGTTTTTCGCGTCAACTGACATCCATTGCTTCAGCCTTGTTTGCTCTTCGACAGAAAGGTTGCGCTCTAATTTCGCGATCCAACATGACGCTTCTTCAAGACGTTGCTCCCGGCTTAGTATTGGGCGGACATTACTCATTGTTTATCTCCCTTCGAGAAGGGTGCAATTCCAATTTTTGCTCCTTTTCGTTCTTTCTCATGTTCTCGTTGCCGGTTCTGCAAATAAGTCCTGCATCGTCGAATGCCAAGAGCCGTATGCTTTTCAACAGTACTTACACTGATGCCTAATTCCTCCGAGATCTCTTTCTGGGAGTAGTTGTAGACTTTCTTTAATACAAACACGCGACGACACTGCAAAGGTAAATGTCGAACGGCATCACAAAACTGACCAAACTCTTCGTGAGACACTGCTTCTCTGTAAGTCGAGTCTTCCAAAGGGTGGTTTAATTCGTCGGATTCAACCCCGACGCTCAACCGATGGTTAGCGCTTTTGACATGATCTAACGCCAGATTCTTAACCATTCGAAAAATAAATGCTCTAGGATGGTGAATCAAATCCTGATCACCCACCCGACACAATCGAACGTAAGCTTCCTGAACAATGTCTTCAACCGTATCGGGCGGGACGATCTTCAGGACAGACCGCGCCAATTCGTTGCGTATCGCAAGGAATAGACCACTCAGCTTTTGATTCGACATAGTGATTACCGACTCCATACCTAGTGCATTGTAGACGAGTCCAAACGCCTTTTCCGCCAGTCTATCTGAATCCGTCATCTCTCAAGTCAACAAATGCCGGATTATTCCGATTAACACTCACCGTGGTTCACTTTTTCCTGTCACTTCAAAATGAGTAGGCTCTGAGCACGGTGCCACTGGTACTCGCTTCGTCGATCGACACTCAACGCTTTATAACCCATTGAATCCAAGAGTAACCTTATCTGGACTAAACACTCAAAATAGCGTGATTATCATTAAGCCCCGGGACGAGCAAGGGTCGGGGAGCCACAAAAAACTGAGGCTACCTTCGAGGACTATTCCCTGCAGACAGCAGACTCGCCATCGCTTCAGTTTTTTTCGATATGCGGGTCAAAAAATCGAGGCCATTGCTGAGCAAACTCGCCGCACTCGTACCCCGACCCCGACATAATCTTGTTCGGTATCACGGCGTATTCGCTCCCAATTCAAAGATGAGGAAATTCATCGTCCCAAAAAAGAGTACTAGGTCAGTTATGAAATTAAAGAACAAAGGGCATGACAAAAGACACAAAATGGCTGAGCAAGCAGCGAGTCGGAATGACCTTGTTGCACCATTAACCTGGGCTCAACGACTTAAAAGAGTCTTTAATATTGATATCACCCTATGCCCCTTGTGCGGGGGAGCTATGCGAGTCATCGGACGGGGCCGCCTTCGGATCACTGATCCAGATATCATCCAGAAAATCCTGGATCACATCGAAGCGCAACCACCACCAGTCGAATCTGCCACAGCTATTCAATCCTCGAGGGTTTCGACATGAATTTTGAGAGATGACACCTTACAACAAGTGCAAACTCAGAATTTGTTGTGGCAAGAAACGGACCACTCGCCTGAAGGCCAGCAACCACGCGGCGTGGTTATTTGTTAACCACCAAGATTTGTGAGTTGTGTAAATTCCTTCGACGTTTTTGAGGTATAAAAATCGCAGGGAGGGAGGCGTCAAAGAGGTGATTTGTAGATAGGTAAATTATGCCTGGACAAACAGCCAAATCACCTCTGCCCAACTTTTAAATTTCCT
>ERZ1046367.2094-NODE-2094-length-10800-cov-7.242718_pt1 | contig 10800 bp, 11 predicted proteins | sample MGYA00383091_ERZ1046367 | MGnify/ENA primary metagenome ERZ1046367 (study PRJEB29581, sample SAMEA5548361) | metagenome | biome: marine; feature: coastal; material: water | depth 50 m | study: Short-term variability in the microbial, nano- and picoplankton... | reverse complement strand
TCATGACCCAGAACTCTTGAATTTCCTATCCTGAAACGAATTCTATTTTATCATTATGGACAGACATCAAAAAAAATTACGATTCTATCTCTGCAATACCACTGTTATCCGGATGAAGTTGGTGGTGCTTGGGGCCTGACTTATGAAATTAACAAGCGCCTTGTGGCAAGAGGACATAAAGTTTATCAGATAACCTGTAAATCGGTCGAAAACCAGCCGTCACAAGAAGTGATAGATGGAATTCAATATCATCGAATTTCTCTAAGGGAAAGCAAGGGTATATTATCGCTTTGGAATGCGATTAGAAAAAAGGTAAAAGCCATATTAAATCTTGAGTCCATCCATCTTATCCATATTCACAATCCGCTCATCGGATTTCTTGTCTTGCTGCATCCCAGCTTATGGAAGGTTCCTAAGGTTTATCATTTTCATAGTTCCTGGTTCGATGAAGAACGGATCAACGCTGTTGGTAATGCTCAAATATCCCTGGGGCTAAAATTTCGTTTGGAAATGATTCGAATTATGGAATGGGTGTGTTACAGGTTTTCTAGAACCCTGCTTTTTCTAAGTGAATATTCTAAAAACCGATTTAAAGATTATTATTCTCTATCAAACCCGGACCTCGTAATAATTCCTGGGGGTGTGGATTTGAATAATTTTCATCCCTTAAAACCTGAAGAAAATAACAATGGTATTCGTGAAAAGCTAAATTTGCAAAAAAATGTGCCGCTAATATTGACAGTACGGAGGTTGGAAGAAAGAATGGGTTTAGAAAACCTGATCTTAGCTGTCGAAATTCTGCTTAAAAAAAATCCGGATAAAATTTTTCAATTGGCCATGGTAGGGAAAGGAAGTTTGCAGCAAAGGCTGAAAGACCTGATAGTAGAAAAAAAATTATCTGATACCATTCGGCTTACAGGCTTGGTCCCTCGAGAAACCTTACCTCTTTATTTTAGAGTCGCCGATTTATTTGTTCTTCCGACAACAGCTATTGAAGGATTCGGTTTGGTAACAGCGGAAGCCTTTGCAAGTGGTCTGCCAGTAATGGGGACACCTGTTGGGGCAACGAAAGAAATTTTAGCTTTGGTTGATCAAAATCTCATTTTACAAGGAACGTCACCCGAGTCCTTGGCAAAAGGCATGGAACACTTTCTTAATAACCCAGAATACTATTCCCAATTAAAATCCAAATGCAGAGAAACGGCTGAAATAAATTATTCTTGGGAGAATGTGGTCGATCAAACGGAAGAAGAATTTATAAAAAATATTTTTGATACGGCCAGTCAATGAATCTAAAATCTCCAAAATTATTTTTGTCTTTATTGATTGTGTTGGTCTATGGCAATACGATTTTAAACTCTTTCCATTTTGACGATATCCCTTCCATACTGGAAAAACCTTGGATCCGAGGATGGGATAAAATACCTCAATTCATTTACAGTTTTTTCCAACGGCCTTTGGTCATTCTCTCTTTTAATCTGAATTATGCCATCAGTGAATTTGAGGTATGGAGTTATCATGTTTTTAATATCTGTTTTCATATAATAGCCAGCCTACTGGTTTTTAAATTTGTTCAGCAGATAATGTTTTTTCTGAAAAATATTTCAAATACAAAATATCCATATCTTTTTTCATGGCCCTATATTGCAGCATTGGTTTTCGCACTTCACCCTCTCAGCACACAATCTGTAACTTATATATCGAGCCGCTCATCTATTTTGGCAACGATATTTTATCTTTCAGGTTTGATTTTATTTTTTCGAGGTTTCGGTGAACGAAAATTTCATAAGAACCCCGGTCGAATTTATTTTTTTGGTTCTGCTATTTTTCTATTTCTGGGGGGGGTAACCAAAGAAATTATAGTTACATTCCCGGCGGCATTATTTCTTTTTCATTACTATTTTATTTGGAGAGAAAGTCCTGAAAAGTGGATATCTGAAAATTTAAAATGGATTTTATTACTATTGATCCCCTTGTTGGCAGGAGTGGGGTATAAACAATTTTTGGGTGGTGGATTTTTAACCGCGTCTTCAGCAGAACTGTCTTCATCAACCTGGTTTTTGACACAAACCTCCGTTGTTCCATTTGAATATTTTAGAAAATTTCTTTTCCCATTTAATCTGAATTTAGATATCAGCTTTCCTATTCTTAGTAATTGGTTGAATCCAAAAAATTGGATGGGCATCTTTTCATTGGGTCTTTTAATAACCTTGTGGATTCGAATATCAATCGGCATTAAAAAAAAAGGACCTTGGGAAATTGAAAAGCGGTGTGCTGGATTTTCTCTGGCTTGGATATTCTTAACTCTTTTGCCGACCTCAAGTTTTATTCCGCTATTAGATGCAGTGATGGAACATCGGACCTATTTGCCTTTAGTCGGGTTTGCTTTGCTGGCAACCGCAATTTTCAGTTGGGCATATAGAACTGTGACGAGTCTAAATTCAAATGATCTTCCTATATCCCTCGTGCAAACAGGAATGCTTTTAATTTTAGTTTTGTTTTCTATGATTATTATAGATAGAAACAAAGTCTGGAAGGATGAATTGACATTGTGGGCAGATGCCAGGCAAAAGTCCCCGGGACTTGTCAGACCTTACAATAACTTGGGTGAGGCTCATGACAAGCTGGGGAATTATGATCAGGCGATTGGAGAGTTTAAGGAAGCTTTAAAAATCAATCCCAAATATTTTTTTGGATTAAATAATCTTGGAAATATATATGGGAAGCAAGGAAAGTATGAAGAGGCAATAAGCTATTTCCAAAAAGCTCTGCATCAAAAATCGGATTATAGCCCTGCGCATTATAATATTGCCCGAGCGTACCATCTCGTTGGTAAGAAGCAGGAAGCTGCAGAATCATACCGAAAGGCGATTCAGTTTAACCCTTATTTCGAGCAGGCATTTTACAATCTTGCCTATTTGTCTATGGAATTGAGTGGGTTCGACGAGGCCATTGAAAATTTTAAAAAATTTATTAAAATGCAACCTAACCATTCCAGAGCACATTTTGGATTGGGAAATGCATTGATGGTAAAAGGTCAGTTGGATCTTGCAATGTTGGAATATCGCCTTTCGGGGAAATTGGATCCTACCTTTGCTTTTCCTTATATGAATATGGCCAACATCCAGATGCAAACTAAAAATATTCCTGCGGCCCTGGAAAATTACCAAAAAGCGTTGAAGATTAACCCTGACTTGTCTGCCATTCATTTGAGCCTGGGTATGATTTACTATCAATTTTTGAATGATGCTCCTAAGGCACTTGGTTATTTAAAAGAAGCTCTTCGCCTCAACCCGAGTCAGGAAGGTGCCGCACGACTTAAGTCTCTTATAGTAGAGTTGGAAAATAAGCAGCCTGCATAAATTTGTTGATAAATAAAAATCCTACATAAATAATATTGTTAGGTTCTCTAGCCAAAGGGTACTAATTGATAAACCCTTTTTGGTTTCCTTTTACAATTAGGCCAGATAGCAGTACTAAAGATATAGGCAACATGGAGCACTATAATTAAAATTTCAGGGGACATAATGAATATAGAGAGAAAAACATTTACTACAGGGAAACCTGGGCAAAGACAATCAGCAGAGCTAAATTCTTCCTTTAATATCAATGAAGCTCTTGAAAATACGCGAAAACGGATGGGACAATTTTTTAAAGGAAATCAGATTTTAGGAAGGAAAGGAACAATTGGTTGTGTTTCTCTCGAAATAACTCAGCGTTGCAACTTGGATTGTTCACTATGTTATTTGTCTGAATCTTCTGCACTAGTAACGGATATGCCTATTGAAGAGTTATATCGAAGATTAGATGAAATTATTAATATTTATGGTCCTGGTACAAATGTTCAGATCAGTGGAGGTGACCCTACGCTGCGCGATAGGGGGGAATTGCTGGCCATTGTAAGGTATGCAAGAAAAATAGGCCTGCATCCCGCGCTGTTTACCAATGGCAAAAAATGTTCCAGAGAGTTGTTGGAAGAACTTTCCGAAGCAGGATTGAGCGATGTTGCCTTCCATGTCGATTTAACACAAAACTTGAAAGGCTATGAAACGGAAGCAGATCTAAATAAGTTGAGATCAGAGTTAATTGAAAGAGCCCGCGGACTTCCTCTTCTTGTGATTTTTAACACAACGGTTCACGAATCCAACTTTAAAGAGATACCGGCAGTGGTCGAATTCTTCATCAAAAATTCAGATGTGGTGGGTATGGCATCTTTTCAATTGCAGGCAGATACAGGTAGAGGAATACTCCATCAACGACCAGAACTTATCAGTTTGGAAACGGTACAGAAAAAGGTTTCCCAAGGAGCAGGTAATCTTTTGCCCTGGGATACGATTTTGATAGGCCACCCAAAATGCCACACTTATGTTCCCACTCTGGCGGTGAACGGCAAGGCTTTTGGAATTATTGATGACTCTCCCATATTCTCTGACTTTCTTAGAGATTTCAGCCATGTTACACATGATCGGCGAGAAGGGCCCACGAAAATCGCATGGACTTATTTAAAGAAATGCATCCAACATCCGAAATGGATACTTCGCGCCTTAACCTATTTTTTACCTCGAATCTGGAAAATAAGAAAAGATATAATTGCAGGCAAGGGAAGAACCAATAAAATTTCTTTTTTCATTCAAAACTTTATGGATAAGGATAATCTGGACTCGGAACGGATAGATGCATGTTCTTTTATGGTGATGACAAAGGAGGGGCCGGTTTCGATGTGTAAACATAATGCAAATCGCGATGATTATATTTTGCAACCTATCCAGAGTGCGGACGGGGAGAAAACATTTTATCCACTTCCATCCCTTAAAGAACCTGAAGTGATTACCTTGGAAACTTAAATATTGGTAAATTAGAAATGTCGAATCAAATGTTCAAATATTTTATCTTTTTTTTTGCGCTACTTTTATTTTTTTCAGGATGTGCTACCAAGGTGCCATCCCCCGGGATTATTATTTCAACTGAAAATCAAAGGGGAGAGGTTTTTGGTTCGTATTCTTGGAAAAAGACACTTAAAGAATATGTAGACGTCAAGGGAAGGACTGCTTTTAAAAAACTGGCTTCAGATCATGTAGACCTGCTTTTTTATTTGGACTACATAGCGAAAACAAGCCCTCAAATCAAGCCGCAAAGTTTTCCAGATAGGAAACAAAAGTTGGCTTTCTATATCAACTCATATAATGCGTTGGCCATGTATGGGGTTGTGTATCATAAAATTCCAAGGGATTTTAATAGGTTCATAGATCGTGCGCAGTTTTTCAAATTTACCGAATACAATATTGGCGGTAAGCATATATCCCTCTATGATTACGAAAATAAAATTATCAGGCCTATGGGCGATCCGCGTGTTCATTTTGCTTTAAATTGTATGGTGGTGGATTGCCCTCGATTACCTGATAAACCCTTTACCCCAGAAATGCTTGATTCTCAGTTGAATGAAGCGGCTGTAGAGTTTTTAAATGATCCTAAAAAAGTTTTTGTAGACCATTCCAAAAAAGAAGTGACGGTTTCTGAAATTCTAAAATTTTATGAAGAAGATTTTGTGAATCCAAAACAGGCGGCATCTCTTCTGGAATATGTAAATCGTTTTAGGAAAGATAAAATCTCTTCCTCCTATAGCATAGGATTCTTCAAGTATGATTGGACCGTTAACAGCCAGTAAAAAATTAGAGCTAGGCTTACGATATTTTATTGCCTCGGTTTTGCTTTTAACTGGGATAGGAAAATTGTTGGATGTGCCTGGCTTTATCCAAGTTATAGATACCTACAAAATAATTCCCACATTTTTACAACCAGCTGTAGCCGTATCAATGGTACTGGTTGAACTTAAAATTGCAGAAAATTTATTTCGCAAAATAAATTTAAAAATAAATGCTTTAGCAGCGACAGCTCTGCATATATGCTTTACTCTTTTAGCAACTCTGACACTCTTTCGTGGAATAGAGGTACCCAATTGTGGATGTTTCGGCGTCTTTTGGGCTAGACCTTTAACTTTTATAACTGTGGCGGAGGATGTTTTTATGGTGGGTGTGTGCGTTCTTCTGTTAAAGATCTTACAAATAAAAGAGGGCCAGGTTTAAAAGACGATCTTGCTCAATAAAAATCGATTTATACCAAAACGGACATGGATTAAATCCAATTTAATGTCCTTTCCCTTAAGTTCAGGAAATTCGTTCTTATTCTGGAATGATTCTTCAGCATCCGGAAAATTGTTGAAATACTTTTGGGTTGTAGCAGAGTCATCGATGGCAGAGTACCCCTCCGTTTTACTATTCCAGACTCTTGCGGCAAGAAGAAAATAATCATCGGTGTCTACGTTTTTTTCGTTGTCAATTGTTGCGTTCATTTCAACCCTTTCAAATTTAAATCTTTTGATGACTTTTAATATAATATTTTCACAAACTAAAGTCACGATTTTGATAAATTTATTTTTCGAGAAATTGAATAAAATAACTATAATCGCGGTCTAATAGTAGAGGTTTGCCTATCTAAAGAGAGAGATTAAACTCATCTAAGGATAATATAGGCTATTAAGGAATTGAAAGTTATATAAATCAGGGGGTTAAGCCGCTGATACTTATTAATTTTTAGACGCTAGATTAATTTAAAACAAGTGCCTTATGATGAAAAAGCTGATATTGACAGCTTTCTTTCTGGTTGGATTTTCTATTCCAGCCGTTGCTCAAAATTCTATCGAAAATTTATATTGCAGTGACTATCATGGAAACCGAGTCCAAATTATTCCAGATACTTCCGCAAGTTTGATTGCCGAAGCAGGCATAAGCACTTATGGTGTACCACAAATTCGAATCAATCCGATGCAATTGAAGGAATTATCGCCTAATGCTAGAGGATTTACGGTTGGTTATGTTTTCACAAATCTTAAATAGAACCACCTTGTAAGGGCAGTGGATAATATTTACGACCATTATGATAGAGTGGGCAACGCCGATTGCTCAATTGAAGCAAAACTTTTTTATAGTGATGAGGTAAATAAAAAAGGTATTTATGCAATAGAGGAGGAGATCAACCAGATGAGTCGAGAGCAATAGTTTTATTTCCCCGGCCCCATCCGCGTTGTGACTTTGAATGGGGTTTGTGAGTTAAAACCTATGGATTAGGAAATTATCGATTTTTAAATTAGCCGTAGCTGGAAATATTTTTTCCAACTGCGGCTTTTTTTGTCTTATTCCCGCCAATTAACTTTTAGTAAGATTGCTTACAATTATCCGACGACACGATAATGGGATTCCAATTTATGAACCAAACGGGAAAGTAAGAGGGTGAGTAGCAGGTAGGTCAATGCAACATAAGTATAGGTTTCAAAAAAATTGAAATGTTTGGTGGCATATTCATTACCCACACGCAAAATATCAGAAATAGCCAGGACGGAAACCAAGCTGGTATCTTTCAACATTCCCAACGTCTGGTTGCCAATAGCGGGAATGATGGTTCGCATTGACTGTGGAAGAATGATTTGAGTCAAAGCCTGTTTCTCGTTCATTCCCAAACTGCGAGCCGCCTCGCTTTGTTCTTTCGGTATCGCTTCAATGCCTGCACGAAAGACATCCGCCATATAGGCTCCATAGCTGAATCCGAATCCTACGACTGCTGCTACCAGTGCGGGCATATGAATGAACTCTCCCAAGGCATAATAGATATAAAATAAAAGAACGAGTAGCGGTACACCGCGAAGTATCTCTGTGTAAAAGGATACGGAAAGACGAATAGCTGGATTCTTTGAAAGTTTTCCCAGTCCCACCAGAAGTCCAACCAAAATGGCGGCAGCGCTGCCCAGAAAAGTAACCAGTAATGTGTAAAAAATTCCGGCAGGTAAAAGCGATAATAGCTCCAGATATCCGCCGGATTGCTCGCTGGTAGAAAGTGCTTCCTTGGACGGCAGGTAAATCAAAAATATAACACTGATTAAGACAGCGATATTCCACGCTCCGGTTTGCGTGTTTATTTTTTTTTGGTTGGACAATATTTCTAGCATGAGGCTATATGTGATGAGCAATTATGGTTAAGGAACTTGAGCCGCCTGACCCAAATCCCATTTATTATGAAGCTGGGCAACGGTTCCATCGTCGATCAATTCTTTTAAGGCAGAATTTACCTGTGTCATAAGTTTAATTTCATCTTTTCTAAAAACCACTGCATAAAATTCATCGGAAAGAATTTCTCCAACCATTTTTATTTCTTGAAAAATCGGCTTATTTCTAAAAAACAGAGTTCCAGAGCTTTCACCCAAAACCGCATCGACTTTTCCATTGACCATATCGGTTATGGCATGACCGTACATCTGATACCCCTTTGTTCTTATCGAAGATTCTTTATCCAGAAAGTAATAAGAGGTTGTACCAATCTGAGCTCCAATCAAAGCATTACTTTTCTTAGCATCTTCAAAAGACATTATATTTGTTTTATCTTTGTGAACAACTAGAGTAAGTCCGCTTTTGAGATAAGGCATGCTGAAACTCATTCGTTGCTTTCTTTCTTCCAGAACGGTTACAGAACTGATAACCATATCGAACTTTTTGGTGATCAAACCGCCAAAGAGTCCAGCCCACTCTACATTGACAAGACGAATATTGAACCCTGCCTTATCCGCTATGGCACGTATTAAATCGGGTTCGAATCCAATCATTTCGTTTCCCACACTCATAAATGACATGGGTGGAAGCGTTGCATCGGTGGCAATAATATAAGTATCGTCTTTAGTGTCACCATTATTTCCACAGCCGATTACCAGACCGAAAAAAAATAAAAAAATGATAGTGCTGAAATATTTAATTTTCATTGATTTGAAATACATCAGAGACCGCAAACAAAACACGGACTTGATCTCCCTTTGAAATTTTATGCTGTACTGCTTTCCGGTGATGCAGGGAAACTTTAAATATAGAACCATCCGCAAGTTCAATCTGATATCGCGTATGGTTTCCGAAAAAATTAATACTGATGAGAATTCCTTCGAGACTATTCATCGGCTCGTTATGCTCTTGGATCGAATAGAAAAATATTTTTTCAGGACGGACATAGCATTGCTGTTCTTTATTTCCATCAACTCCTGCAATAAATTGAATCTTCCCGCTTTTTCCTAAAGAAAGTGTGGTCATATTTCCATCTTTCTGTTCGACACTTCCATTAAGACAATTAATCTCCCCAAGAAAGTTAGCAACGAAGGAAGACTTCGGCCGCTCGTATAAATCAGCAGGAGTTCCTGATTGTTTGATAGATCCTTTTTCCATGATGCACATTTTAGTTGCCATGCTCATGGCTTCTTCCTGATCGTGAGTCACAAAAAGAAAAGTGATTCCCAAAGTCCTTTGCATTTCTACTAGTTCTTCTCGTAGATGTTTTCGCAAGCTGGGGTCGAGAGCAGAAAGGGGTTCATCGAGTAGCAATATTTTTGGGCGATTGATAACCGCTCTTGCTAAAGCGACACGTTGAGCTTCGCCGCCGCTGATATTTTGCGGATAGGAATTTTTGAAATCCCGCAAATGTGTAATTTCTAAAAGTTCATCAATTCGCTTTTCGATTTCAGGTTCTGCAAGTTTTCTCACACGCGGTCCCACAGCGATGTTGTCATAAACCGTCATATGCGGGAATAAGGCATAGTTTTGAAAGATCATTCCAACAGGTCTTTTTTCAACGGGTAGAGAACTTATTTCATGGCCTTCTATCCAAATCTTTCCTTTGTCGGGAGACTCAAATCCCGCGATCATGCGCAAAAGAGTGGATTTACCACAACCGCTTTGTCCTAAAAGAGTGAACCTTTCGCCTTCGTCAATTTCAATGGAAATATCATTGAGAACGGGTTTATCACCAAACGATTTAGAAATCGAATCCAGTTTTAACATTTCAGGTCTTTTTAAGGAAACAGAGTTGCAACACGCATACATTTTATATAAATTCTCTAAGGAATTATACAAGCATTCGAGGAAGAGAATATGCAGGTCTTGGTTATTGGCGGTGGCGGACGCGAACATGCATTGGTATGGAAGATAAAACAGAGTCCTAAGGTCGAAAAAATATTTTGCGCACCAGGAAATGCGGGAATAGCAGAAATTGCTGAGAACATACCCATCGCGGCAGATGATATTGACAATCTTCTTGAATTTGCGGTGAAAAACGATATCGGGTTAACCGTGGTAGGTCCTGAACAGCCTTTAGTGAAAGGAATCGTTGATCGATTCGAAGAAAAGAAGTTACGAATTTTTGGCCCGAATGCGCGTGCAGCCGAATTGGAAGGCAGTAAATCTTTTTCAAAAGACATTATGAAAAAATATGGACTTCCAACTGCAGAGTATAAAACCTTCAACTCTGCCAACAGCGCAGCAGAATATATCAAAATTAAGAATTGTCCGTTAGTTGTGAAGGCAGATGGCCTTGCAGCAGGCAAAGGAGTGTTGTTGTGCCAAACTGCAGATGAAGCTCTGGCTGCTGTCGACTCGATAATGGGAAAGAGATCATTTGGTAAAGCGGGTGACCAAATCGTCGTCGAAGAATTTTTAGAAGGAGAAGAAGTTTCTGTTTTAGCTTTTAGTGATGGGCAAACGGTTTTGCTGATGGATTCAGCCCAAGACCATAAAGCTGCATATGATGGTGATAAAGGCCCTAATACAGGTGGCATGGGCGCCTATTCTCCGGCACCAATTTTTACTGAGACAATGCGGCAAAAGGTTCGCGATAAAATCATGTTGCCTATGATTCGAGCCATGCAGCAAGAAGCTAGACCCTATAAGGGAATTCTTTATGCTGGTTTGATGTTGACTAAAACGGGTCCGCAGATTC
>ERZ1046367.2092-NODE-2092-length-10807-cov-7.993211_pt1 | contig 10807 bp, 9 predicted proteins | sample MGYA00383091_ERZ1046367 | MGnify/ENA primary metagenome ERZ1046367 (study PRJEB29581, sample SAMEA5548361) | metagenome | biome: marine; feature: coastal; material: water | depth 50 m | study: Short-term variability in the microbial, nano- and picoplankton... | reverse complement strand
TTGCATAAAATTTCCAAAATGAGAATTGATTTTCCAATTACCAATTGATTGTGAAATTTTTAAGCCTGCAGAAATAATATTTCCATTTTCAAATCCATTTTGAGTTGAATCTGGCAAACCACTTGTTGTTATAAAACGTGCAATACTAGTTTGAATTTGACGTCCACCCTGGTTTGAGCCATAATCTATTCTATAGGAATGATGTATCGGAACCTTTCTCCCACTTGGATGAAAATAGTGCCCCGTATTTCCAGCATGTGATCTTTTAAATCCATTAATATTAATGAATTGATTATTGGACTCATAATTAGCGCCTAAATTCAATTGATCAAAATTATAATCACCTCTTGAATAGTCAAAATGAGTCTCCACATGAGCTGAATCTGGCAATGTATTAAATCTAGGCAATGAACCAATACTTAATGGTTTAAATTTATTAGAAGTATGTTCACCATAACGCTTCGGGTAACTTGTATAAGTACCATCAAATAATAAAACGCCTGAAGTCCAACTTCTATTCCAAAACAAAGACCCTTCGTAAATCTTAAAGCCGTTTTGTCCACTCCAATCAAAAGGAACTAAATAGTTTGATTGAGAATAAACAACAGTCATTAGAACAATTGAAATAATAAATCGTTGCATTGATTATTTTAGATATCTTATAACTTTTGGAATAGTCAAAACAAAAACAATTGCATTAGATATTTCATGTAGTACAGTAAAACCAATTCCTTTAATTAAAGCTGCAATAATTCCAGATATACCTAATCCAGCAGATAAAGGATATGCAATAAGTGTTAGCAAGTCATAAATGAAAGTGCAAAAAAATCCAAGCAAACCCAAGCTTATGGAATTGATAAAATTAATTTCTTTTATTACAAAAAATTTTCTAACGATTCCACCAATAAAACCTGTAATAGCCATACCTAAAATTTGCATAAAAAATAATGGGGGGAAACTCAAACCTGAGCCCATTGGATTTAAACCAGAATAAATAAAAATTGCAGTTCCACCTACTATGGTTCCCCACCTCCAACCAAGCATTAAGCCTGACATAAATACAATTACTGTAATTAACTCAACGTTTGGTACTAACATCAATGAAAACCCCATACCAACAGCCAAGGCACAAAAAATTGCAGCCTTGACTAAGTTATTTAGTTCCATCTGATCCTTTATATAAATGAGTCTTGAAATAATTAAAATGATTAGTGAACTCACCTGATTCTCTATCTTCATTGAATGTTATATCCATTACATTCAATTGACCATCCATTAACTTAATTGACTGAACAAGTAAAGCTTCTTTAAATGCAGGTTTTATAGAATTATTCCAATTATATTTTGCCTGATGTGAAAGAATAATGTGCTCAATTTTAATTAAAAGACCTTTTGGGAATTTTTTGATTTTATTAGCCTCTTCTAAGACAATATCACGACTAATAACTAAATGACCAATTAAATTACCATCTTTAGTTAAAGTTGATTCATAATCATAATTAATTTCTCTTAGTTTCCCAATATCATGTACCAATATACCAGTTAGAATCAGATCTCTATCTAATTTATATAATCGTGCCAAAGTTAGTGCAGATCGTGACATGCTTAATATATGTTCAAGTAATCCTGAACGATAATTGTGATTCATTGACAATGTAGCTGGATATATTAAAAGCTTCTCTTTATTATTTTTATAAATATTATAACATAATTTTTTTAAAAATGGGTCTTTGAAAGAACGAACAACCTTAATTACCTCTTTCCACATTTTTTTTGGATCTTCTTTTGCAGTTGGTACAATTAAAGAAGGATCAAATCCATAACGAGCATAATTTTGTATAGTTGCTTTATTTATTCTTTTAATATTTAATTGAAGTTTATCCAAAAATAAATCAACTTGTCCTTTTAATGCTACAGGGTCTCCACTTTTAAATTTTTTTTCATATTCTTTAACATTATCCCATACTTTTGCATTTATTTGGCCTGTTTGATCTTTTAACAATAAGTCTAAGTAAAGCTCACCTGATCGTGTATGCCGAAGATATTTTTCGACGCATAGGTAGAAACCTTGAATGGTTTCACCAGATTTGAATTTTGAGATAGGGATTATAGACTTCATTGGTTCTAAATTTAAGGGATAAACTTACAACAATATTTACAAAGACCAATGTCCATCAAAATCAAAAATATTAACTATCAAAATATAAAGAATATTCGAATTCTTGAACCTTTACTAACTAATTGGTTTAGAAACCCAAAAGAATTAAATATGGTTGAACCGCGATTGAGCTACCCCTTCAACTTTAAAAAATGGATTGAACTATCATATAAAGATTCAAATGTTGAAAGTTTTGTTTGTGAAAAAGACGAATGGATTATTGGAATTGGAAATATCAAACTTAATGAAGAATCTAAACGAGCACATATTTTTCATATTTTTACTGATATAACACATCGCAATGAAGGAATGGCAACTAAAATGCTTACATATTTAGAATTATTAGCAAAAAATAGAAAAATTGAAATACTAACAATAAATGTTATGCCAAAAAATCTATCAGCAAAATCATTATATAAAAAATATGGTTTTCAAAATGTTAAAACAAACAAAGAGAATTGGGAGAGGATGGAAAAACTAATAGCCTAAGATTAAGCTGTTAATCTCGAGACGCTTGAGCAATCTCCTTAAAGTTGATACTATTATAATTAAAAATTTGGTTTGAAATAAATTGTTCACCAAATTCATTTAGCCAATCTCGATGTAAAGCTAAATCCACTTTTGTTGGTTGAATAATGTTAAACTGCACCGAATATAAATCATTAATCGATCCAGGAAGTGAAATGTTTCTTGCATAATGCAAATTATCAACAAGATTAATGTGAGGTTTTAAATCAACGAATGTTTTAAACCCTGAACTTTCATTAGTCACAGTTGCCGTTATGTTTAAATATGGTATAAAACCACCAGCTGGCGTTCCTCTTGGAATATCTTTATTATCCCAATTTACTCTAGCTTCAATATGAACATTGGTTTCTTCTTCATCTAAGTGCAATGCATTTGGAATGATCTGATCTTTTATTGCACCCTCAAAAATAAATACTATTCCAGGATTAACTCTTTCTTTTCCTATAATCAATTCTGGGTTAGTAATAGGAAAATTAAAAAAAAATAAAGAATAAACAAGAAGATTGAAAAGCATTATTTAGCTACTGGCATTTATCACATAAAACGAATAATTGATGAATGTGTCGAATCATTTTAAACCCAAGACTTTTAACTATATCATCTTGAATAGCTTCTATTTTATCATTCATAAATTCTTCAATTTTACCACATTTAACACAAATTAAATGATCATGGTGAGTTGAATCTATTTTATTTTCATATCGAGCTTTGCCATCTCCTAAATCAAGTTTTCGAACTAATTTATTTTTAACAAGCACATCAATAGTTCGATAGACCGTGGCCCTAGAAGCGTTAACCCCTTCTTTTCTTAAAGATAAGTATATTTCTTCTGCATCTCTGTGTTCCTCTGAAGAACAAAGTTCATCCCAAATTAATTGCCTTTGTTGAGTATAACGTAGACCTTCTTTTTTCAAAGCTTTTTTTAGCAGATTTGATTCTGTCATAACTAGTTATCCTCTATTAACAATCAGTATAACAATATAGTTATCTTATGATGTTGAATAATATAATAAAACATGGAAATATTTATTATTATTCGTTTGAAGATTCAATTTTTTTAAGATTAGCAAATTTAACTACAAGTTTCTTTTTTAAACCATCTTTAAACAAGATGCCAACTCTTTGATTCTCACCTTGACCACTTAAAGCCATCACTTTACCAATTCCAAAAATAGCATGTTCAACACTTTCTCCAACGCTGAAATCATCAAAATCTACAACTGTTCGACTTACTGCAGTTCTAGTATATTTCCCAGGTCTGCCGCCAATCACTTTACGTGTTAATGCGGATGTAAATGAAATTTTCTCAAGCTTCTCTTCAGGAATCTCATGCACAAATCTTGATACCATTCCATACAAATCATCAGACCCCATTCTTCTTCGATGATTTGCATACATTAAGTATACTTTATGCATCGCACGTGTCAAACCAACATAGAAAAGTCTTCGTTCTTCTTCTAACTTCTCTTTTGATTCTAAAGCACTATATAATGGGAATAAGCCATCTTCTAGTCCTGAAATGAAGACTACAGGAAATTCAAGACCCTTAGCAGCATGAAGAGTCATTAAAGTGACACGATTATTTTGATCATTCCAATTATCTAAATCAGTCAATAATGATACTTCTTCAATGAAATGGGATAAATTTCCATCGGGCTCGCGTGACATAAATTCATCAACACTTTTAATGAATTCCATTACATTGTCAAACCTTTCAACATCATCCGGGTTTGTACTATTGCGATAATAATCTTTAATTCCTGATTCTTCTATCAAAGTTCTTACTAATTCACCAGCATTTAATTTTGGAAGAAGTTCATTGTACTTTTTAATTAGATTGTAAAATCGCGTTAAAGAACCTGCTTGTTTTCCACGGATGCCCATTGCTTCAGGGTTATTCAAGACATCAAGCATTTCGATCTTATCTTTTTCAGCTTGAATAACACATTTATCAACTGTTTTCACACCTATACCACAAGGAGGAAAATTTATAACTCTACGCATAGAGATTGTATCTTTAGTATTTACAATTAAAGATAAATAACCCATAAGATCTTTGATCTCTTTACGTTCATAGAAACGAACTCCACCTACAATATTGTATGGAATTCCTGAGCGACGAAACGAATCTTCAAGTGAACGAGATTGAGAGTTTGTTCGATATAAAATTGCAAAATCACTGAAATTCCGTTTCTCTAGTTTAATCTCTTTTTCTAGTGCGTTTACAACAGCATCTGCCTCTTCCATTTCATCGTGCGTTTCTATCAAACCTAGTTTTTCACCTACATCATTGTGAGCTATAAGCTCTTTGGGTGCCCTATTATCATTATTTTTAACAACAGATGAGGCAGCTTCCAATATGTGACCAGAAGAACGGTAATTTTTTTCAAGTTTAAAAACTTCACAATTTCCAAAGGTCTTTTCAAAATCTAGAATATTACGTATATCAGCACCTCGCCAACCATAAATTGATTGATCATCGTCACCAACAACACAAACTTGTTTATGAGAACCTGCTAAATATTTTATAAGCATAAATTGTGGTTTATTAGTGTCTTGGTATTCATCAACAAGAATGTATTGCCAATCTTCACGATATTTTTCTAACACTTTTGGATTTTTTTCAAATAATTGAAGTGGCAATATCAATAAATCGTCAAAATCTACTGCATTATTTTCAAATAATGCTTTTTGATAATTCTTATAAATTTCAGCATAGGTTTTTTCAATTACGAGATGTGCTTTAGACTGGGCCTCATCTGGATGTATCAATTTATTTTTAAAATAGCTTATTTTGTGACGGACTTCTTGCGGAGTAACATAGTTTTTTGGTATATCCATTGCTTCAAGCACAACCTTAACTAATGTGACTTGATCTTTAACATCAAAAATTGAGAAGTCAGCGGTGTATCCGAGATGATGAATCTCTTTTCGTAGAATTCGTGCACAAATCGAATGAAAAGTCCCCAAATTAACAGATGTATTTTTATTTTTTAAAAGTTTAGCCACCCTTTCTCTCATTTCCTGCGCAGCTTTATTTGTAAAAGTAACAGCTAAAATGTTTTGAGCCGAAACAAGATCTTTATCAATCAAGTGAGCTATTTTATGTGTTAGAACACGCGTTTTACCACTACCGGCCCCTGCAAAGATAAGCACAGGTTTCCCAAAGGATTCTACGGCAGATTTTTGAACTTTATTTAAATTTCTTTTACTCATATTTTAAGTTTTGTCCTTTTTCGCCTGTTGTTTTTTTAATTGACGACGTATTTTTTGAAATTTTCGTTTAGCTATATTGTGCTCTTCTTTTGTTTTTGAGAATGTGTGGTAACCATCACCCCTAGCAACAAAATACAAGAAATCAGTCTTGGCTGGATATAGAGCTGCTCTAATTGATTCAATTCCAGGGTTATTAATTGGCCCTGGTGGTAAACCTTTATTTAAATACGTGTTGTAGGGAGATTTAATCTTTAGATCTTTATTTAACAATCTCCTTGGAGACCCTTCAATAATGTATTGTATTGTAGGATCAGCTTGAAGGCGCATGCCTATATTTAAACGATTATGATAAACTCCAGAAATAATAGGTCTCTCTTTATCATAAATTGCTTCTCCTTCAATTATTGAAGCTAATGTTATAACCTCTTTTTCTTCCATCTCTAATTCTTTCATTCTATCACGAAATTCAATGGTTATTCTTTGTTTATATTCATTAATCATTCGTCCAATAATATCTTGAATATCTTCTTCTTCAGAGAAAAGATATGTGTTAGGAAATAAATAGCCTTCAACAGATTCTTCAGAAATACCCCACTTCCAAAGTAATAATTCATTCGTACATGCATTTTTGAATTCATCTGGATTAATACCAATTTTATCCTGCAGTTCAAAAGCAATAACATCTATTGTCCAACCTTCAAGAATCGTAACACGCTTATTAACTTGAATCCCATTTACTAATTGATCAATTATTTCAAAATTAGTAGATGCTTTAACAAGTTTAAAACGTCCTGCAGGTATATCTTTTTCATACCCTAAAGTTTTTACCGCTAGTAGGAATGATCTTTCATTGCGAATTATATTATAATCCTGCAATGTCGCACTGACCTCTTTGAGGGAAGCACCTTTAGGTATGGTCACTTTGACTGAATCGTAGGGGTTTCCTTGCGGCCATAATAGTATCAAGCTATAAAAAGCTAAAAGGATACCCAGTACAACAGCTGCTACAATTCCGACGAAACTTTGACCCGGATTAAATTCAAATTTTTTCATCGATTAAGGGTGCGAAAAATATCATTTTTTCCTTATGCAAGTCAAAAGATATTCTAAAATAATATAATTACATAATTTTTAGAAACTGATTGGTACATCTAAACAAGAGATGTAATTTTGCGCCCGTTATGGACGATAAAAACAATAATAATAGTGCTAGCCTTTTTGAAGGATGGGCCTTTGGTAAAACTAACTATATTTTATTTACTATAGGTGTCTTCATGCTAATTATTGGATATTATTTAATGGCAAGTGGATCAGTTAATAGCTTTCAAAGCTTAACTCTTTCACCTATCCTACTTTTTTTAGGATATATCATAATTATTCCATTAGCTTTAGTTTATCGCGAAAAAGTAGATAATAAAGCATAGAAAAATTGGGGCTGTAGTTCAGTTGGTTAGAACGCCGGCCTGTCAAGCCGGAGGTCGCGAGTTCGAGTCTCGTCAGTCCCGCAACAAACCCTGTCGATAGATAGGGTTTTTTGTTTATGTTATAAACGTTGGCATACTAGTGATCTTTTTTTCTTCTTCACTTGCGTAGTTTATATCCCAACCTTTTAATTTTTTTGCCATCATTCTATGGTACAAGAATGGTAAAAATATTGCAATATATAGCATCGCTAAATAGCCATGTGGTAACATGGGTGCTTCTGGCAAAGTATCTAATTCCCAAAATTTTAAATTAGATGAATGATGATGTGATGAATGCCTATTTACATTACATAACATAATACCTGACATAGCATGATTTGAGTTCCATGAATGTCTCGTACATACTGGCTCACCTTTTAATCTAACAAGTCCATAGTGTTCACTATAATTTATTGTTTCAAGAAGTGATTTTGCTAAAATAGCACATAACAAAAATGTGGACATTCCAATTATTCCACCAATATAATAAGCTAAAACTGTAATTATTATACTTCTAAAATATCCTATAATCATTTTATTATCAAAACTAAGAAAATAATGATTTCTTCTTTTTAGTCGAGCCATTTCAATTTTCCAAGCAACTATTTGTTCTTTATATATTGCACGCATAATAAAACTATAAAGGCTTTCTCCTCTTTTGGCAGTTGCTGGATCCTTAGGTAGACCTATATTTTTATGATGTCCATAAACATGCTCAATAGCAAAAGCACAATCCCAAGAAAAAGCTAGCATCCAATTTCCAATAAACATATCAAATTTATCTTTTTTACGATGAGTGAGCTCATGACCAGGAACTGTACCCAATATTCCAATAAATAAAGTTGTTGAAATTATTATAGATATTTTATCTAATAGTGTCGCCGAATTTTTAATATTTAATAGATCAATAAATAAAAATTTATCATAAAAATTCACAAACCATGCTGGTGAATAATTACTAAAAACAAACACTACAAAAAATATTAATATAAATAATAACGGTAAATTAATATATATCGAAAGGTTAAGAATGCTTGGATAAGAAAATTTTTGAACAGTAGTTTGCTTTTTAAAAAGAATATCACCCAAAATTATGAAAACTGAAAACCCAACTAGAAATATCGTGGGATAATGGCTACCTAATGAAAAGGTGAATAAAGCTAAAACAATAAATAAAGATGGTAAAAAGTGTTTTAAATATTTCATGATATTATTTGATAAAAACTTGCATTAGACTAAATATAATATAACAATAAATTTTGAAGTGTTTGTGCAAGTATTCTAAAGCTATTATTTTCAATACAATTATGAAAAGGGAAAAAGGAGCATTAAACCAAAATGAAGATCAAACTATTATCAGGAATATTACTATCCATTACTTTTATTGGGAGTTGTACCATGCCGCCATCTAATCAGTTAACCACAACACAGTTTTCAAATAATGAGAATCCTTTCTACTCTGAAAGTGATCTTTATATGAAATTTCCTCCTTTTGATAAAATAAAAAATGAACATTACTTACCTGCCTTTGAAAAAGGGATAAAAGAACATATAATTGAAATAGAAACCATCGCTAATAATGATCAAGATCCAACATTTAATAATACTATAATTGCTATGGAAACATCTGGACAATTATTAGATCGAGTATCTACGGTCTTTTTTTCTCTTACTTCTGCTCATACTAATGATGATATGGAAAAGATACGTAGTGAGATGGCACCTAAATTATCCGCTCACAGTGATCAAATACTTTTAAATGGACCTCTATTTAATCGCATAAGTCAACTTAACGATCAACGATATAAATTAGGATTAGATAGTGAAGGCATTCGACTTATTGAAAAGTATTACATTGATTTTGTTCGTTCTGGCGCAAAACTATCATCTGAAGAAAAAGAAAAACTAAAATCAATTAACGGAGAAATTGCTGTATTACAAACAAACTTCAGTCAAAATATTTTAAAAGAAGTTAATGCGTTAGCCGTTGTGGTGGATTCTCGAGATGAATTAGATGGATTAACTGATTCAGCCATTGAAGCAGCAGCCAATGAAGCTAACTCTAGAGGGCTTGATGGAAAATATGTTATTGCTCTAAAGAATACGAGCGGTCAACCTTCTATGTCATCTCTTACAAATAGAGACTTAAGAGAAAAAATTCATAAAACCTCTCTTTCAAGAGGTAGTCGCGGTGGTGAATTTGATAATCGCGAAAATTTATCAAAAGTGATTAAACTACGCGCACAACGTGCTCAACTAATGGGATATAGTAATCATGCAGCCTATCGTTTAGAAAGTCAAACCGCTCAAACACCTAAAGCAGTTAATGAGCGTCTAAGTAGTTTAGCTCCTAAAGCACTGTCCAATGCCAAAAAAGAAGCTGCAGACTTACAAAAAATGATAGATGCAGAAGGTGGTGGGTTTCAGCTAGCATCATGGGATTGGGATTATTATACTGAAAAAGTGCGTGCAGACCGTTACAGTTTTGATACTTCTCAATTAAAACCTTATTTCGAAATGGATAATGTCCTGCAAAATGGAGTATTCTTTGCGGCAAATCAACTTTTTGGTATCTCCTTCAAAGAACGTTTTGATTTTCCAGTTTATCAAGATGATGTTCGAGTTTTTGAAGTATTCAATGAAGATGGTAGTACTTTGGCCTTATTCATCTATGATGGCTATGCTCGATCATCTAAGAGTGGTGGTGCATGGATGAATGCATATGTATCACAATCAAAACTCAAAGGTAATCTACCAGTAGTTGGTAACCATCAAAATGTAGTGAAACCTTCAGAAGGTGAACCTACTTTATTGTCATTTGATGAGGTTATTACAATGTTTCATGAATTTGGCCATGCACTTCACGGTATGTTCTCAAATGTTAATTATCCTTATTTTTCCGGAACCTCTGTCCCTAGAGATTTTGTAGAATACCCTTCTCAAGTAAATGAAATGTGGGCAGTTTGGCCATCAGTCTTAAAAAATTACGCAGTTCATTATAAAACAAATGAAGCAATGCCAAAGGAATTACTTGATAAAGTATTAGCGACTCAAAAATTTAATCAAGGATTTTCAACTACAGAATATTTAGCTTCATCCATATTAGATCAATCATTACATCAACTAACTCCTGAACAAGTTCCAGAAGCAGATGACCTTATTACTTTTGAAGCTGATGCCCTTAAAACTGCTGGTATTGCTTTTGAAGCGGTTCCTCCTCGATATCGCAGTACATATTTCTCTCATATTATTGGTGGATATTCAGCTGGATATTATTCCTACATATGGAGTGAGGTTTTAGATGCAGATACCGTTGAATGGTTTAAAGAAAATGGAGGTCTAAAGCGTGAGAATGGAGAACATTTTCGAAAAACATTGCTTTCTCGAGGAGGAAGTCAGGATGCTCTAACAATTTTTAAAGATTTTCGTGGAGCAGCACCTA
>ERZ1046367.2091-NODE-2091-length-10808-cov-5.364084_pt1 | contig 10808 bp, 11 predicted proteins | sample MGYA00383091_ERZ1046367 | MGnify/ENA primary metagenome ERZ1046367 (study PRJEB29581, sample SAMEA5548361) | metagenome | biome: marine; feature: coastal; material: water | depth 50 m | study: Short-term variability in the microbial, nano- and picoplankton... | reverse complement strand
CTAAGGTCTAAATCCGGGGGAACAAGGGCGCTTTTGCTTGAAGAAGCCCATGACCGATACAAGCAACCGCTGTTAGGTTTGGCTGCGGCGCTCATTGGATTTGCTGCTCTGATGCTTGGCGGATATAGCCGCGTTGGACCGGGCCGCCAAATCCTATTCGCTATTTTCCTTTTGGTCGTCTTAAAAATGTCTGAAAGTATCGTCGCAAGGCCAGTGCGCGCGGACGCCGGGCTGTGGATATTGAACTATACCCCCGTCCTGATTGGGTTTATCTTTACCCTTGCTTTGCTCTTGGCGGCATCCCTTTCCTTTGGGAGTTTAAATCTGGCGACCCGTAAAAAGGTGACCCAATGATTTTGCATTTCTATTTTGCTCGGCGCTTTACAGCATTTTTCATTCGGGTCTTTGTCTTATTTTTTCTATTTTTGTTCTTGATTGATCTGGTCAGTCAATTGCGTAGTTTTTCATCAATTATTTCTTTTCGCGAAGTGTTCATTTTAACCCTTTTGAACACCCCGGAAGTTTTATACCAAATGATGCCATTGATCATGATTATTTCGGCGGCAGCAGTTTATATTTCACTGAGCAGATCTAATGAGTTGGTAATCAGCCGAAATACAGGGCGCTCGGCAATGCAGGCGCTGATTGGCCCGATGGTGGTGACTATCTTCCTTGGGGGAATGCTGGTTACTGTTTTCAATCCCATTGTGTCGGCCACATCGGCTCTCTATCTTGATCTGAAGGACAGTTATTCCAATCAAAGACGCTCTGTCATTTCAATTGGTGCAGAAGGCCTCTGGCTCCGCCAAGGCAATGAAAACGGTCAAACCGTCATTCGGGCAGAGCGCGCCAACTTTGATGGCTCTGTTCTTTATGGAGTTAGCATGCTGGAGCATCATCCAGACGGCGGCCCCAAACGCCGTATTGAAGCCAACTCGGCAAGTTTGCAAGGGAGTGAGTGGTGGCTTAACAAAACCAAGGTTTGGCCACTAATTTCGGGAATAAACGCAGAAGAAAACGCTCAAGAACATGAATGGCTGCGTGTGCCTTCAAACCTCACTACGGATCAGATACAAGACCGCTTTGGAAAACCTTCAACGGTTTCATTCTGGGCCCTGCCTGTTATGATAAATCAGCTTAAGTCTGCTGGTTTTTCGGCACGGCGTCACGAAGTTTGGTATCAAACAGAAATTGCAAGGCCACTCTTCTTGGTGGCTATGGTGCTTATAGGAGCAGCCTTTACCATGGGACACAGCCGACAACGCAGCATGGGTTTGGGTGTGTTAATGGCCATCTTGCTTGGATTTGGGCTGTTTTATGTCCGAAATTTTGCTCAGATCCTGGCTGAAAACGGTCAACTACCGGTTACGCTTGCCGCATGGGCTCCGCCATTGGCGGCTCTCTTTCTCGGGCTTGGTATTCTTTTTCAGGCGGAGGAAGGCTAATGATTTATCCGTTCTTTTGCAATTTTCTAATCATCGCAGTCTTTCTTTTGAGTGCATTGGAAATTAAACACGAGATAAAGCTGCGCAGTTTATTTGCGCATGTTAGGATTAGACTATGATTAAACCCTTATTGATGAGCTGTTCGATAATATTTGCGCTGTTTTTTTCGGCAAGCTTTGCTAATGCAGAAAATCTATTTTCCACTGCCATCAAAGTAAACGACAGATCCATTACCGTTTATGAACTGCGTCAGCGCAGCCTGTTTCTAAAGCTGCTAAATGTACCGGGCGATCCCGACTTGATTGCCAAAGAGCAATTAATCGATGACCGTCTTAAATTGAGCGCTGCCAAAACCATTGGGGTTGAACTGACCGAGGCCGAGATCAAACTCGGCATGGAAGAATTTGCCGCCCGCGGAAAACTTGATCTTCCAAATTTTGTCAAACAGCTCAAGGCTCTGGGCATTAGCGAAACAACGCTGCGCGATTTCGTCAAATCCGGACTGTTATGGCGCGCTGTAGTCCAAACCAAATTTGGGGCTCAAAGCCAAGTCCCTGATGCACAGCTAGAGCGCTCAACGAATATAGAAGGATCGGGTGGCGGCATCCGGGTATTGCTGTCTGAAATTATTTTGCAGGTGTTGCCCGGACAAGAGCAAAAAGCCCAAGACCTTGCTGATGAGCTATCAAAAATCACCTCGACAAAGGCTTTTTCAGATGCGGCGCGGCGCTATTCGGTCGCACCAACCAGCGCCTCAGGTGGTCATATCAAATGGCAAGCTTTGGAAAAACTACCTGCGGTCGTGCAACCGCTCATTTTTGGTCTGGCTCCCGGTGATGTCACTGACCCTCTGCCCATTCCTAACGGGCTAGCCTTATTTCAATTAAGGGCAGTAGAGGAGACCGGCGTTGATCGCGCCAACAAGGCCATCATTGACTATCTGACCTATAAATTTCCTGCAGGCGATTCAGCAATGCAAATGAAGTTGCAGGTAGGCATCAAACATTGCGACGATCTTTATGCTTTGGCCGCTGATCACCCTAACCATGTCTTTAACCGCAACAGCAGTGCTTTGGCAAAAATAAAATCTGATATTCGCTCCGTGGTCGCGCGCCTCGATCGACAAGAAAAGGAATTCTTGTCCATCGCAGATCAGACCCTTATGGTCATGGTCTGCGGCCGCAACACGCTGGCACAAAACTCGGCAACAGATCTTGAAAAAATCCGCTTTGGATTGCGCAACAAGCGTTTGGCTGGATATGCAGAGGGCTACCTTGAAAATCTACGTCAGGACGCGCGGATTATTGAAAAATGACCCTTGCTCCGGTTGTTATGACCTGCGGCGAACCGGCAGGAATAGGCCCAGAACTAGCCCAAAAGGCGTGGCAACTTTTACGAAACGAAATGGTGTTTTGTTGGATAGGCGACCCAAGCATCCTTCCACATCCCGAGCTGGCACTTGAAATAGATCATCCCTCTCTTGCGGCACAAGCAATGGCAAATGGACTGCCTGTGTTGCCGCATCCCTTTCCATCCGAGGTGCAGTCAGGGCATCCAAACCCGGCCAATGCCGCCCCGGTTGTTGATATCATCGCGCGGGCGGTTGAGTATGTTCAAAACAAAGAAGCTTCTGCGATTTGCACCGCTCCTATTCACAAAAAGGCCTTGCAGGACGGCGCTGGTTTTGGGTTTCCGGGACATACAGAATATCTTGCCCATCTTAGCACTGTCGATCATGTGGTGATGATGCTGGCAAGTCCCAGCCTGCGGGTGGTGCCTGCGACGATCCATATCCCTTTAGAGCAAGTGGCAGATACGCTGACCCAGCCGCTCTTAGAGCGCACCATCTCAATCACTCGCGCGGCGTTAATTGACAAGTTTAACATTGCTGAACCACGCCTTGCGATCACCGGGCTTAACCCGCATGCCGGCGAAGGCGGAAAAATGGGCTCTCAGGAAGTTGATGTGATTATCCCCGCAATTGAAAGCTTGAAAACCAAAGGCTGGCATCTTTCAGGGCCGCATTCTGCCGACACATTGTTTCATAAGCGTGCACGCGCGTCTTATGATGCCGTGATTGCAATGTACCATGATCAGGCCTTGATCCCGATTAAAACCTTAGATTTTGATCGCGGCGTGAATGTCACCCTTGGCTTGCCTTTCGTGCGCACATCGCCTGACCACGGCACAGCGCTTGATATCGCAGGGCGCGGAATTGCCAATGAAACTTCGACGGTAGAAGCCTTGCGGTTGGCAGCTAAACTGGGCGCATCGTCTTGAGCCAGATCGACGCCCTGCCCCCTCTGCGTGACGTGATTGCCACCCATGAGCTTAAAGCCCGAAAATCACTTGGGCAAAATTTCCTTTTGGATTTGAACCTGACAGCAAAAATTGCCCGCCAAGTGGGTGATCTGGCAAACTGCGATGTTCTTGAAATTGGCCCCGGCCCCGGCGGCCTAACCCGAGGGCTTTTGGCAGAAGGCGCACGCAGGGTCGTGGCTGTCGAAAAAGACCGGCGTTGCATTCCTGCTTTGGAGGATATCGTAGCACACCATCCGGAGCGTTTGCAGGTGCTGGAAGGGGATGCCCTAGATATTGACCCAACCCTGCATTTGACTGCTCCAATCCGTATCGCGGCCAACCTGCCCTATAACATCGGAACCGAGCTTTTGGTGCGCTGGCTTACGCCGCCGCGCTGGCCGCCCTTTTGGCAGAGCCTGACGCTGATGTTTCAACGCGAAGTGGCCGAAAGGATTACGGCCCAGCCCGGATCAAAAGCCTATGGCAGGCTGGCTATTTTGGCCCAATGGCGCTGCACTGCGAATATCGTGCTATCGCTGCCGCCAGAGGCTTTTACGCCGCCGCCGAAAGTGTCCAGCGCGGTTGTTCACTTGGTGGCTCTGAAAGAGCCCAAGTTCCCAGCAGACGCAAAGACGCTTGAACGGGTTGTTGCAACGGCCTTTAATCAGCGGCGAAAAATGCTGCGGTCAGCGCTTAAGCCGCTTGGCGGCGATATTGAAGATAGATTGCGCGCGGCGGGCATTGCCCCCACCGACCGCGCCGAAAACATCCCCCTAGAAGGTTTTTGCGCGCTTGCGCGCGAACTGGTCCACTAATATTGGAAACGCGCTAGGCGATCTGTAAAGAAAACCTTACTCAGCCGCTTCGGGGCTTTCGCTTTCACCCACCGCCGGTGCTTCACTATCAGCAACAATTGGATTGTCTGCGGTTGGTTCGGGCTTTTTGCGGCGTGGTGCACGCGGTTTGCGCGGCGCCTTAGAGCGTTCTTCTTGCGAAGATACCTCTGATACCGAAGGCTGGGATTCAGGTGTGTCAACCAACCCCATCGATTGATCTACGCCTGGCATTGAGACAATATCAGGCTGCTCGCTTTGCGATGGATCATCCATAAACACATCCTGGCCCACAGGTTCAACTGCCGGAGAATTTGATCGTTCATTGCGTTCGCGATCACGTTCAGCTTGTCGCTCGCGGTTGTCGCGCTCTTGCTGTTCACGCCGTGCCTCTTGTTCGCGCTGCGCTTCGCCAAGCAAGCGCAGATAATGTTCTGCGTGCTGTTGGAAATTCTCGGTTGCAACGCGGTCGTTGCTGAGCTGCGCATCCCGTGCAAGTTGGTTGTATTTTTCAATAATTTGCTGCGGGGTTCCGCGCACTTTACCTTCCGGTCCAGAGCTATCAAAAACTCTATTAACGACATTTCCGACCGAACGGTTGCGGTTCTGCTTAGACCGCGAACGGGATTTTGATGATCTCATTATAAGCTTTCTAGCCCTGTGCTATATTACGCTCACATCGCTTTTTTTGTGGTTGAGAAAACCGGTTTAAAAACGATTAGGATTATACGTCGCGAGGATAACTTTACACGCTCCCATCTTGCGACTGCGATTAGCTAAACTGATCGGGTGGTGTGTTTCAAGAGGGATTCAACATTTTCCCCAAAAAAATATCCATTTAGATGCAAAATTGCAAAACTATTACATTTATTCTGGCATTCTTGCGGTAATCACACGATCTCGTTCATTTAAATCCTGCAGGCTCGCTATTTCTTGATAGCCACTTTGTGTAAATATTGTTTTAACATCTGCTGCCTGCGAAGCACCGATTTCAACAATCAATCGACCGCCCGGCAAAAGATGGTCTTTGGCATTGTGGGCAATCGTGCGATAGGCTGCCAACCCGTCTTTTCCGGGGCTAAGGGCTATTTTGGGATCATACCGTATCACGTCTGCGCTTAACCCCGGCAATTCGTCCTGTGCAATATAGGGCGGGTTTGAAACAATCAGATCAAACTGTCCTGAAATTGCCTCCAACCAATCCGAGCAGCAAAATTCAAGCCGTCCGCTAACGCCATGCACATCAGCATTTTTCGCGGCAATTGCTAATGCTGCATTTGAAATATCGCTGGCAACAGCTTGGGAAGCTGGCCATTCCGCAAGCAAGGTAACAGCCAGTACGCCGCTGCCTGTGCCCAGATCAAGCAGCCGCTTTGCCGGCATTTTTAACGCCTCAAGCACGATGGTTTCGGTATCGCCGCGCGGGTCCAGAACGTCGGCTGAAATTTCAAACTGACGTCCCCAAAACTCACGGTGGCCCAAGATCCTTGCCACCGGTTTGCGGGCAAGCCTTTGGGATATATAAAAGTCAAACTGGGCCGCTTGTTCAGGACTGGCTGCACTGTCGGAAACAAGGGTTAACCGTTCGGCAGGCACGGCCAAAGCAGCCGCTGCCAATTTGCGCACGTCGCGCCCGGGGTTTTCAATATTTGCAGCCCGTAACTGTGCTTGGGCCTGGATCATCAACTCGCGCAAAATCATTAATTTAAATCCGCCAGCATGCTGGCCTGAGCGTCTGCAGCTAGCGCATCGATCATTTCATCCAGATCGCCCTGCATCACCTGATCCAATTTATATAGCGTCAAATTGATCCGATGATCCGACATCCGGCCTTGTGGAAAATTATAGGTTCTGATCCGCTCTGAGCGATCGCCGGAGCCAACTTGTGATTTTCTGTCTGCCGAGCGTTCATCATCAACCCGCTGGCGCTCAAGATCATAGAGCCGTGTTTTGAGAACCTGCATCGCAATTTCGCGGTTGCGGTGCTGAGATTTTTCTGAACTTGTCACCACGATGCCGGTGGGAAGATGGGTAATTCTCACCGCTGAATCTGTGGTATTTACATGCTGGCCGCCCGCGCCTGAGCTGCGCATCGTATCAATGCGCAAATCATTGGCATTTATCTGGATGTCGACATCCTCTGCTTCGGGCAACACAGCCACCGTTGCCGCCGAGGTATGCACACGCCCGCCGCTTTCAGTTTCGGGCACGCGCTGCACGCGGTGCACACCACTTTCATACTTCAAACGCGCAAAGACACCTTCGCCGCGCACATGGGCAACCACTTCCTTGATCCCGCCAAGCTCGGTTTGCTGTTCTTCGATCAGCTCGAACTTCCAGCCGCGCGCTTCGGAATACCGTTGATACATGCGCAATAGATCACCGGCAAATAAAGCCGCTTCTTCACCGCCCGTTCCGGGGCGGATTTCAACAATTGCCGGCCGTGCATCGGCAGCATCTTTGGGCAAAAGCGCAAGTTGTAGCGCCGCTTCGACCTCTGGCAATTGGGCTTTCAGCTCTGGCAGCTCTTCCTCAGCCAGCACGCGCATATCAGGATCAGTGAGCATTTCGGTTGCATCTTCGATTTGCGACAGCAATGCCTGATATTGCTCAATCTGGGATATCACCGGCTTTATTTCGGAATATTCCCGCGCCAGTTGGGCAATTTCCTCACCCGAGACGCCATCGTTCATCTTGGCTTCCAAAAACTGGAAACGCTGCTGAATTTGTGCAAGCTTATCTAAGGGTAACATAGCGCTGATCTGATCTATTAAAGCAAAGACGTCAAGGGGTATCCTCAAGCCCTGCCTTGCTTAGCCAGTCAACAATACGTGCCTTATTTACCCCAAAATCAACCCGCCCAAAGCGCACGCGCGCATAAATATGCAAGCCCGCATCAGACAGCCAAAGGGTGGTAAAGTCCGGAAATCCAAAAACCTTTGTGCGGGTCACATAGGTCAGCATTCCTTCTTCGACATCGCCGGCAATATGTTTTGTTCGCGGCGCCTGCTCGACCACTGAAACAAGCTGCTCTAACTCTGCCTTGTCCCCCGCGGGCAAAAAGCGGATCACACCACCTAAAAAGGCTTTGTCGCGTTCGGCCCGTGTTGTCACATGCCAGCTGTCTTTATAAATAGGCGCAAACCGTATCCATAAAAGCCCTAAAACCACGATGACGGCGCAGGCGCCCAACACCAATTTCAAAAAGACCATAGGATTACCCGTTCTTTTTATGCTTATGCGCCCAAAGGCAAATTAATTCGACTGCCACATGGGCGCCGGCAACAGCCGTGGCCCCACTGCTGTCGTATTGCGGTGACACTTCAACCACATCCCCCCCGAGGATATTTATGCCTGCCAAATCACGCAGGATAATCGCCGCCTGCCCCGAGGACAGACCGCCCCAGACCGGCGTGCCAGTTCCCGGCGCAAAGCCAGGATCAAGACAATCAATGTCAAAACTGAGATAAGTTGGCGCATCGCCAAGCAGTGACTTTATCTTTTTAGCCACAGCAACGGGGCCTGTTTCATGGACCTCACGCGCATCAATTATATTCACACCAAGCGAATCTTCGTTGGTGGTTCGGATGCCCACCTGAACCGAGCGTGACGGGTCAATCAGACCTGTTTTGACCGCTTTGTAAAACATGGTTCCGTGATCAACACGGCTCATATCATCATCCGGCCATGTGTCCGAATGCGCATCAAATTGCAACAGAGACAGGGGCCCATATTTTTCGGCATAGGCCTGTAGGATTGGAAAAGACACGTAATGATCGCCGCCCAGCGCAATGCTGGCCACATCTGCGTCTAAAATTGTCTGGATGTGTGATTTAAGCGCCGCGGGAAAGGCCGATATCTGAGCATAGTCAAAGGCCAGGTCGCCATAATCGATAATATTACATTCAGAAAACGGGTCAAACTCCCAACCATAGGGCGGATCAAAGGCCTGTAATGTGCTGGCCTCGCGGATTGCGCGCGGCCCAAAGCGCGTACCTGGCCGGTTGGTCACAGCTTGATCAAATGGAATGCCCGTGACCGCCAGATCTACACCTTGAAGGTCTTTGGTGTATTTTCGGCGCATAAAAGACGTGGCACCACCAAAGGCATTTTCAAAGCTCAAACCACGCAAGTCTTGGCGCGTAAAGGCATGGTCAATTTGTTTTTTTGCGTCTTCTAAAGGCATTTGTTATCTTTCTATTTTTCCGTGACAAAACCTAGCTTACAGGTTGGGCTTTTTCAACCAAACGCGCGAAAAATGACGCCCCATAGGGCGCTGCGTCATCGTTAAAATCATAATTAGGATTGTGCAATCCTGCGGCCTCACCGATGCCTAAAAACAAATAGGCCCCCGGGCGGGCTTCAAGCATATAGGAAAAATCCTCAGCGCCCATTTCCTGACCTCTGTCCGGATCAACCATATCCTCGCCAGATATCTCTTTGGCAATGTCTACCGCAAACGCAGCTTGCTCAGGATGATTGATTGTCGGAGGATACCCAACTTCATACTCGAACTCTGCCTCCACTCCATAGGTTGCAGCCTGACCTGCAACAATCTCTTGCATTCTTTGCCGCACCATCGCTTGGACAGATTTGTCAAAAATTCGCACTGTTCCGTTCACATACGCCGTGTCAGGAATAATATTGTCGATCGTACCGGCGTGGATTTGGGTCACGGATATGACCAGCTGATCCATCGGGTCCGAGCTGCGTGTAACAATGGTTTGAAAAGCTTGCGCGATCGCAACCGCTGCAATGATTGGATCACGGGTTTCATGCGGATAGGCCGCATGGCCACCCTGCCCTTTGATGTTGACATGAAAGACATCCGCACCGGCCATAAGCGCCCCAGGCGTGGTGTAAAACTCGCCCAATTCAGCCGTTGGCGTATTGTGAATGCCGTAGACCTGAGAAATCTCAAAACGGTCCATGATCCCTTCGTTGACCATAATCTCGCCGCCGCCGCCGCCTTCTTCGGCCGGTTGAAAAATCAAGGCTACCCTGCCAGAAAAATTTCGTGTTTGAGCAAGGTATTTTGCTGCCCCAAGCAACATCGTGGTATGCCCGTCATGGCCGCAGGCATGCATATGGCCGGGGGTTTTTGACGCCCAGTCCACGCCGCTGGTTTCGGTCATGGGCAGCGCATCCATATCCGCCCGAAGTCCAATGGTCGGCCCTGCGCCTTGCCCCTCTATAATGGCCACAACTCCGGACTGGGCAATACCGGTGTGAATGTCGGTGATGCCAAATTCATGCAGGCGTTCAACCACATATTCTGCGGTTTTATGACAGTCTAATCCTAACTCGGGATGCTGATGCAGATGGCGGCGCCAGCCACGCATTTCATCGGCAAATCCGGCAATACTATTTATCACGGGCATGTTCTGGACTCTCTTCTATGGATTGCTAATCTGCATCTGACCTTAACTATGCGAGTCATGCAATGCCCTATGATGAAAAACTGGTCAACGATCCAAGAGGCGGCATGCCCCGTTTGATCGAGGTTATGCGCGCTCTGCGTGATCCGGTCACCGGATGTCCATGGGATATTGAACAGGATTTTGCATCAATTGCCCCCTATACCATTGAAGAAGCCTATGAGGTGGCCGATGCCATTGAGCGGCAAGACTGGCACGAGCTAAAGGGTGAATTGGGCGACTTGCTGTTGCAAACCGTTTATCACACGCAAATGGCAAGCGAAGCAAATCTATTTGATTTCAATGATGTAGCCGATGCCATTAGTGATAAAATGGTCGCGCGGCATCCCCATGTTTTTGGCGATGAAAGCCGCGAGAAATCTGCCGAACAGCAAACCGCCGACTGGGAATCCATCAAAGCTGCCGAGCGTGCTTCCAAAGCAAAACAAGGCACGCTTGAGGATGTGGCTCTGGCGCTTCCAGCCTTGATGCGGGCAATCAAATTGCAAAAGCGCGCTGCGCGGGTTGGCTTTGACTGGCCCGAAATTGATCAGGTGCTGGATAAGATGCTAGAAGAAGTGCATGAATTAAACGATGCGAAAAACAACCTCTCGCAGGATGAGATCGAGGAAGAGTTTGGCGATCTTTTATTTGTCATGGTTAACTTTGGCCGGCATCTAAAAATCGACGCCGAAGAAGCGTTACGATCCGCCAACGCAAAATTCACCCGCCGCTTCAAACATATCGAGCGCGCCCTGGCCGAGCGCGGCAAAACGCCAAAGCAATCCACATTAGAAGAAATGGATGCGCTA
>ERZ1046367.2080-NODE-2080-length-10829-cov-5.650455_pt1 | contig 10829 bp, 7 predicted proteins | sample MGYA00383091_ERZ1046367 | MGnify/ENA primary metagenome ERZ1046367 (study PRJEB29581, sample SAMEA5548361) | metagenome | biome: marine; feature: coastal; material: water | depth 50 m | study: Short-term variability in the microbial, nano- and picoplankton... | reverse complement strand
ACCAGAAGGAACTGAAATGGTAATGCCAGGAGACAATGTATCAATTACAGCAACATTGATTGCACCAATCGCGATGGAAGAAGGTTTAAGATTTGCGATTCGTGAAGGTGGCCGAACAGTTGGCTCCGGTGTTGTCGTAAAAGTTATTGAATAAGATAAATTAAAATTAGGCCAGTAGCTCAATTGGTAGAGTATCGGTCTCCAAAACCGAGGGTTGGGGGTTCGAAGCCCTCCTGGCCTGCCAACAAAAGGGAATAAAGTGGGAATGAAGGTAAATATTAGATTAAGTTTGTCATTTTTACTTTTAGGTGCGGGAATTGTTGGATTTTATATGCTTTCCGGGCAGCCGACAGTATTAAGAATTTTATCTGTTCTAGGTGGTGTAGGAGCATTTATTGCTGTTTTTTGGACAACACCTCAAGGGCAGGAAGCTATTGGTTTTTTGCAAGAGGCTATTACAGAAGCTAAAAAAGTAGTTTGGCCTACAAGAAAAGAAACTGTACAAATGACTTTAATAGTTTTTGTTTTGGTTGTTATTATGGCAATCTTTTTAGCATTTATTGATATTAGTTTTTCATACATTATAAATTTGTTATTAGGACGAGGTGAATAATGTCTAAACGTTGGTATGCAGTTCAAGCGTTTTCTGGATATGAAAAAATTGTACAGAAAGGATTATTGGAGCGCATTGCTCAATCTGAAATAAGTGATCAATTTGGTGAAATATTAGTTCCCATTGAAGAAGTTATTGAAATGAAATCGGGGCAAAAAAAAGTAACTGAAAGAAGATTGTATCCAGGTTATGTATTGGTTCAGATGGAAATGAATGATGATAGCTGGCATTTAGTAAAAAGTAACCCTAAAGTGACAGCTTTTATTGGAGGAAGTGGAACAAAACCATCACCTATAACTAATAAAGAAGTGGATATTATTTTACAGAGAATGGATGATAGTAAAGTAAATCCAACTCAAAAATTAACTTTTGAGGTTGGTGAATCAATAAGGGTTATTGATGGGCCTTTTAAAGATTTTTCTGGCACAGTAGATTCGATTGATTATGAAAAAAGTAAACTTCGAGTTTCAGTAGTAATATTTGGCCGAGCAACACCTGTAGAGTTAGAATTTGGACAGATAGAAAAAGAAGTTTAAGAATTGTTTGGGAGCTTTTATATTGTAAAGCGTTTGAACCAAAATTTAGGAGATTAAAAGAAATGGCAAAAAAAATTGAGGGTTATATAAAACTTCAAATACCAGCTGGGAAAGCAAATCCAAGCCCACCTGTAGGCCCCGCTTTAGGACAGCAGGGATTAAATATTATGGATTTCTGTAAAGCATTCAATGCTGCTACACAAAATGCTGAACCAGGTCTACCTATACCTGTTGTTATTACTGCATTTTCAGATAAAAGCTTTACTTTTATTATGAAGACTCCACCTGCTTCAATTTTGTTAAAAAAAGCAGCAAAATTATCTAAAGGTTCACCAGTTCCACATACAGAGAAAGTTGGAAAAATTACGCGAGCACAAGCAGAAGAGATTGCAAAAACTAAAATGCCAGATTTAACAGCCGCTGATATGGACGCTGCAGTAAGAACTGTTGCAGGAAGTGCAAGAAGTATGGGAATTGATGTAGAGGGAGTCAAATGAGTACAAGTAAAAGATTTAAAGCTTTAGTAGAAAAAGTTGATAGAGATAAAGTTTATTCAGCTTCAGAGGGTCTTAATTTAGTTAAGGAAACTGCTAAAGCGAAATTTGATGAGTCAATAGATGCAGCAATAAATCTTGGTATCGATGCAGAAAAATCAGATCAAGCGGTAAGGGGTGCATTAGTGCTTCCTAATGGAATAGGAAAAACAACTCGTGTAGCAGTATTTGCTCAAGGCGATGCGGCAGATGCGGCTAAAAAAGCTGGCGCCGATATTGTTGGTTTTGAAGATTTAGCAGAGCAAGTAAAAAAAGGAGTAATGGATTTTGATGTAGTAATAGCAACTCCAGATGCTATGAAAATTGTTGGTACATTAGGTCAGGTGTTAGGCCCAAGAGGGCTAATGCCAAACCCTAAAGTTGGGACTGTTACAACTGATACTGAAAAAGCTGTAAAAAATTCTAAAGCAGGCCAGGTTCAATATAGAACTGATAAGGCTGGAATTATTCATTGCACTATTGGACGAGCATCATTTAGTTCTGATCATTTGAAAGCTAATTTAACTGCTTTACTTGATGAAATAAATAAAGCAAAACCAAAGGATGTAAAAGGTATTTTTATAAAAAAATTATCGGTATCGAGCTCGATGGGAGTTGGAGTTCGAATAGACCAAGCGAACTTATTAAATTAAGTTTTGAGAATTTTGTAGAATATATTTCTACAATAAAGAGCTTTGGGTTCATTGATGAAATTATCAATGAAGTTGTCAAAGACCGTAGGTACGAGAGTTTAATTTAAATATTTAAACCTACGCAGATGGCGAATCCCCTTAAGGATAATATCCTATAGAGGTCGTCGTTTTAGTTGGCATTAGGAAACTGATGCTTTTATTTAACGAAAGGAGAAGACCTTGAGTCTGAAACTTGAAGAAAAAAAAGCTGTTGTAGCTGAAGTTAGCAAACAGATTGAGAATGCTCAAACAATGATACTCGCTGAGTATCGAGGTGTGGGTGTTCAAGAGATGACTAATTTAAGAGCAGAAGCAAGAAAATCGGGTGTTTATCTCAAAGTGCTTAAAAACAATTTAGTTAAAAGAGCAGTTGAGAATACCGCATTTTCATCATTATCAGAGGATATAGTAGGCCCTTTAGTATTTGGAATTTCTGAAGATCCTGTATCTGCAGCAAAGATTTTAAATAACTTTGCTAAAGATAATGAATTATTTGTTATAAAAACAGGCGCAACACCAAATGAAAAAATGGATGCCAAGGCTATTAAAGTTCTTGCTTCCTTACCAAGTCGTGAAGAATTACTTGCTAAATTATTGGGCACAATGCAGGCCCCGATTGCAAAATTTGTTAGAACACTTAATGAAGTGCCATCAAAATTTGTAAGAGGTGTTGCTGCAGTTCGTGATCAAAAATCAGCATAATTTTAATAGGACTTAATTAAAAATTATTGGGAGTATTAAAGTATGGCTATTTCAAAAGAAGATATATTAGAAAGTATTGGTTCAATGTCAGTTCTAGATTTATCCGAACTGATTAAAGAAATGGAAGAAAAGTTTGATGTCTCTGCAGCAGCTCCAGTAGCAGCAGCTCCAGCAGCAGCAGGTGGTGATGCAGCAGCAGCAGACGATAAAACTGAATTTGATCTTCATTTAACAGGTGTAGGTGATAATAAAGTTAATGTTATTAAAGCAGTTAGAGAAATTACTGGTCTCGGGTTAAAAGAGGCTAAGGATATTGTTGATGCAGCCCCAAAAGTTGTTAAAGAAGCATTACCAAAAGATGCTGCTGATGAAGCAATGAAAAAATTAACTGAAGCTGGCGCAACAGGCGAGTTGAAATAATTTTAATTTATTTGAAGGTTGCCTTTATTAAAATTAAAGGCAACCTTCACTTATTTTTATTAACTAATTTTTTATATAACAAAAAATTTAATTAGTAGTTTTTTGTTATATAAATTTTTAACTTCGGAGATGCTATGAGTTATTCCTTTACTGAGAAAAAACGTATTAGAAAAAGTTTTGCAAAAAGAGAAACTGTATTAGAAATACCATATCTTTTATCAATGCAACTTGAATCTTATAAAGCATTTCTTCAGCAAGAAGTTAAACCAGAAGATCGAAAAGATTCAGGCTTACAATCAACCTTTAATACTCTTTTTCCAATTTCTAGTCATGCAGGTTTTGCAAGATTAGATTATGTAAGTTATACATTAGGAGAACCGGAGTTTGAAGTAAAAGAATGTCAACAAAGAGGCCTTACTTATGAGGTTGTTTTAAAGGTTAAGGTTTGTTTGACTCTTTATGATCGAGATTCTGGCGATAAAAAAATAATTAAAAATACATTTGAAGAAGATGTCTATATGGGTAAGATTCCTTTAATGACACAAAATGGTTCTTTTGTAATTAATGGAACTGAGAGAGCTATTGTTTCTCAATTGCATCGAAGCCCAGGTGTATTTTTTGAACATGATAAAGGAAAAACTCATAGTTCAGGAAAATATTTATTTTCTGCGAGAGTGATTCCCTATCGAGGATCTTGGTTAGATTTTGAATTTGATCCTAAAGATTATTTATATTTCAGGATTGATCGTAGAAGAAAAATGCCAGTTACAACTCTTTTAAAGGCATTAGGGTTATCATCAGAAGAAATTTTATCTACTTTTTATGAATTTGAAACATTCCATATAAAAGGTAAAAAAGCTTCAATTGAAATTGTTCCTGATAGATTGAGGGGGGAAATTTCAAAAAGAGATTATAAAGATAAAAAAGGCAATTTGATTGTTGCTAAAGAGAAACGTATTACAGCTAAACATATTAGAGAAATTGAAAATAAAGCTTCATTAATAGTTCCTGTAGTATTAGAGGATTATATCGGTAAAAAAATTGCAAAGGCTATTATAGATAAAGAAAGCGGAGAAGTTATTGCTGAAATAAATGCAGAAATTACTGAAGAATTATTTGAAAAAATTCTTGAATCTGGAATAGATACATTTAACATTCTTTATTCAAATGAGCTTGATCATGGAGACTTTATATCTCAAACTTTATCTTCAGATGAAGTTCCAGATCAATATAGTGCTCAGGTTGCAATTTATAGAATGATGAGGCCTGGTGAGCCTCCAACTGAAGATTCAGTTCGGTCTTTATTTGAAGGGTTATTTTTTAATCCAGAGAGATATGATTTATCTAATGTTGGACGAATGAAATTTAATCGAAGAGCTTTTCCTAAAGTATATGATCAATATGCAGGCTGGTTAAAACGTTTTCATGAATCTGTTGGGAAGAAAGCAGTTAATGAGACTTCAGTACTTTCATCAGAAGATATTTTAGCAGTTGTAGGATTGCTTGTAGAATTAAGAAATGGACGTGGCATCATTGATGATATTGATCATCTTGGTAATCGTCGTATTCGTTCAGTTGGTGAATTAGTAGAAAATCAATTCAGAACTGGATTAGTAAGAGTAGAAAGAGCAGTTAAAGAACGATTAGGTCAAGCAGAGGCAGATAATTTGATGCCAACTGATCTTATAAATTCTAAACCAATTGCAAGTGCTATTAAGGAATTTTTTGGTTCTTCACAACTATCTCAATTTATGGATCAAACTAATCCTTTATCAGAAATAACTCATAAAAGAAGAGTTTCTGCATTAGGCCCTGGCGGCTTGACTCGTGAAAGAGCTGGTTTTGAAGTGAGAGATGTTCATTCAACTCATTATGGGCGAGTCTGCCCAATTGAAACTCCTGAAGGGCCAAATATTGGCTTAATTAATTCTCTCGCATTATATGCAAGAACTAATGAATATGGCTTTCTTGAAACACCTTACAGAAAAGTTAAAAATGGAAAAGTAACAGCTGATATTGATTATTTGTCAGCAATTGAAGAAAGTGAATATACAATTGCACAAGCTAACTCCGATATAGATGCTAAAAATAAATTTAAGGAGGATCGAATTTCTTCAAGATATCAAAATGAATTTACTATGGCTGATAATGAGGAAATTGATTATATGGATGTTGCTCCTGGTCAAATCGTATCAGTAGCGGCTTCATTAATTCCTTTTTTAGAACATGATGATGCAAACAGAGCTTTAATGGGTGCAAATATGCAAAGGCAAGCAGTACCATGTTTGAGAGCTGAAAAAGCTTTAGTAGGTACGGGAATCGAAAGAACTGTAGCAACTGATTCAGGTACAACTGTTCAGGCAAAACGTGGAGGTGTAGTTGATTACGTCGATTCAAGAAGAATCGTTGTTAAAGTTAATGAGAAAGAAACAGTACAAAATGAAGTTGGTGTTGATATTTATAATCTGACTAAATATACACGCTCAAATCAAAATACAACTATAAACCAAAAACCTTTAGTTAAAATTGGAGAAAAAATTCAACGTGATGATATTGTTGCTGATGGAGCTTCAACTGATGTTGGTGAATTGGCGCTTGGGCAGAATATGTTAATAGGTTTTATGCCATGGAATGGTTACAACTTTGAAGATTCAATTTTGATATCAGAAAAAGTTGTTTCAGAAGACAGATATACTTCAATACATATTGAAGAATTATCAATATTTGCAAGAGATACAAAACTTGGCGCAGAAGAAATAACTCAAGATATTTCGAACTTATCTGAGAGGATGTTAGGTCGTCTAGATGAATCAGGAATTATTTATATTGGTGCTGAAGTAGAGTCCGGAGATGTTTTAGTTGGTAAAGTTACTCCAAAAGGAGAAACACAATTAACACCGGAAGAGAAATTATTAAGAGCTATTTTTGGTGAAAAAGCTTCTGATGTTAAAGATACGAGTTTAAGAGTTCCATCAGGGATGTCTGGAACAATCATTGATGTACAGGTTTTCACTCGTGAGGGAATAGATAGGGATGATAGAGCAGAAACAATCATAAGTGCACAACTTGAGGCTTATCAACAAGATTTAGCAGATCAATTACGAATAGTCGAAGATGATACTTTTGCAAGAGTTGATAAATTAATTACTAATAAACTTATAGTTGGTGGTCCAAAACCTTTAAAAAAGGGAGATAAGGTTTCAAAGGATAATTTATCTGTAATTGATCGATATGAATGGTTTGATATTCGCTTAAAAGAAGATAAAGATTCTAAGCAATTAGAAACTTTAAAAGAAAATTTAAGTAAAGCAAAAAAAGAATTTGATAGTCGCTTTCAAGAAAAGAAAAGAAAATTAACTCAAGGAGATGAATTACCTCCAGGTGTTCAAAAGATGGTTAAAGTTTATTTAGCTGTGAAAAGAAGAATTCAGCCTGGTGATAAGATGGCAGGTCGTCATGGGAATAAAGGTGTTATTTCTAAAATTGCTCCACAAGAAGATATGCCATATATGGCGGATGGTACAACATTAGACATAGTTTTAAATCCACTTGGTTTGCCATCGCGAATGAATATTGGACAACTTCTTGAGGTTCATTTAGGTTGGGCTGCAAAAGGGCTCGGAGATAGAATAAATGAAATGTTGCAAAAAGAACAAAAAATTTCAGAAGTTAGAGGTTATCTTGAAAAAATTTATAATAAATCGTCAGGCAAGTTGGAAGATATTAAATCATTAAAAGACGATGAAGTAAAAGAACTCGCTAAACATTTAACAGATGGAGTTCCTTTTGCTACTCCTGTTTTTGATGGAGGTGCAGAATCAGATATTCAGCAGATGTTAGATTTAGCTTATCCAGATGATAGCGAACATACTAAGTCATTAGAGTTTGATGCGAAAAAAACCCAAGTTAAATTATATGATGGTAGAACTGGCGAACCTTTTGAAAGACCAGTGACCGTTGGTTATATGCACGTTTTAAAACTTCATCATTTAGTTGATGACAAGATGCATGCTAGATCAACAGGCCCTTATTCATTAGTGACACAACAACCTTTAGGGGGTAAAGCTCAATTTGGTGGTCAGCGTTTTGGTGAGATGGAAGTATGGGCTTTAGAAGCTTATGGGTCTTCTTACACACTTCAAGAAATGCTCACTGTTAAATCAGATGATGTTATAGGTAGGACGAAAGTATATGAAAATATTGTAAAAGGTGAGCATAAGATAGATGCGGGCATGCCTGAATCATTTAATGTTTTAACTAAAGAAATTCGTTCATTAGCAATTGATATTGACCTAGATAGAAACTAAGGAGATCACACATGAAAGCATTACTAGATCTATTTAAACAAACTACGCAACATGAAGAATTCGATGCAATTAAAATTGCATTAGCATCTCCAGAAAAAATTAGGTCTTGGTCCTATGGGGAAGTGAAGAAACCAGAAACTATTAATTATAGAACTTTTAAGCCTGAGAGAGATGGTTTATTTTGCGCAAAGATTTTTGGTCCAACAAAAGATTATGAATGTTTATGTGGAAAATATAAAAGATTAAAGCATCGAGGAGTAATATGTGAAAAATGTGGAGTAGAAGTTACTTTATCAAAAGTTCGAAGAGAGCGAATGGGTCATATAGATCTTGCAAGTCCCGTAGCTCATATTTGGTTTCTTAAAAGTTTGCCAAGTCGTTTAGGTATGGTTCTTGATATTCCTTTAAGAGATATAGAAAGAGTTTTATATTTTGAAGCGTATATAGTTACTGATCCAGGAATGGTTGCAGATCTTAAGCATAAACAATTATTATCCGAAGATGATTATTTATCAAAAGTTGAGGAATATGGAGATGAGTTTAGTGCTGTTATGGGAGCTTCCGGAGTTAAGGAGTTATTAAAAGGAATTAAACTTAATCAGGTTGTTGATGAATTACATGAGGAATTAAAAGCTACTAGCTCTGAAGCCAAACAAAAGAAACTTGCGAAAAGATTAAAAGTTTTAGAAGCTTTTAAAAGTTCTGGAATTAAACCAGAATGGATGATATTAGATATATTACCGGTTTTACCACCTGAATTAAGACCATTAGTTCCTCTTGATGGTGGAAGATTTGCAACTTCTGATTTAAATGATTTATATAGAAGAGTTATTAATAGAAATAATCGTCTTCGACGTTTACTTGATTTGCGAGCTCCTGAGATTATCGTAAAAAATGAAAAAAGAATGTTACAAGAATCTGTAGATTCTTTACTTGATAATGGTCGACGCGGAAAAGTAATGACAGGAGCAAATAAGCGACCACTAAAATCATTAGCTGACATGATTAAAGGTAAAGGTGGTAGATTTAGACAAAATTTATTGGGTAAACGAGTAGATTATTCTGGTCGTTCAGTTATTGTTGTTGGACCACAATTAAAATTACATCAATGTGGATTACCAAAAAAGATGGCACTGGAGTTATTCAAACCATTCATTTTTAATAAATTAGAGATGTTAGGTTTAGCTACAACTATTAAGGCAGCAAAGAAAAAGGTTGAAGAAGAGGGTCCAGAAGTATGGGATATCTTAGAAGATGTTATTAGAGAACATCCAGTTCTTTTAAATAGAGCACCAACTCTTCATAGACTTGGTATTCAAGCTTTTGAGCCAGTATTAATTGAAGGTAAAGCAATTCAGCTTCACCCTCTTGTTTGTGCGGCTTTTAATGCCGATTTTGATGGCGATCAAATGGCTGTTCATGTTCCATTGTCACTCGAAGCTCAAATGGAAGCAAGAACTTTAATGTTAGCCTCTAATAATGTTTTATCTCCAGCAAATGGAGAACCAATTATTGTTCCATCTCAAGATATTGTTTTGGGATTATATTATTTAACGAAAGAGAAAATTTCAGCAAAAGGTGAAAATATGAAATTTTCTGATGTTGATGAGGCAAGGCGTGCGTATGATAATGGCAATGTAGATTTACATGCAAAAATTACAATTAGAATTAATGAATACGAATTAAATTTTGATAATAGTACTACTTTAAAAGTTAATAGATATGAAACAACTGTAGGAAGAGCTTTATTATCAGAGATTTTACCAGCTGGATTACCTTTTGATTTAATTAATAGGAATTTAAAGAAAAAGGAAATATCAAATCTTATTAATGTTGGATTTAGAAAAATAGGAATTCGAGATACTGTAATTCTTGCAGATAGTTTAAAAGATATGGGCTATAGATTTGCTACAAAAGCTGGAATGTCGATAAGTGTTCATGATATGTTAGTGCCAGCCGAAAAAGAACAATTATTAGAAGATGCAAGATCTGAAGTACAAGAAATTGAAGATCAATATTCTTCTGGACTTGTTACTCAAGGCGAGAGATACAATAAAGTAGTTGATATATGGGGGCGTACAGGCGATAAAGTTGCTGATGCAATGATGAAACAATTGCAAGATGAACCAGTAATTGATAATGATGGGAAAAATTTAAAAGACGAAAAAGGAAATTTAATTCTTCAAGAATCGTTTAATGCAATCTATATGATGGCAGACTCTGGAGCTCGAGGATCTGCGGCTCAGGTAAGACAGCTTGCTGGAATGAGAGGTTTGATGGCAAGACCAGATGGATCAATTATTGAAACACCAATTACTGCAAATTTTCGGGATGGTTTAAATGTTTTACAATATTTTATATCTACTCATGGTGCACGAAAAGGTTTGGCAGATACAGCTCTTAAAACTGCAAATTCTGGTTATTTAACAAGAAGATTGGTAGATGTAACACAAGATCTTGTGGTCACTGAGCTTGATTGTGAAACTGACGAGGGCTTAGTAACTAAAGCTCTAGTTAAAGGAGGAGAGATTGTAGAGCCATTGAGCGATAGAATTTTAGGTAGAGTTTCTGCATTGGATATCTTAAATCCGGAAACAAATGAAGTTCTTTATAACTCTGGTATTTTATTAGGCGAAGATGAAGTTGAGAAAATTGAGTCTCTTGGTATAGATGAAGTAACTGTAAGAACTGCTCTCACATGTAAAACTCGTTATGGTATTTGTGCGCAATGTTATGGGCGAGATCTTGGCCGAGGTAATTTAATAAATCAAGGTGAGGCAGTGGGAGTTATAGCTGCTCAATCAATCGGAGAACCTGGAACACAGCTTACTATGAGAACGTTTCATATTGGTGGAGCAGTATCAAGAGCGGCTTCTGTAAGTCAGATAGAGAATAAGTCTGCGGGTAAAGTTAGATTTCAAGCAATGAGAGTAGTTACAAATGCTAATGGAGAAAAAGTAGTTGTTTCAAGAAATGGTGAGTTTACTATTGAAGATGATTCAGCAAGAGAAAGAGAGCGTCATAAA